>Ga0209093_1000620_pt1 | contig 19540 bp, 32 predicted proteins | sample SidtaG_4_FD_187450 | JGI IMG/M metagenome (GOLD analysis project Ga0209093, IMG submission 187450) | Marine algal microbial communities from Sidmouth, United Kingdom - Sidmouth_Male1 metaG (SPAdes) (version 2) | ecosystem: Host-associated > Algae > Red algae > Unclassified | place: Sidmouth... | reverse complement strand
TTGAGAACGAGACAGAAGGACGTCGCCGTGCTCATCCAGTCACATGAACAGCACGTCTGTGTCCGTGGAGCACGCAATACGGATGAGCGCGACGCAGAACCGAGTGCAACCGAAGCGGGAGACGTCAGGCAGTCTCATGAGCCCTTGACATCGCCGAATCAGCGACGCTCATGGTGACTTATGTCTCTTTTTTTTCTTGCAAAGAGCCTGTTGAAGCGCTCCGTTCAGTCCCAAGTCCACGAAATCTCGCTCGAACACATCGGAATCGCCGCTGTAAGGGGGCCCCGTGATTTGTCACACTCTCCATGATTGCGTACACCCCCAGTAGGGACACCAGAGCACCTTCGACGTCTCGACTCGAGACGTCGAAGGTGCTCTCGACCGTGGAACCGTCACCATTTTGCATTGCAGGACGGCAAACATGGCATGCACCTCCTATCGCCAGCGATGCGCCGAGTGTGTGACTATTTGCAAGAAGGCGCAAACGTCCCCAATGTCGGTCTCGGCCACCTACGCGATGCTCTATTGCATAAAACTGGTGTAGATCCACGCGCGCGGACGCTCGAAGCGGGACTGACGGGTGCTTTCTCGTGCCCACCGGAACAGGCACAGCAGGGTGCAGCTGGCCTGCGCGTGCTTTGCGTTCTGTTCTCGGCTCGTGTGGGTGAAGGCTCTCTTTCATGGAGGGGACCACGTCTCGGGAAGAAGGGGCTGGTCGCGCTCTCCCCTCCGAGGAGCACCAGAGTTGATCTATTTTTCTTTGCGCTTGGCTTGGGTATCTCTGATGCACTCCCGCTCGACATTGTCCCGTGGAGGTGACTGGCGCCGCCGCGACGCCCCGTCCTGATGGTAGCACAACACATTGAGGTCTACGTGTCCGCCTGGCATCTGAGGACGTGACCCACCCCGCCGGCTATTCCAAGCCAGTACGGAAGTGCCAGAGGTGGATACCGACCACAAAGCTCTGCTGCAGCCGTGATGGCTAGCGCGCAAGCCCGCGTGCTGGCCGCACGTGGCTGTAACTCAGTGAAGGAACGTGCAGGAGTGTCTTCATTCGCAGTGCACAACAATTGAAGGGTTCTGTGATTACAGTGGACCTCACCGTCAGAGAGCAGCATGTCCACTTGCGCACCCACCTGCGAACCCTCCCTCAGCGCCTGGTGGCTTCGTACCGCTGACGCTGGCCTCCGCGGCGTATCCATCCTTGGAAAGGCCCTTAACTGGGGAAGGGACCGTCGTCAAGATCGGGGGAAAGGAGTGGAATCGAGGTGGATTCGACCTCAATCGCACGCGGTCCCACTCTTGATTCGGGCCTGAGCGAGGGGACCAGAGGTGGCAGGTGATTTTTATTTGATTATAATCATGGTGATTTTAATGATTATAATCATTTTACATCACGGGGCTGATGATTATAATCACATGGGCATGCAGGGGGCTTTACAGTTGAGCTTACATGATGGGGGCTACTAAAGGATAGAGACAGATGGTTGGCCCGCTAGCTTTCAGATTCAAGCACTTCACTGGCTGTTTGGCAAGTCCACGACTGTCATTGGTGTCATCAATGCTAAGGACATGCACTGCTCACTCACACGCTACGCTTGCACAGATGGCAGAACTGGCAACGAGCATGGAAATCTGACGCATCTGCGCGCAGGGAAGAGCAAAGAAAAAGTCTGAGCGAAGTGACAGAGCGTCGGAGAGCAACACATGCACATGAAGACAGACCTCTCCAGAAAAAGCCAATGTTGCCATGGCATCAGTACACAGTTGCCACACAGCATCGTACATAATACATCTGAGTGAGATTGCCAGATGTGGTCGAATCACGTTGGCCTCCTATGCGTTTTTCATGGCACTTGAAGCAACTGCAGCGCAGGAGGACGCTTTGTCAAAGCCACGGCATCGTTTCGCGCAGCCGCTCAGGCCAGACCTGAGTCTCACTACCCAGAATAACATGTCGCTTCGGCCCTACCGTCGTTTCTTTCCATCAGTTGCCGCTCAGCGGCGTCGGTGTCGGCACTGTCTTCTTTCGGCAGGAGCACAGCCTGCAACCCTGCCGAAGTCACACTTGTAGGTTTGCACTTGATGCTGAGTAAGATGGCTTATGACGTTTAATGTCCACTTGGATGGACTTCCATAATATTTATGCGTACTTTTGCTCTGTCGTAAAGGCGCTCAATGATTATAATCATGGCCAATGATTATAATCAATAAAAATCGCTCCATACGATTTAAAATCAAGGGGTTGATTATAATCATTTTATCCGAGCCGAGGAATGATTATAATCACACCTCTGGAGGGGACGGGCAATCGTCGATGTATTTGATTAGAGATTTAAAATGTACTTGACAGCGAGCGAGAGTTATATGGGACATTATTCGTCAGGTTGTTGCAGGGGCGCCAGAACAGAAAAACAGCATGTGGACCACCTACCCCACGATCTCGCTGGGTGAGAAAACAATCCTCGATCAAATTCGCGCCAATTACGAATCCGTGGCGAGGATTAAATAAGAACGAGCAGACGACGCGCTGTGCGACAGCAAGTGCACTTAAGAAGGTGCGAATGCCGCATGAATTCTGCCCCGGCGCCGGAGACCGCAAAACCAGCGCCGGTCCCCGTCGAAATCGACGCGAAGACATCAAGATCCCGCTATTCCCCGGATTGTCTCTGACAGGACAATGCACCCCGGCATGCGGCCACAGCCCGCTCTGACACAATGGTCGCCGCGCCCCGCGCGCCTGCGGAACAAGGTGAGGCAGTGGGATACGAAGCGACACCACCGCCACTCGGTGTGGCGGGCGCGGGCAGAAATAACGCCGCGCGAGCGGAGATGAAGGTGGCGGTCGTGGCGGCCTTAGTTGCCCCGCCACGGCCGTCCGGGCACGGTGACCGCAAACCAACACACGCCCCTATAAAACTCCTACTCCCCAGCTGATGGCCGCCCGCTGATGGTAGTCCCCGCGCCAACGGCCGCTAGCACGGAGGCGGGCCGCGGTGGCAGAAACGGTCGGGCGGGCGCGCTGCACGGCGCGGCAGCTGCCGGCGCCGTGGCGTCCGCGTGGGCCGTGAATAGTCGGCAGGTTCCTTCCCCACCGACGCGTCGCAAGTGCGTCGACAGAAAGCCCCGTTGCCACACGGCAAATACAGCGCCCGTCGACGTCTCGAGGGTACGCGCCCGGGTCGCTGCGGCCAATGACGAGGCTGATGCCACGCAGACGCGACGCAACTCCAAACTGCGGTGATCGGGCAGTGAGTGGAACCTGCGCGGGCGCGGCTCGACCTCGAGGTGATGCCACCAACGCGCCTGTGCGACTGTAGCCGCATGCCATATCGCGGGCCGCCCACGCGATGGAGGGCGAGGCTCGCCGCTTCCATGCTGGGCGGCCGCCGTGCCGCCCTACAAGAAAAACCAGCGGCGATATCGCAGGTTGTGCCATCCCCGATATAGCGGGTGCATACCTCCCCCGAACGGTCTGCAATGCAGTGTCCTGGCTAGTGAGACAATGGCACAAGGCATCCCGGAATTCGTGTTCACAGGGGATCCGTTATCGTTACAGTGAGACTCTGATTCGCTCACAGGCTTCCACGTGGTCCACATGATCAGAACAGAACCCGGCTCAGCCGGAGAAACAACCACTGGGCACCCTCATGGTTTGCACAGTCAGCCGCGAGAGTATTGGTCACATCGCATTTTAGTTACTCTTCTTAGTTAATGCCACTAAAATAATCCTCCGCTGCAGCGGCGGCGCCAGCACCCCGGCTGGCGGCGCGCCCTCCCCGTCTAGCCCCACGCGCAGGCCTTCCGGCCTCTCCTGCACCGCCGGCAGCCGCACCGCCCCTGCCGGCTGTGGCATCCGCGCGGGCCAAGTCAGCCGCCCCGCTTGGCGTGCCGCCACGCATTTCAGGCGCGTCCGCACCCGCGCCGTCCCGAGTTGCATGCCGCAACGCAGGTGGCTTGCGTGCGCTCTTGGCGCACCGCACTTATGTCGCCTCGTTGTTGACCTTGCGTGACAGCAGGGCACAGGCGCCCCACGAACGTATACACACAGCAGAGCGCGGCTCATGCGCCTCCAGGTACAAGATGGCAGCGGCCATCCGGTGCCGCTTCTGCTCGGAGATCGTCTTCTTCGGCTTAAAGTCCTCCTTGGCCGCGGCTGTCACGAGCGCGTGCAGTTTCGGTATATCAGCCTCGGGGATGCCCAAAGCGTCAATAGACATCTTGTTGACAGCGGGAGGGGGGCCGACTATCGAGCGGCGCGCCGCGAGCGGGTCCGGCGAGAGCTCAAAGCCGCATCGACCGCTGGTGTGGCCCCTGCGACGGCGGGTGGCCAAGCCCCCCTCAGAGGGCGGGAGGCGGGGAGCACGGGATGGTCGGGGCAGCTGGACCGGCGGCCGTGGCGTGGGCTCGGCTGCCGCCTCCGGGACACCTGCCGAGGCCTTGCCCGACGACGCGAAAGAGGCCTCGCTCGAGGACGACTCCTCGCTCGAAGCTGACGCGACGCCCTCGACCGCCGCACTCGCCCAAGGTGCCGACGGCACACCAATCTGGGCCTCGCCCGACCGTTGCTGCGGTCTGCCCGGTGCACTTGCCCGAGGCCGGCTGGACGCATTTGACGGCGATGCACTCGGCGAACCCGCCGATTGTCAGTCTTCCAAACGTCGCAACCGGTCTGGCAACATGTTTGGCGGCTCCGAATTTTGAGGTGCACCAGGCACCAGCGGTGGAGCTGTGCGGGTTTTCCAGTGACTAGAAGAGGGGTTGGTTTGTGGACGGGAATACAGGGTGCCCAGTGACCGGGCAGGAGTTGTACCCTGGGTGGGGGGGGGGGATCTTGGTTCGGCTGGACGTCGCGGCGGCGGCGGGGGACGCCCACTCAGTCGTGCGGATGCCCGGCGTGTAGGGGGGGGGAAATAGTTAGCAGCCTCCTCCATTTCTGCTTCCTGAAGAACGGCGAGTGCGGCGGCAGCCGCCGCCGCCGCGGCCGCACCTTCATCAATATCTGAAGCATGGCACATACGTCGCAACAGCGCGGACCAGATGCAGGGGGCATGAGAATATTCAGTCGCAAGCCGCGTTGAAAGAGGAACTCAAAAGAAAATGCCACGGTTGCCCGACACACATGGTACACGATGATGATAAACCCAGCAACTGATCAGTACGCGTACCTGTGGCACTAGTCATCTCGTGAGTCCTCTTCCGAGACATTGCCGTGAGCGCCTGGTGGGTTGATACGCGGTGTGTCAGGAAAACGAGAGCCGTCCAGCGAGACGTCGGCGATGATGTCGTGTGAGGTATGGGGATAGAAGATGGAGTAGCAACGATCAGTGAGGCGGGGGATGGGTGCGCCAGTCCGAAAAAGCGACGGTCAACATGCGCGGTACGGGGACGCGGGTGCGGCCGCGCGACATGCCGGTCGGTCGTCACCGGAGGTCTAACGCCACAAACGAGTCTGGTCACAAGGCGCTCGGCGTGATATAATATGCGTATCTCCGCAGCGCCCCTCCAGAGCTCTTCTCCGAGCGCATCTCTAGCGCTTCCCTCGTCCGTCGGGAAAATGAAACTTTTGGCGAATTGTGGGCAGCCCGTGGCTCCGTCGCTTTTGCAAACATCAATGACACATCAGAGATCATCAAAGAATCGGGCTTGTCAGTCGCGAGTATGCCCGGTTTTCCTTTCACGTCGGATCGTGAACTTGCGCTTCAAAGGACTCCCGGCCCTCGCAGCCGCAACGCAGCAGATCACGCTGCCGGCGCAGTCGCCCTCTCTCTCTCAATGGCATCCGGTTGACACCGGGGTTTCGAGGCTGGCGCTCGACGGAGCTCCGTCGCCTGCCGGGCAGAGCGGCCTAGCTTGGGGGTGGGTAAGTGCCGCCAATGCGTTGCACTGACTAGTCTGTGTGACGACACGGCACGGAACGCATCATCACTGGATACAGAAACATTGTTGGCGCGGGGAGAGCGCCTAAGAGGAACCAGGCCGGCATCAGAAGAGAAAGAGCGGTGGTCCAGCGACCACGACGGCGCTCGGTTCGGACGAAAAAGCAGAAGAGCACTAATTTTCTCATGGATCTCCCGAAGAAAGACTCCGTATCATTCAAAATAAAACGGACGCCCTCGCGCTCCAACGTCCCAACCATGCCCTCCAAGGCGCTCGAAGGCACAGAAAACCGCTCTCCATCAATGCCAGTAATGCATGAGATCCCATGCCGTCGCGCCGCGTATCCGAAACGACCTCTACGGTGCACCACGGACCTCACACTGGCAACATACGCAAACCACATGGGACAGCTATCCACAAACACGACGGCGTAGTGGAGCACTGCGCCGTATGTGGCAACAGGGGAGGTCACCACGCTCCTCCCGTCGGGCTGCCGCACGCGCTCAGTTGAGCAAATCCGAAGTAAGTAATTACGACGGCGTTGCTTGGTGCAATCCGAACCGGCCGGCCGTGATCCGGCAGTTCCGCCGACCATCAGCCGAAGTCGGAAGTACTTCTGCGCCAAAATGGAGTGTGGGGCCTCCTCGCCAAGCTCAATTGCGATCGCCGCGCGCATGCTCGTCAGCTCCACGCCGTCCAGGAATGCCGGCGGGCACCGAGGCGGCAACAGTAACGCGTCCCACTCCGCATCAGCCCGCACAACGACGCTACCCTTGGTAGTGGCATTCACCACAACATGCGGCTTTCCGGTTGCTTCCGCCGACCTCTTGGGCAATTATGAATTCCCAAATGACGGCACCAGTTCAGCCTGGTACCGTCGGTGCAGGCTGACGGACAGGTTCTCAGACGGCTTTGAGCGGGAGTGAATGAGCGTCCCCAGTTCTCCAATCTTCCGCTCAGTTGGAAACTGCCATGACACCCAAGCCGGCCAGCACGCGCGCACATTCTCTACAATGTCGAGGATTGCCGCGATTACGGACCAGCAAAGGGGTAGGCGCTCCCATGTTCCACGGTAGATGCTAGCGTAGTATCCCCGTACAAAGTGCTTCAGGTCGGCGTCCACAGCAGCCAACTCGGCAGGCGTGAGACCCGTCGGTCGCATGAGGAGTCGGCACGCCCTGCACTGCGACATAAATATGTCGTAGGAAAATTCCGGATTTCGCCCAACGAGGAGAACCTCAGCACTGGAGTGCAGCCAGTACATCCAGTCCGCCGCTTTGTAAGAGCGGTGGTGAAGATAGTTGTTCCGCAACGCACGGGCTCGCGCCCGAGGCACCGTGCGTCTCGCACATGCAATCTCCCGTCCAATGATGGCAACGCATGCCTTGGGCATGACGTAATCCTCTTCTGCCTCCCCGGCAACTGGCACCAGGCCAGAAAAGAGCCTCCATGGGTGCGGCGCGACGTTTTGCAGCAGCAAATGCATAATGTTATACGCTGCAGCAGCAGGTATGATGCTCCAGAAGTGGACCAGGTGAGGGTACATCCGACGCATGGCCTCGGACGGAACAAAGAGAAGCGAGTGCCCCTTGACTCCCGACTTCTTCGACAGGGCGTGCTGGTAGGCCAGTGAGCGTCCGGTCGACTTTGCCTCTTCAACCACAGATGCATCTCTGCTGATGCTGTCGGCAGTCCGCCTGGGCGCCGTGCAATTGTCCACATAAAAACGCACGGCACTCGGGTCGGTGGGATCCGTCGGGTGGAAGAAGGTCTGCTTGCTCGGTGCGTGGTAATATCCGTGGTACTCGCGATTCCGACCGAGCGAAAAATCGTTGTGCCCTGAGAAGTTCAACAGCTTCTCGATGGCAGGCGTGTCACCAGTGATTTGCACCACATTGGCGCGCAGGGTGACCGAGTTTGGCGACCCAAAAGCGCGCACGCCTGAAATTCCTCTCGCCAGAAAGTTCAGCTCCTCCACCAGAGGGTTCAGGAACGACACCAAATCAGTAGGTTGCTTCGGCCCAAGAGTTACGGAGACAACAGTCTGGAAATCATTTTGCGTCCGCTTACCTGGGCTCAGGTTCAGTACGGTCACGATATTCGCCCAGCCTTGAGATCCACGTTGGCGCCATGCCTCAAAGCCGTCCGTGGACAAACCGTGGGCAACGTCGATGATCTCGTCGAAGAGACCTGCTCGTACCGCCTCCAAAGAGATCATGCCATTGTACCAGTCGTGGATACCATGCTTCGGCGTGAAGGCGCCCTTTTTACGGGCCTCGCTTTGAGCTGTCCTCGTGCCCTTTTTCAGCGCCGGACCCAAGAATGGGTCGCCCTGCATCTGAGTCAGCCGAGCAGTCAGAGGCCATTACGCCACCTGTTTGACAGGCTTGCCATGGGCGTCGTACCGCGCTGCTCCGCAATCGTCGCATGCGGTCTGCTCCTTCTTTTTGTGCGTGAAGGCGACGCAGCCATTGCGGTACGCGTCGACATGGCGCTGTGCCACGTTCACGCTGGCCTCAATGAATTTTCCCAAGAGATACGGCGTGAGATACCGAGCTTTGCGTACGCTTAGCTTCAGCAAATGGGCCAGCGCCTCCTCGGTCAGACCATGAGCCACAGAGTGTGCGAACAGCGCCAAGTCCTCCCGATTCTCGAGAATTGCTCCACAGGAAGTAGCACCTCATTCGAGCTTACAGCGCCTTGCATTTCAGATTGCGGCAGTCCAGCCGGCTCCAACGTGGGGCCGAGTGGCCCGGCGTCGTCTGCGTCTTCCACGACGAAAGCTACGGGCGGCACGTCCATGGAGTCTACAGATCCCACGTCCGAGCTCGCCGCGCTGCTCTCCTCGTTTTTACCAGCCTGATCCACATCTTGATCGGCACTGAGGGGGCTATCCTCGCTGCAAGCAGCGGCCCCCCCTTCAGCCGGGTGATCAGGTACTGGTGGACAATCATCAACATTATCCTCCTCTACCCCAGAGCAATCACGTCCACCGCCCTGCCCAGCGTGGGGGTCGTCATCTTTCAATACGGATCCACTCCCAGACAAGCCAGCTGCCGGACCACCATGGGTCAACCGGCGGCGCTTATTTGCCTGGTATGTAAACCACGTGTCCCTGGAAACCAATTGGGGAGGCTCCTCGCCATCACCCGTGCACAATCCACAGTGGTAAAGCCGCGGGCCATCTGAGGACATCCTGCGTGCAATGCACGCGGACCTACAACAAGGAACGCGGACTGCACTTTCCCTCTCTCCTGTTCCCTCCTGGTCTTGGCCTCAGACGCGCTTATCGTCGGCGAAGGAAGAGGACGCAAAGAAGGGATGCGATTGGAGTGCGAGACCCCGAGGGAGGAGAAAAGAGGATGACATTGCGAGGCCTGGGGGGGGGGCATGGGGCGCGCAGCGAGGGGTTCGGCGGCCCTTGGTGCGTTGAACACGCACTGTTGTCCGCAAGCGAGTGAGACAGAGTTTGCGATCAGACCTCTCGGACACCGCGAGGAAACATGCAAGTCGAGCACCGAGATGCGATTTCGGGGCACCGCACAGGATGGACGCCCCGGGTACCCCCGTTGTTGGCGGGGTGAGAGCGAAGCTGGTTCTGACCCGCCGCGATACCGCAGGAGAACCTGCGATATCGAAGAATAAACCCATGATATCGAGACTGTTCTTTCTCATAGGGCAGCGGCACCGGGGCCCGAGGCGGCGGTCTGCGGCGCCACGACGCGCAGCCACCGGCGCCTCTGTGGCGACCGCGGCTGTGTGTGGTGGCCCCACGGCAGCCGCCGCGGTGGCTGCTGCACCGGCCTGTGACGCGGCGGCGGCCGACAGGGCCGCCGACGGAGGGTGCTCGTCCCCCCCGACACTACGCCGCGTCACGCCGCCATGCCGCGGCGCGCACGGTGACGGCCGTGGGTGCCAGGGAAGGGGGCGGCCGTGCCGTCGGGTGACGGTACGTGGACGCAGCGGGGGCGTCGCGCTCTCGGAGTGTTCTTGGGCGGGACGGAACCCGACCGCCGTGGCGGCACATGTGAGGGGGGGTGGGGGCGATGTCGGCTTGCGCGGCTCCGTGAGGAAGGGGGAGCGCCGGAAGGTGTGGCAGCCGCCACGCGGCACAGCGGCTTTTGGGGCGGTTGTGGCTAAATTGAGTGGGCGGGACTGCGCGTGGGTGGGAGGGGGGTTCTGAGGGGGCCCCGCACCGTCGAAGGCCTGCCAGTGTGCCGCACGGAGGGGTTATGGGCGGGTGTTGCAGACATGCTCGGGGGCTGGATACGCCGCTTCGCGAGGTTGTTCGAAGAGGTCACCGCGCAAATGAAAAAAAAACAAAGCGTACGCGGGAGGTGCGGCCGCCACAGCCAGCGTGCCAAGCGACACCGCCCACGCGGTGTGGTCTGGGAGCCAAAGGCACCTGCTGCCCCCCAACACCTCCGAGCGGACCTCGTCGCCCGCCCGACCACGAGACCACGTCGCTGACCCTGCCGCTGACCCCCCTTTCCAAAGGCCTTGCCGCTGATCCTGCTGCTGGCCCTGTTGCTGACCACCCGCCCAGCCGACCGCCGGAGAAGCGGTGCGGCCAGACCGCGCTCGCATGCCAGAGACCGCCGCTGCCACCGCAGCCGCCGCCGCCGCCGCTGCCGCCGCCGGCGTGGACGCGGGTGTGGGAGTCAGGAAATGCTCCTTCTTCTTTGCAGATAACAATCTTGCAGGTCCATGGAGGTAGACTGGCAGGCGGGCCTCCGGGGGGTTTCCTGGCCGGTTCGGGGCCCGCCCCTCTGCGGCTCCTGGCCGTTTATAGCTTGCATACTACCGCGGCCCAATCATATCGATGCATCTTCCCCACCCTCCAGATTGGGCCCGCTGGTCGCGGTCCCCTCCTGGCGCCTGCGACTTGGACAGGGGCACCCCCGTGCATTCGCCCTGGGCCCTTCTTCGGGCCCACCAGGTCGCGTCTGGGCCCCACCAGGATTCACTTTAAAATGAGAATCTTGTGGTTCCGGACTCCCACCGGCATCCGTCGCCGTCGCCACCGTCGTGCCGCCCTGCCCAAGCGCTCCGTCCCGTCGGTTGGGTGCCCTTTCGATCCCTCGCGCTCACCGCCGCCGCTGCACGCCGCCGCTGCGGCGGCCCCGCTGTTACCCGCGCCCGCGCCCACCTGCCGCCCCTCCGCTGTCGGCGCCCAGGCGGGCAGTGGCGTTTTCGTGGACGACGCCATTAGATTGCGTCCGGCCTAACGGCCGTGTCGTGCCTCACTGCTCCCTCGCACCGCCTTCCCGTTCTTCGCGAGCCCTGGCGGCCCCTGGCAATAGCGCCGGCACCCCGACCCCCGCTGTGCCTCCCCGCTGCTCCGCACAGCCTCCCCGTTTCTGGAATGCGGTGGCGGCCCCTTGTGCCACCGCTGGAACCCTCACCCCCGCTGTGCCTCTCTGCTGCGCCGCACTGCCTCATCCTTTTGGCGTTCGATGGGGGCCTCTGGCATCCCCTGGCGCCCCCGACCGCCGTCGTGCGTTGTGCGGCACGCTTGCTTCTGCTGTTTCAGTTTGGGGCTGGGTGGGTGCGCCAGTTACCAGCATGTCGGCTGCTTGCTTCTGGTGCGGGCGCTCGGGAGCACGGATGGTGGGCGCACGGATGAGGGCATGGATTCAGTGGAGATTGCGGGCGCCGCTGATGAGCGACGTGGGAGCGGCGAGGGGCCTGGTTGGGAGCCGGATGTCGGTGATATCGAAGACCTCCTTGGATCAATGCAGCTTGAGCCACGCAGCCTTGCACCCGGTGTCCTGCTTGTGGATGGCGACGCAAGTGGTGGCGACGTTGACACGGGCCGCGCGAAGGGTGCTTCCCTGGAGATTGCCGCCGTGGACTTGCACGCGCATCAATTGGGTGCCACTGGCGCTGATGCCGTGACGGCTCGCCGCGTTGGTTCCTTCAAGCAACGGGCGGGTGACGGAGGTGTTGGTGAGACGGACGTCAATGCCTCAGGTGGAAGCGGGAGGCAAACAAAGGCGCACTTGGCGGTTGTGGGCGACGGCGGCGGCATCAGCGACTCTTCCCTGGGCGGGCCCCTCCCCGAGGTACACCATGGCGGGACGGCGGAGTCGCTGCTCGTGCCGTGCAGCGTGCGTATCTTCCTGGAAGAGTACTATGAGGCCAGCCAATCCTCCAGGGGCATCTACCGTCAGGCGGCCGTGGCCTCGCGCGCGCTTTGCAGCGTCAGAGAAGAGACCTGCGCCGAGCCGCTTGAGGGAAACGATGCGCGGCCGTCGACTAAGCGCGCGCGCGCGCGGCGGCGCGCGGATGCGGAGTGTCGAGGGTCGTTTCCCTCTTCATCCGCTGCTAGTCTGCGCCTCCACCAGCGTAGCGCGGCCCGCATCGTGACGCAAAAAGAAAAAGCTTCAAAAAGGCGGTTTGTCGAGCTTTTCCAGGAGCAGTTCGGGGTGATCGTCGGCCGCTTTGCGCGGAACTCCCGCGTCTACGACGGCACGTGCGCGGCGGCGCGTCCTGTCATGGGCGGAAAGGCGATCGTCGTCCAAGACCTCAACCACAGCTGCGTCGTGTGGGCGGCGGTGGTGATGGACAAGGCCCATTTTTACTGCTCTTGCCACGGCCGCCGGGAGGCCTAGTCGGTGGCCGTGCACATGAGGCGCGGGTTGTCATCATCGTGCAAGCACGCCATCGCGCTGAGCGAGGCGCACGCCGACTTTGTCCCCACGTTCGGCTACGCCGGGTTGACCCAGCTGTACGCTCGGAACCCTCAACTCGCCAACCCGCTCACCAACGGCAGCGTGGAGCCGACGACCTTTCATGTCGCCAACCTCCCCAATGAGGAGGTTCTGCACGTGGTCAACGCCGACGACCTGTGGGCAATGGTCGAGAAGCCGCCGGCGACGGCGCGCAACCAGCGTGTCTGTTGCCTGGCGCCGCTCTGCCGCACGAGCAACCGGAACTGCATCTACGCGCGCGCAGTGAGCCCCCCGGGGCCCGCGGATGAGGATGATGACCACGACGACGGCGCCAACGACAGCGCAGACGTGGTGGCCAAGGCGTTTGCAGCCCGGCACGCGGCGTCGCCCTTCCGCGATGTCGACTGGCCGCGGCGGAGCCGCAACCTGCTTCCGTGCTCCACAGAGGTGGAGCTCTGTGCTGCGCTCGGCCAGAGCGCAAGGACGAGGTCAATCGGAGGCGTCGCCGCGACGTACCCCGACGTGCTGTCCGAGCCAGTGTGCCTGGTGCACGGCACGGCCCAACCCAGCCCCTCCAATCTTATGACCAAGATTGCCACCATCATCTCCATCGACGGCTTTGTCAACGCCCAGACCGGGACCTGGCGGTGCCCTGATATCCCGGCGGACAACAACCTGGTGCGGTTTGACGGCACCTCGCACGCCCTCTTCGCTACCATCTCAGAGACGCTCTTCACCCGCACATTTCTGGACTTCATCATCAACATTCAGCTCACCACATAGGGCAGCTTGGCCGCCGCGTCGGCGGTCATGGCCTTCCAGATGCACGCCAACTCTGCACTGCAAGGGAGGGACGTGGGCGTGCTGCGGCAGTTCATCACGGCGGCGACGGAGCTCTACGCAAAGACGCTCATCGTGCCGCCCCAGGTATACCACTGCACCAACTTCCTCCGCTCTCGCGGCCGCCCCTACACGCACATCATCCGCAGCCGACATACTCTGGCGCCGTTCAAGAAAAAAACTCCCCCGTTTGTGCGCGACACGGCCAACTGCCCGACCGTGCCTATCCCCATCGCCGAGGGGTGCGTCGCGCGCGTGGCGGGTGTGCGGAGGGTCGTGCGCAAGAGGGTGAAGCTGCAATGGAACGAGGCGTGCGCCGTTGCCAAGGCCGACGGGCCCAAGATGGCCAAGTTCGCCAAGTGCGGAAGCGAGCCTCCCGGCATCGACTTAGGACGCGTCAACCAGGCTTTACCATGGATATTTAGTGATTGAGTATACCCATGAGTATTTAGATGTCGGCACCCATACTCGAAAGCCATTAGCATGTGGGCGATTCCACCCAAGCTCGTGAAGAAATACAAGAGATACTTATGCGAGAACTAGAAAAGAGTATCGCAAGTGGAAGCAAAAACTTGCAGGTCTGCAAATCCAAGCACCGCAGAACTGCGACCATCCTTACTGTCTGGTCGAGCAAATATCTCAAAGCTGGGGCTCTGAAGCGGCCACATCAGAGAACAATCCTGTGAGACGCTTAGCTCGGCCGATCAGAGCACGGATCGCTCTTGCGGCTCCCTCCGCGGGCTCTCTCCACCATCAGTACTAACAGGCATGCCTGAGACGTCGGCGAGCAAGATTGCACGAGGTCCACACAGCACTGTACCCGACATGCTCAGCATTTGGACCCGAAATGTGTGCTGAGTCTGCGATACGGTACGTCGAGTGATCTCGGACAGTCTGAGCGCTAATTGCCGTGCACAAAAGGGCGGGTTCCGCACAAGAACACAGCGCCGTTCGTGCATTGCTCTGAGGAGGGCTCCATTTCCAGCCTCAAGCTTTCCAGCTCGCTCGTGCCTCTGGCATGATGATGCTTTCCCGCCCTTAAACTATTCCACTAAACACAAAAGCGCACAGTGCGCGGCGGTCGATAAAGCGACTTACCTCACGTCCCGACGTCGGCATAACCCGTGCCCCCCTCCCGGCCACCCACCATCCCGGACTTTGATAAAGGCTGTCTCCCCCCGTGGACGCGCTGCGAGACTTTTCCTTGGACGCTGCTCACGCTTGACGCACACCCCCACCCTCTGCACTCTTTCGGCGCAACAGCCACCCTTGCACAGGGTCTTGCTGCCTCGACATGGTCAGGTACAAAGTGATTGGGCCACGTCACGAAGGCTCCGCGGTACCCGGTTGTCTCTCGAGACTGTCAGCACGAACCTCCCCCGCGGTCGTCGAGCGCCTGCGATAATGTCAGCCAAAAGAGTGATCGCCCCGGTCAGATCTCAATGAGAAGTGGTCCCCCAATTTGCCAAGTAGCCCTGCATCAAGATTTTACGTGATGAGTGAGTATCAAGTACCCACATCGTTGGAAAATTCAGATACCAATCCTCGCGTCGCGACTCCGATAGTGCGAAAATACTCTGTCCCAAGATGTTCGCAGGGAAAGTATTCGCGACAAAACTCGATATCCATGGTAGGGCCTGGCGTCAACCGCGCCAAGACTTCCGAGTGGGCCGGACGTTCCTGGTTTTTCGCCTTCTACAACGAGGGTGCCGAGTCCCTGCAGGCGGAGGAGACGGACGGCGACGGCTCCGGATCGGGCGGCGCCGCGAGCGCCGCGACGGACATGAGCGTCAACGTCGAGGCCTCGTCGGTGCAGTCCACGTCGAGGTCATCCTCGGCGGGTACGTCGGCTCCGTTCAAGTCATTCTTGAGCTTGGTGGCGGCTATCGGCGCGGGGCAGAATCTGTCGGCGACGGTGGTGCGACGGCTCTGGTGCAGCGTGCGGACGTTCTTTCGGTCTTTTGTTGCCGAGCCCGTCATTGGCGTCTTCAGTGGGTGTATCAAGCAGCAGCTGCGACGCCTCGGCCGCGCGCTCGTCCGCGGCGAGAAGCAGTCGGTGTGGCTCCGGCTCATGGACTGCGAGCACGGCGTCAAAGTCCTGGTGCCCTTTTTGCTGCTAATGGCGGACGACATGGACGCGGACCCGCTGTTGTGCCAGGCCGTCGGCGAGTTGGAACTCTCTTAGATGGAGACGGACCAAAATGTTGAGCTGCTGTGGGCACTCAAGGCCACTGAGGACTCATAACATGTACCAGAGCATGTGGCAGGACACCTCAGCGGGGAGGTTCTCAAAGTTGCGGAAAAAGAACGGGACGGCCGACCCCCGATCCGGCTTGAGGGCGCACGAGCTGTCGACCGAGCGCGCGCTACAGCAGGTTCGGGAGGTGGCCAGTGGGCAGGTGTGGCCGCTGCTCGACCAAGTGCAGCTGGGGCCGCGGGACGACCGGGCGGCTGTGCTGCGCAAGGAGCGCAAGGCGACAGGGAGTGGCAAGCGGCGAGCGGCCAAGAGCAAGTAGGCGAAAGAGAACAAGGCTATTGGCGATGAAGATTTCCTCCACGAGTTCGAGTCGTCCATAGTGTTTGCTCCTGGCGTCGTGAGCTCTCTCTGCAGCTGTAGCAGTTTTCTGGGGTTTGGGATGTTGGAGGACGTGGAGAGCCTCGTGTGCATCGCGTCGGCGCTGGCCGCTCGCTTCACTCTGCTACCGTACGTTATCTACTTCGACACGGCATGCCAGGCGGCGCGGAACGCCACCCGCTGCGTGCCGTGGCTGGTGCGGCTCTCGGAGACGACCTGAGCTTTGGACCGGTTCCACGCCCCAGGCCACGTTTGCTCCCCCATGTCTGACGCCAACATGTACCCGGGCCGCTCAAGCGGCCACAAGACGTCGGCGGCGGAGAACCGCCTCAGCCTCAACAAGTCGCTGAAGACGCACCTCACCTACCTCGGACAGGACCGATGCATAGTGCAGATGCGGCTGCAAGAGGCGTTCAACAACCTGCGCGTGAAGTACCGCCAGCACATCGGGGTCGGCAAGGGCAGGCCGCCCGAGGCCACCCACCGCCCACTCACGCCTTTTTCTCACACGTACATCGACAACCATTGCGAGGTCCTGGGCTGCGACTGCCGACCGCCCGTGGAGCTCCAACCACCACAAACGCCGCCGTCCTCTCGTGCATCTTCTTTCTCGTCGCGCTCGTCATCCCCCAGCCGTCCATGGTCTCTGGCGTCGTCAACCTCAACACTACGCCGGCATGCTCTGGTGATAAAAGCAGGAGCACCGGCTCGGGCCAGAGCGAACATCGCCGAAGCGCAAGTTCTTGAGCGTGTGCGGGCCCACGTCGGCGGTTCTGAACCTCTTCTCTTGCTTCTCTCTCGCCTCTGCTCCGTCGGGTGTCCGTTTCTCTATCTGCGTCTTTGTTTCTCGTATATCCTAGTCGTTTTCATGTTCTTTTACCTCTTTCGAGCATGGCCAAAAATTCCAGTGCACACTCTTTCGGCACATCCCTCCTCCCATATGACAAAGCGTGGGCGACCGCTCGTCCCAGCAAGACTCCCTCTGCCCCATGACAAAAGCATCCCGCTCATGGGAGCCGCTAACGACCACTCGATCACCCCCTTCTCTACGACGGCCCCGACCCGCCACGGGCACCCGAGGCAAAAGTGTCGCCAGCAGCGGTGCTACATAGCACCACGCGCCTGCGCCACGCACCAGTACAGGCCCTCCGCTCGCACCGGATAGCCGCAACACGCCCAGCAGGAGAGGAGGAAGCGGGTGGTGGCGGAGGCGGGTCAAAACGGAGGCCGGCGTGGCCACAGGCGCGGTGGTCGGGGTGAAGGCAGTGGCACGCGTCGTTATGGGGCGCGTGGAAGCGGCCATGGCCGCCGCTCGGGGATTGCGACGACACCGTCCGCCGCGCCAACCGGTGCTGGTGGTCGAAACGGGCGCAGCGGCGCGCGTGGTTAGCGGCCGCGGGATGGCACCACCGGCAGAGAAGAGAAGGGGGGGCAGACGTGGGCCGTTGTGGCAACAGGCGCTGATGGTCTGCGAGGGGGAAGAGGCGCCCGTGGTACGCGGCAAAGACGTGGCGGCACAAACCACAGGGAGAGGGGTGAGATGTCCCCAGCCCCCGCGCCAATTGCCACTGGTTGTCGGGGAAGGGGCGGCGGCGCCAGTGCTCGGTCGCGGAGGGGTCTCTGCGCCAATCTACGCGAGTGGGCTGGCGACCGCGCAGCCCATTGCGCCAGAAAATGGATGCCGGGGCGGGGGCAGCGGCGCCAGCAGTCGACGACGGCAGGTGGCAGCACCGGCCGCCATCCGGCGGGGGGGAAGACCCCGGCCGCCGCACCCACACGCGCTGGTTGTCAGCGAAGGAGCCCCGGCGCTCGTGGTTGGCGGCCGCGGGTCGGCGGCAGCTCTCGCCAAAAGAGATGGGCGATGACCCCGTCCGTCGCGTCAGGTGGACCTCGTGGTCGACATAGGGGCAGCGGTGCGCGTCGTCGGCGGCCCCGGGGTGAGGTCACCGCCCGCAGCCGGAGGCGGCAGACACCCTAGGCCACGGCGCGCAGAGGTCGTGATGGTTGAGGTGGGGGGAGCGGCGCCCGTCGTCGGCGGCCGCAGGGGGGCGGCACCGGCCACCGGGAGGGGGGCGGGACCACACCAGCCGCCGCGTCCACAGGTGCTGGTGGTCGGGGTGGGGGGAGCGGCGCCCGTCGTCGGCGGCCGCAGGGGGGCGGCACTGGCCACCGGGAAAGGGGCGGGACCACACCAGCCGCCGCGTCCACAGGAGCTGGTGGTCGCGGTGGGGGGAGCGGCGCCCGTCGTCGGCGGCCGCAGGGGGGCGGCACTGGCCACCTGGAAGGCGGCGGGACCACACCAGCCGCCGCGTCCACAGGCGCTGGTTGTCGGGGTGGGGGGAGCGCCGCCCGTCGTCGGCGGCCGCGGGGTGGCGGCACCAGCCCCGAGGAAGGGGGGGGGGACGACACCGGCCGTCGCGCCCAAAGGTGCTGGTGGTTGGGGTGGGGGGAGCGGCGCCCGTCGTCGGCGGCCGCAGGGAGACGGCACTGGCCACAGGGAGGGAGGGGGGAAGACCCTAAATTCTCCGTCAGCGATGCCTGTGGTGGGGGTGGTGCCGAGAGGCCCCGAGGGCGCGCCGGTCGGGTGAGCGGCCCACGAGAGACGCTCCCGGGGGTGCATGTGGAGGAGGTGGGGACGCGGACGCCTGCGGGCGCTCCCGTGCGCGCCCCAGCCAGCAACAGCGCGCCCAGTGGTGGTTGTGGCCGGGGTGGGAGCGTATTGCGCGGGCAGCCTCGCCCGCCCGATCGGAGAAAGGCCGCTCAGTGCCCTGTGAGCGGGGATGATGCGTTTGCCCGCCCAAGCAGTGGCAGCCAAAGTCGCTCAGGGGTGCCTTGGAAGGGGGCATGCGCACTGTCGACGGCAAAAGGCTCCCACAGCCCACCAGTAGGCGGGCTAGCAATGCGCGCTTGCTCGATACACTGGAGGCGGATCGAGCCTGGCCTGCTGGCCTCTGGTTTTCAGGGGTCCAAATACAGTGCTTTCTCTAAGAAAGTTTCTAAGGACTTCCTGAACACCTCAACATCCATGTTTTTTGACGCTCTGGGCCCCCCTCATCTCAAAGGGCAGGATCAGCACATCCCGACTGCGGTGTCTAGTGTCTAGGCTACCAGCAGCATCATTCGATGCGATTCGCATCAATTGATGCCCTTTTTCAACTCTCGTTTTCGCGTGCTTCCCGTGCTCTGATGCGGTTCTTGACGCCGGAAACGGATTCAGAGCAGTCTCTTTAGTCTTGGGGCAAGTCAGATGCATCCCAGCATGAAGAAAACGTGAGCATTGCCGCGTTTTTTCTGCGCTCCCGTAGGTGATTCCCGCCACTCAACGAACACCGTGACGTCTGTGCTGGTGCCCGCCACGTCGCGGGCCCCCGCCCTTTTTTTGCCCCTACCCCCACCCAGGTGTTTCTTGTGACCGAGACGGTACCTCCGGGATTTTGCCGCTTGCCCGTGCGCGGTCAGCGGTGGAGCTCGGCGCAGCTCTTTGGTGGGCATCGCCTCCCGTGGCACCACACCCTGCTCGCAAACAGCCGCGGCTCCCGCCTGCCCTCCCCGCCACCGGGTGCTCCCCCCC
>Ga0209093_1000618_pt1 | contig 19568 bp, 11 predicted proteins | sample SidtaG_4_FD_187450 | JGI IMG/M metagenome (GOLD analysis project Ga0209093, IMG submission 187450) | Marine algal microbial communities from Sidmouth, United Kingdom - Sidmouth_Male1 metaG (SPAdes) (version 2) | ecosystem: Host-associated > Algae > Red algae > Unclassified | place: Sidmouth... | reverse complement strand
AATGTGTTCGCCAATTTTGAATTTTGAATGAAAAATTATGAATGATTAAAAATGTATAATTTGTAAGAAATTTATTATCAATAAAAAACAAAGTAGAATTTAAATTCATTCATCATTCAAAATTCATCATTCATAATTTGGCGAAGACATTGGGGTATAAATAACTATTTTATTGAAGAAGTATAAAGGAAAAAAGACATTATAAAATGCGAAGTTATTATTTACTCGTTACTTAAATTGTGTTTGCGTCGCGTTATTCCCTCCTTTCCTCTGCCGCTTTCCGTAATTCCCTCTGTCTCTTGGCTGCTTCCTTCGCCTGCTTATCTTCCTCGTCCATCTTACTATAAGCTCTGATAATTTGTTTGACCAATCGGTGACGGACTACATCTTCTTCGGTAAGATGAATGGTGCCGATTCCGTCAATTTCGCTCAAAGTTTGGAGGCTGCGATACAATCCTGAAGTTTGATTACGAGGAAGGTCTATCTGTGTCAGGTCACCTGTAATGATGCACTTTGCACTAGGTCCGATTCGTGTCAAAAACATTTTGAGCTGAACCGAAGTCGCATTTTGCGCTTCATCAAGTATAATGAAAGCATTATCGAGCGTACGCCCACGCATAAATGCCAAAGGAGCAATCTCAATAATACGGTTTTGCATAAAATTAGCCAATTTTTCACCCGGTATCATGTCGTCCAACGCGTCATATAGCGGACGAAGGTACGGATCGACCTTATCTTTCAGGTCACCGGGCAAGAATCCGAGTCGCTCCCCCGCTTCCACTGCCGGACGTGTGAGAACAATCCGTCGTACAAGACGATTTTTCAACGCCCGCACTGCCAATGCTACTGCTGTATAGGTCTTGCCCGTACCTGCAGGTCCGATGGCAAATACAATATCGTTGGCTTCGGAAGACTCTACGAGGCGTTTTTGGTTGCGCGTTTTGGCTTTTATCGGCTTACCACTGCGCCCATGCACGATTACATTGCCATTTTCTTTAGCACTTAAGCGATACTCAAAAGGATTTTCGCCACCAAGAATCTCCTGAACATCTTGTTCCGGTAGATTATCTTGTTCTTTTAGCAAGCGCAGCATCTTCTCCAACTTGGATTTGCAGGCTTGTGTATCCTTTTTTTCACCGGAAAGTTTGATGATATTACCGCGTGATGTGATTTTTACCTCTGGAAAGGCTTTTCTGATTAGGTTAAGATTGTTGTCATTTTGCCCATAGAAATCTAAGAGCGGGACACCATTTTCGATAGTTAAGACTATTTCACTCAAATTTTGACCTCGAATAGTAAATGAATTTTGAATGAGTGAATTTTGAATGAGTAACGATAAAATAATAAGTTCACGATTTCGACGAGGTTATTTTGTGCTTAGTTTTCTTCTTGGAAATGGGAGTTATGTTGGATATAATGACTGTTTTCAAGGAGGAAAATAAGCGCAAAAGAATCCGTCCAAATCAGGAAATTATTATTTTATCGTTACTAAGTGAATGAATTGAAAGATTTCAAAAATGATTCATTCATTAGAATTTCAAAACCCAATATTCTTTATCCAATATTTTTGTTAAAATAATTGATTGAATTGGAGAATATTCCACTCAACCGTTTAAAAACCAAAGTTAATGTTTTTATAAATGAAATGCTTGAAAAAAGTAGGTGATTTGGACTTAGTGACGATAAAATAACATTACTTCACATGGTTTCATGGTTCGATTGTTTCATGGTTCTATTATGATTTATTTTTCACGAAGTAAAAAAAAACAGGGCAAACACTGCAAGCAGCGAAGCCCTGTAACCCCAAAAAAACAATATAAAACTATGTTCTATCCGAAAATTGTCTCTTTTGTTCGTCCTAAAACTCATTTTTAGGACTTGTTGCTTTTTTGTTTAAAAAACAGGGCAAACACTGCAAGCAGCGAAGCCCTGTAACCCCAAAAAAACAATATAAAACTATGTTCTATCCGAAAATTGTCTCTTTTGTTCGTCCTAAAACTCATTTTTAGGACTTGTTGCTTTTTTGTTTAAAAAACAGGGCAAACACTGCAAGCAGCGAAGCCCTGTAACCCCAAAAAAACAATATAAAACTATGTTCTATCCGAAAAAAAGTCTTTTTTATTGGCGTCTGGAAACTTATCTTTATGAGTTCCGTTTTTAAGACGACTTGTATCACAAAGGTAACATATTTAAAAATAAAAAAACAAGAATTTTGTTCATTTTTTTTGTTTAATAATTAAATTAAAACTTAAAATATGTTGTTGAAGCGACATTTCAGAATCCAAAATTTAGTTTAAAAATCCTAATTTTGAATTTACATAGAAATCCCATCCCCTTTGAGACAGTACAAAGGTAAGTTAAGTTTTTGAAAGGTGCAAATTTTCATCGAAATAAAGTAGAAAAAAAATGACATAGAAAACCTACACGAATACACAGGCAAGTGAGACGTGAGGGGTTTCTTTGCTGGAATATGTTGTGTTATTCAGGTGAAATTAAACAAAAGGAGTATTTATTTTTTTGCAAAAGGGCTTAAAAATACATCTTTTTTGCAGAGGAATACTCATGTATAGTACCAAATACCATACCAAAAACACATAATTTTTGATTTAAATTCTGCCGTAAGAATGATACCTTTACCAGAAATTTCACCTCAAATACATTACTCGGAATGATATATCGAAATTGGGGTTTTGGAACTTGGAATTTTAAATATAATGGCAAAAGTAAAAAAACAATTTTTCTGTAATAACTGCGGTGCATCCTCTCCCAAGTGGGTTGGCAAATGTCCTTCATGCAATGAATGGAACACTTATGTAGAGGAAGTCTTGGTAAAAGGAGACAAAAAAGAGGAACGCCGCACATGGCGCGAAGCAAATCAACGCAAAGCCACGCCCGTACTGATACAAGAAATCAAAGCAGGCGATACGCAACGCCTCGTCACTACCGACGAAGAACTCAATCGTGTACTCGGTGGAGGCATCGTGAACGGCTCATTGGTACTGATAGGCGGACAGCCCGGTATCGGCAAATCGACTTTGATGCTGCAAATCGCGCTCGAATTATCTAAGAAGGTCTTGTATGTATCCGGCGAAGAGAGCGAAGAGCAAATAAAAATGCGTGCCGAACGCACCGGCATGAGCAATACCGAGTGCTACGTAATGAACGAAACCAATACGCAGCAGATTTTCAAACATTTCAAAGACTTGAAACCTGCTATTATGGTGGTGGATTCGATTCAGACGCTTTCATCGCCGCATTTGGACTCGACGCCGGGCAGCGTATCGCAGATACGCGAGTGCGCGGGTGAACTCCAACGCCTCGCCAAAGAAACCAATACGCCCGTCTTTTTAATAGGTCATATCACGAAGGATGGCAGCATTGCCGGACCGAAACTACTCGAACACATCGTCGATACCGTCCTCCAATTTGAAGGCGACCACCACCATACCTACCGTATATTAAGGACGATTAAAAATCGCTTCGGTTCTACTTCCGAATTAGGGATTTATGAGATGCGCGGTACGGGATTGCACCAAATCAGCAACCCTTCCGAATTACTGCTTTCTCAAAAAGAAGAAGAACTCAGCGGCTCGGCAGTAGCGGCTACGATTGAAGGGATGCGCCCGATGCTCATCGAAACCCAAGCTCTTGTGAGTACAGCAGTATATGGTACGCCACAGCGTTCTTCTACGGGTTTTGATTTGCGGCGATTGAGTATGTTATTGGCGGTATTGGAAAAGCGATGCGGGTTCAAATTCGGTATGACGGATGTATTTCTCAATATCGCGGGTGGTATCAAAGTGGATGACCCGGCGATTGACCTCGCCATCGTGAGTGCTTTGATTTCTTCGCTTCAGGATATTGCTATTCCGAGTGATGTGTGTCTGGCAGGTGAGGTCGGGCTATCGGGCGAGATACGTGCCGTCAATCGCATCGACCAACGTATCCGCGAAGCAGACCGCCTGGGATTCAAACATATTTTCATTTCTAAATACAATATGAAAGGGCTAGATGCAAATGATTTTTCTATCAAAATTCACGCGATAGGAAAGGTCGAAGAATTGTATGAGCAGTTGTTTAGCTAACGGTGGACGGCAAACGGTAGATGGTGGACGGTTTTTTTTGCTTTGTGAATTTTATTTCCTTCAAAAAAATCAGTGATGTTCGATTAAAGTATGGTTAAGCAAATTCCCTTGTCGTCAGCCGAATTCAGTTGAACAAAGAACATATTTTGGTGGACAAACCCACTCATCTTAACAAATCCTTCGTCTGCCGACTATTCCATACTTTACTCGAACAGTACCAAAAAATCCTACTTTTGGAATAACCTTTGCCATAAACAAAATTGAAATTACATTCTTAACATATAAAGAAGATGAGGATTTTTGATTGAGTGATTTTTGATTTTTGATTGAATTTTACGTGGTAAAAATGATTTCGCGTAGCGAAATCCAATCAAAAATCGAAAATCAAAAATCACTAAATCCATCATTTCTTTTCAAAAACTAAACATTTGATGAAGAAGCAATTCTTACTCCTTGTTGGCTGTTTGTTGACATTCACTTATATGTCTGCCCAATCACCCGTAGGTACATGGAAAACAGTAGATGACGAAACCGGTAACGAAAAATCATACGTAGAAATTTACGAACAAAACGGTAAGTTATACGGCAAAATCACCGAACTCCTCATTGAAGAAGACAAAGGAAAAATGTGCGTTGTTTGTCCCGGTAAAAAGAAAGGACAACCCGTTGAAGGTATGGAAATCCTGATGGGTATGGAAACCATCAAAGATTACTGGGGCAACGGCAAAATCCTTGACCCGAAAACCGGAAAAGTATATAAATGCTTTATCGAACTCGAAAGTGCCGACGAACTCAAAGTGCGCGGCTATATCGGATTCTCACTATTGGGACGTACACAACGTTGGTATCGGGTGAAATAGTGAATTAGTCAATAGTCCGTAGTCGATAGACCATAGTTTAACGTGAAATAATGTCTCGCGTACTCACTATGGACTATGGACTATCAACCATTAAAAATAAAATAAAGCTCATGCAATAAACGCATGGGCTTTTCTGTTTTTAGGATGAATATAAACGAAATGGTCAATGTTTAATTGAAAGTTCTTTGTTCGTTGTTCTCAATTCTATGTCAATCAAATAAGGTTTCATTTACAAATTTCAATAAATCACAATTTGATAAATTAAAAAGTATTGGGAACGCAAAACATATTTAAACTTAAACTTAAACTTCGACTTAAACTTATCACATTATATGGATAAAAAATCTACACAAAAATTACTCCTGCAATACATCTACGGCGAAATGTCGGCTTCACAAAACAGCTTCATCGAAGAACTGTTACAGACCGACACCAATTTAAAGGCACAACACGATGCCCTCAACGCAAGTCAATTGCAATTGCCCAAATTTAGGCTCTACCCACGCAAAAAAACACTACAAAACATCCTGAGTTACAGCCGTAGCGAAGTATGTGTATGAGGTTTTAATGATTGTTTGATTGTGGAATTATTTGATTGTTCTTAGTATCAGAAATTAAATAAATGTTCTTTCTCGCGTCGTTATTTTTTCTTTAGACGAACCAAATTTGACGTGTCCCGAAAGCTTTCGGGATAAGGAGGATTTGGTGAAGTATAAAGGAAAAAGAACAAGTCGAGAATGTACATTTATTTTGTTTCTGATACTAAATGGTTTTCGCTACGCGAAAATCGTCTAACAATCCAATAATTTAACAATCAAACAATCTCTACTCTCCTTTCTTTTTCAATAAAAATCTTACTTTTACGTAAATAATGCGACAATGCTCTAATGCGTTAATGCGACAATAAATTTTGAATGAATAACGTCAAAAGTATTCACTCATTCAAAATTCATTCATTAATACCATTCACTCATTGTCATTATCGCATTTCAGCATTAACGCATTGTAGCATTAAAATGAAATTCGACGACAAGATACGCAACTATATATATGGTGAAATGGAACCGCCCATTTCCGGGGATTATATTGACAATTACAACCCGTCAACAGGTGAAGTGTATAGCCAAATTCCTGATTCGGACGAGCGCGACGTGCTACGAGCCGTAAAAGCTGCCGAGCGTGCCTTTCCTGCCTGGTCCAATTGCGGTGTCAAAAAACGCTTTCGTATTATGACGCGGATTGCGGACATCATTGAGCAAAACTTGGAGACATTCGCCAAAGCAGAAAGTACCGATACCGGCAAACCTATCACCCTTTCCCGCACGATTGATATTCCTCGCGCACAGAGCAATTTGCGATTTTTTGCGACGGCAATTCTTCATTTTTCGTCCGAATCGCATCACATGGAACGCGAAGCAATTAACTACACGCTGCGTCGTCCGCTTGGTGTGGTGGGCTGTATTTCGCCGTGGAATCTACCCTTATATTTATTTACTTGGAAAATTGCGCCTGCGATAGCTGTGGGCAATTGCGTGGTTGCGAAACCTTCCGAAATCACACCAATGACTGCCTTTATGCTTGCCCAAGCCTGTAAGGAGGCAGGACTTCCGCCGGGCGTACTTAATATCGTACATGGTCTTGGTCATAAAGCCGGACAAGCGATTGTCGAAAATCCTTCGGTCAAAGCGATTTCGTTCACAGGAGGTACGCAAACAGGAGAAAAAATCGCCGAAATCGCTGCTCCAAAATTCAAGAAACTTTCCCTCGAACTCGGTGGCAAAAATCCCAATATCATTTTTGCAGATTGTGATTTTGAAAAAATGATGACCACTACGCTGCGTTCTTCTTTTTCCAATCAAGGGCAAATTTGCTTGTGTGGGTCGCGCATTTTTATCGAAAAACATCTTTATGAAGTATTTAAAGATGAATTTGTAAAACGGGTAAAAAAACTCGTGGTCGGCAATCCCTTTTCTGAAAAAACCGACCAAGGGGCAGTCGTTTCATCTGCCCACAAATCAAAAATATTGGATTGTATCGACCTCGCCAAAGAAGAAGGCGGCACGATTCTATGTGGAGGTAAAGCAGTAGATGTACCCAAATTTGACAAAGGATATTACATTGAACCTACTGTTATAGAAGGACTTAGCCCGAATTGCCGCACCAATCAGGAAGAAATATTCGGACCGGTGGTGACACTCATTCCGTTTGAAACAGAGGAAGAAGTCATCGCCTACGCCAACAGCACAAAATATGGACTTTCTGCAACCGTCTGGACACAAAATATCGGACGCGCACAACGCATGGCAGAAAAACTCGACGCCGGGATTGTCTGGATTAATACTTGGTTGACGCGCGATTTGCGGACGCCATTTGGCGGTGTGAAAAATTCGGGTGTCGGACGCGAAGGCGGTTGGGAAGCACTGCGATTTTTTACGGAGGCTAAGAATGTTTGCATTCATTTGTAATTTTGAATGAATGAATTTTGAATGAATCAAAATGTAGTATTGAGAATTTACTAAAATAACAACAAAATGAAATTAACCATCAATCGAATTACCTTGCTTTTTGGCTTAGTTATTTACCTTAATTTCTTCGTTTTCGACGGCATCATTCCAGCGATACTCATCGCGCTTGTCTTTGGAGCTTGTGCGTTCTTGGGCATACGCTATCGCAAATCCGACAAACCATACACTTACGGGCGAGGACTGTTGATTGGGATTCGCATTTGGCTTTTTGGTATTGTTTATTCGCTTCTTCTTCTCATAATTATGGATATTTTTGCAGCATTTATTGCTTCGTTCAGTGCCACTGGAAGCAATATAATTAGCGCAACTCAAGACATTCTTGTTCAATTTTTTTCCTCCTTACCTTCGTTAATTGCACTCTCTATTTTTTCGCTTGTCCTTGGACTTCTTATTCCACTTTACTTCCTGCGAAAATCAAAACAAAACGATAATATTATAGATGCTGATTTGATGAATGATAAAAAATAGGCTTTTTCGCAAAAAAATGTGTTTCTTGGGAACGCAAAATATTTTTTGCGAACACTGTAATGACTGCTTTAGCTGTCAATATTTTTCTGCTCACTCTGACAGCTAAAGCAGTCATTACGAAGTCATTCAATAATCAAAAATAGCCAACAATATATCGTCGGTGCTATACTCGTCCTATTGGGTTCGATATGCTTCTCTGCGAAAGCGGTGATGGTCAAATTGGCGTATCGTTACGAGATAGATAGTGTGTCTCTGATGGCTTTGCGGATGATATTTTCCTTGCCCTTCTTCTTGTTAGTTGCTTACATTTCCAATAAAAAAAGTACTACAAAAATCCGGCTCAAAAAACGCGATTGGGGAATGATTGCGGCATTTGGGATGTCAGGATTTTATGTGGCGAGTTTGGCGGATTTTATTGGTTTGCAATACATTACGGCGAGTCTAGAACGGGTCATACTATTTACCTATCCTACGATGGTGGTTTTGATTGCTGCCTTATTTTTAAATCGAAAAATCAAAAAAACGGAAGTATTTGCACTGATTCTCACCTATGTAGGTACGGGTATTGCTTTGTTTGAAAATTTCAAATTGCCGAATGGCGATAGCGTACTCATCGGTAGTGCGCTCATTTTCGTAGCGGCACTTGCTTATGCTATTTACGTAATAGGTAGCGGACAAATGCTCAAAAAAATGGGGACACTCCAATACAATTCTCTGGCAATGACGGCGGCTTGTTTTGCCATTATTTTACATCATTTAATCGCCTATAATTTGGCTTTGTTTCATTTTCAAAAAGAAATCTATATCCTCGCTTTTGTGATGGGCTTGTTTTCTACGGTACTCGCTTCCTTTCTTATTACGGGAGGTATTCGTATTATCGGGGCGAGTCATGCGGCGATTATCAGTAGCGTCGGACCTATTTCTACGATTGTATTAGCTTATGTTTTTCTTGGTGAACGATTGAGTGGATGGCAATGGGTGGGGACATTGATTGTTATTTTTGGTGTATTGGTGATTACCTTGAATAAACGGAGTAAAACCTAAATTATAATGAGTAAATGAGTATATGACAAAATGAGTAAATGTTTTACCTCAATTAATTCATTCAAACATTATCTCATTCAATATCTACTCATTTACTCATATAATCATTTATAATCCAACTAAGCCATCGCTGCTTCAAATTGCTTACTCGTATTTTTAGTACCGCCTGCTTTCAAAGCCTTCTCTCCGGCAAAGAACGTTTTGTGGTCATCGCCCAAGTCGGAGCCTGCCATTCTTTGGTGTTTCACACAAGAAACGCCTTTACGGATTTCCTGACGTTGTACACCCTGTACATAAGCCAACATGCCTTCTTCACCAAAGTAACCTTCTACCAAGTCATTCATATGCAATGCCGTTGTGTGGTAGGTTGGCAAGGTAATCAGGTGGTGGAATATACCCGCCAATTTTGACCCGTTTTTTTGGAAATTCAAAATCATTTTATCCGCTAAAGCTGACAATGCAGAGTTATCATATTTGGCACTCATCAGAGCATCCCTGTCATAGTTCGATACATCTTCTCCGGCTTTTACCATAGCATCGTAGGCTTGTTGACGGAAGTTCAACGTCCAGTTAAAAGAAGGCGAATTGTTATACACCAATTTGGCATTGGGAACGACCTCTTTTATCCGGTTGACCATCTGTGCAATTTGTCTAACATCCGGCGTTGGTGTCTCTATCCAAAGCAAATCAGCACAATTCTGCAAACTGGTGATACAATCCAATACCACGCGGTCAATATTCGTTCCTGCTCTGAATTTGTACAATCCATTCGGCAAACGAACAGGGCGCACCAATCTTCCATCTCGCTTCAACAGCACATCATTATCATCTGCATCTACAATTGAGACTTCTTCTGTCTCCACGAAATCCAAGTATTTAGAAGCCAAATCGCCTTTCATTTTAGAAACCGGCAGTTTTTGTGTCAGCCCCGCACCCTCGGAATCTGTACGCGCTACAATTACGCCGTCATCTACGCCCAATTCTATAAAGGCACAACGGACGGCATTCAGTTTTGCAATAAAATCTTCGTGCGGTACAGTTACTTTACCATCCTGATGTCCGCACTGCTTGGCATCCGACACCTGATTTTCGATTTGAATAGCACAAGCACCTGCCTCAATCATTTTTTTAGCCAAAAGATAGGTCGCTTCTTCATTACCAAATCCCGCATCAATATCCGCGATGATAGGTACTACATGCGTCTCAAAATTGTCAATCTCTGCCTGAACATCTTCTCCAGCCTCCAATCTATGGAATAAATCATTCAACTCAATCGCATCTGCCTGACGAAGGAAGGTATAAATTTCTTCTATCAATTTTGGAACAGCCGTTTTTTCGTGCATCGACTGGTCGGGCAACGGACCAAATTCAGAGCGCAAGGCAGCGACCATCCATCCCGAAAGATAGATGTATCGCTTGGCAGTCGTGCCATGATGTTTTTTTACTGCAATCATTTTTTGCTGCGCCACGAACCCGTGCCAACAGCCCAATGATTGTGTATATTTTGATGAATCCGCATCGTACTCCGCCATATCTTTACGCATAATTGCGGCATTATACTTGGCAATGTCTAACCCTGTTTTAAAACGGTTTTGTACAATCATTCGGGCAGTGTTTTCCGCACTAATCGCACTCCACTTATTGCCGAATTTTGCTTTTAAAGAACGAACTTTTTCAATTGCTGAATTATAAGTTGTCATAAGTATTTTTTTTAATCGTTTAGGTGTAAAAATCAATGAGTTAGAACATTCAAAAAGTTCATCTCCATATTTTACGGAAATAATATATGTTTTTGCTTTTAGTTTGGAAGATAGCCTACTCGACGGACATTTTTAAAATGTCAGGCGAGATATAATTGAATTACTATTTTAAAAAATGTTTTTTATTTTTATTGTGTAAAATGTTGTATTTGAATAAAATGTAGAAATATTGTCGCCTGACATTTTGTAAATGTCCGCCGACTCACTACTGCTCCCAAACTTTTATTTAAAAACAATGCCTAACATTTTACATCAAACAAAAAATTATCAAATATTATTCCCGTAAAATATGGAGATGAACCATTCAAAATTCACTCATTCAAAATTCAAAATTAGGTCTAATGACTAAATCAATTCATAAGCCGGGAGCGTCAAAAACTCAGGGAAGTCCTTTGCAGTAATGAGGTTTTGGAAAATCTCGACGGCTTCTTTAAAGCGTCCTTTTTTATAATTTTCCTCGCCTACATAATCTTTGATATTATCCATTTCTTCGGGGAGTAATTCATTGAATAATTCGATGGTCACGGTACGCCCGTCGTCCATTTTGGCAGAGTTGCGAATCCATTGCCAGAGTTGGGCGCGGGAGATTTCGGCAGTGGCGGCATCTTCCATTTTGTGGTAGAGGGCAGCCGCGCCTACACCTCGCAACCAACTTTCGATGTAGAGAATCCCAACGTTGATATTTTCACGAATCCCGGCTTCGGTAATCGTACCTTCGGGAACTTGAAGCAAGTCGGCTGCGGTGACTTTGACATCCTCGCGTTTGTTAGCGATACTGTTGTCGGTGGGCATATATTCGTTGAAAGTATCCATCGCGATTTTGACCAATCCGGGATGAGCTACCCAAGTGCCATCGTGTCCGTTTTCAGCTTCGCGTTTTTTGTCGATAGCGATTTTTTCAAAGGCTTTTTTATTCGCTGCTTCATCGCCTTTAATCGGAATTTGAGCAGCCATACCACCCATTGCGTGTATGCCTCTGCGGTGGCAGGTTTGGATGACAAGTTGAGAGTACGAACTCATGCAATGTACGCCCATACCTACTTGCGAACGATTGGGCATCAGGAACTTAGGATTCTTACTAAATTTTTTGATAATAGAAAAAATGTAATCCCAACGTCCGCAATTCAAGCCTGCGGAGTGGTCGCGGAGTTCCCAGAGGAGTTCGTGCATCTCAAAGGAAGCTGTGATAGTTTCGAGTAGTACCGTAGCGCGAATCGTACCTTGCGGTACGCCAAGCGCGTCTTGTGCAAATACAAAAACATCATTCCAAAGTCGTGCTTCAAGATGTGTTTCCAGTTTGGCGAGATAGAAGTAGGTGCCGCTGCCTTTTTCAAGGCGTGTTTTGGCATTATGAAAGAAATACAAACCAAAATCAAACAAACTCGCACTAACTTGCGTACCATCTACTATCATTCCTTTTTCCTTCAAATGCCAACCGCGTGGACGCACCATTAGCGTAGCGATGTCGTCATTTAGTTGGTAGGTTTTATCTTTCGTTGGATGCTTATAGGTGATAGTTCCCAAATTGGCGTCGCGGAGGTTGATTTGCCCCTCTACATTGTTTGCCCATGTGGGCGAGTTGGAATCTTCCAAATCCGCCATAAAAATCTTCGCGCCTGAATTGAGCGCATTGATAATCATTTTTCGGTCAACAGGTCCCGTAATTTCTACGCGACGGTCTTGGAGGTCGTGCGGAATAGGAGCTACTGTCCATTCGCTTTCGCGGATATTTTTTGTTTCGGGTAAAAATGTAGGCAAGATGCCCTTGTCAAATTCTATTTGACGGGCTTTTCTCAACTCCAGAAGTTCCTTTCGTGGAGCATCAAATTTACGGTGTAATTGTGCCACAAATTCAAGTGCTTCTTCCGATAGAATTTCTGCGTATTCAGGTTTGAAATTGCCTTTAATATGGGCATCTTTCGGCAGTGTGTAAGTGGGTGGTGCTAATGTATTTGCATATTCCATGTTGATGACTTTTATTTATATGGAGAAAAATTATTTGCGAAAATTCTCAATTAAAAAATTATTTTCATTTATTTATTAGCGAATATTCGCTAATTTTAATCAAAGGTAAGCTACTTAGCGAATATTCGCAAGTTGTTTTTGGATAATTTTTAAATATTCTTTTTAATGATACAAAAATGAGAAGATGATTTTATGAAGTTATCGTTTGCCATTTATTTACTTGGAGAAAGAAACTAAACAAAATTTAATTTTGATTTTGGTTTTTATGGGTGTATAATGCTATTACGGTGTCATTTTTTTACCAAAAACACCGTAAATATTACCAAATAGCAGGACTCTGTCTTGACAAGTGGCTAAAAGGTGATATATTTGCTTTGCTTTTTATCAATTACCCATCTTTAATTATAACAAACACATTTACAACATGAAAAAAATTACTTTTTGTGCAGCATTATTGTTGTTTTGCTTAGGCAATAATATCTTTTCTCAAAAAACACAACATGCGCTCACTCAATCAGTTTCATCCGAAGAACGTTGTGTTACGATGGAAGCATTGGAACAACGAATGATTAATGACGCTGATTATGCTGCCTTTCGTAACGCAGCTTTAGCGATTCCCAGTATCGTAGCAGACGCTGCGCGTATTGCGTGTGATGGTTCCAATACTATTCGCGTTCCCGTTGCATTTCACTTTGACGAGGGATTCAATTGTGGTGATGTCAACTGTGTACTCACAGAGGTAAATGACCAATTGGCTGTACTCAACGATGCTTTTGGTGACAATACCGGCACTCCACAAGAGGCAGTTTGTCCGCAAGCTTATCAAGACGGCAATGGTAATAGTGTTGCTTCTACAGGTACTTGTATTGAATTTTATATGCCTGTACCTCCGGCTGCTACGGGCTTGGATGCTTGTGATTTGCCTATCACGCTCGGACAATTTAATGGTGGTCTGAATGGCGGTGGTAGTGGTGCAGGCTCGGCATGGGCTGGTATTATGAACATATTCATTACCAACAACCAGTGCCTTGGTGTTGCTGATGGTATTCCCGGTGCTGCAAATGGCGATGGTGTCACGGTTTGTCAGCAAGCCTTTGGTGGTACAGGCGGTCCTTCCAATGCTTGTGGCTTGGATACCGACAATACTTTTGGCTTAGGAGCTACCTTAACACATGAGATTGGTCACTATCTTGGTCTTTATCACACGTTCCAGGGTGGTTGTGGCAATCAAGAACCTAACCCTCCCGGTCCGTTTGATGTATTGGATACACCTGCACATAGCAACCCGACTTCCGGCACACCTAACGGATGTGTAAATAGCGGTTGTAATGGTGGTGTAACGCCTACGGCTAACTTTATGGATTATACCAATGATGCAGGGATGTCCATGTTTACAGAAGACCAAGCACAGGTGATGAACTACTGGGCAAATCAATTATTTGGAGGCAACTCGCTTGCTGACGCAGACCCGAATGGTAGTATCAACACTGCTTGCGGCAACGCATGTAATGTAGTTTGTCCTACAACCGTACAAACTGCTTATTCAGGTGCAGAAGACCTTTGTGCTGCTTTGGGTACATATACTTTACCAACTGATTTTAGCAGTGTTGTTCTGGATAATTCAAGCTCTGCTACATTTACTTGGAGTACAGGCAATTACATTAGTGCAGGTGGTACAGCAGTAACAGGCACTACAATTAACCTGACGAATCCTGCGACTTGTGCACCCGTGACAGAAACTTACTACTTAAATACAGGATGTACAGATAATAGCATTCAAGAAATTGACGCCGGAACAATAGTCTTGACTATTTACCCTGACCCAACTCAATTTGCAGTAACTGATTTGGTAACATTTACCGATGGTGTATGCGATGCACCTACATGGACAGCCACAGCAGGTTGTGCACCTTATCTTACAGTAACGCAAAATGGCGGACCTACTTTCCCTGTTGCTTCAGGTGCTTCGGGTACAGTCGATTATGATGTAACGCTGGCTTATCCTGCAGAATGTTGTAGCGTACCGGGCGGCGATATTATCTTGACAGGAACTATTGGTTCAACGACGCTCAATAATGCTAATGATACACAACCTTGCCAAAATGGTACACAACCTGCAGTATGGGAAATTCCATTTACTGTACCAACAGCACAAAATGCAACAACAATTAATACCACAGGCTTAGGTAGTATTACAGAAGTTTGTTTGGATATTACTTTGAATAATACAGATGCAGTTAATCTAACATTAGATAGTCCTGATTGTGGCGGTTATGAATGGGAAGACCTATGGTTAGGTTCGGCATTTAACGGAGGTAGCAATACCGGACCGATTACAGTTTGTTTCACGCCGGGTACAGCCAACGGCGAATTTGACGGTACATTCGATGGTAATGGTAATACTGCTGCCGGTGCCGACGGTTCATTCGCAAACTGTGATGTCAATGCCAACCAATGGGTGCTTTATATAGCTGATTACAACTGCTACGTCAATGGTGGTGCAACAGGTGGTACTATCAATTCTGCTACGGTGAGTTTCAATGATGGTACAGGAGTTGGTCAACCCGGCTTGTGTGATTTCACAGCTACGGCAGCTTACAACTGTTCGGTAGCTTGTGCGAATGTCGATTTATCAATTACTTTTGATGGAAATCCTGACCAGACCAGTTGGGAAATCATTGATGTAGCCGATGGTAGTCAGGTAGGTGCAGGAGGTGCTTATACGAGTGAAGCTCCGAATTCTACACTTGCACTCAACCCGGTATCTTGCCTAATGGATGGTTGTTATGAATTGACTTTTTATGATGCTGCCGATGATGGCATGTGTCCGCGTCGTACTGCGACAGTACTGACAGGTATCAATATTGCTACACTTGGGCTTGGTGGTGTATTTAATGGTCTGCCGAGAGTCGGGATGATGTGTGGAAATTACACACTCACGGATGCAGCAGGTACAACAATTGCTGTCGGCGGTGGTCGATTCGGTACATCAGAGACGACAAGTTTCTGTATTTCGGGCGGTGTGTTGCAACCGCTCATTTATGAGCCGGATAATGTGTATGCAAGACAAAGCACATTCGATAATAACAGCATTGATATGTGGATTACACCGACATTGACCAGCGATGCGATAACGATATATTCGACATTAGACGAGACAGTGGATGCACAAATTAGTGTGGTGAATATCAACGGAAAAATCATGCAACAACATTCACAAGAACGTAATACCGCACGCGATTTACGATTGAATGTGAGCGATTTGCCGTCAGGTATTTATTTCGTTCAAATGGTGGCTAATGATATTATTTTGGTAGAAAAATTTGTTAAAAAATAGACTTAATGATTTCTTTACATTGAGTCAACAATTGAGGGGATGTTCGCATGAGCATCCCCTTTTTTATTAATTATTGTTAAAGATAAATATATATTTATATGATTATAAGTTTTTTATATAAAAAATGAATGACATAAGATTTTGAAAATTAATTTATCCCACCATTCCGCTAAAATAAAAACATGACTTTCTTCTTAATTTATAACATTTGAATAGGCGTGGCATATTTGATTGTAATAAAAAATATGTTATATTTGTCGTGATAATAATTTTAACAAAACGTGTGTGAAGACATATAAACAATTCAACATGTTTACTAAACCACAATTACATGAAAATTTTACTCCCACTAAAGGCATTAATTTGCCTTAATCTCCTTTTTTTCGTTCAATTTGCGGAAGCGCAAAACAAAATCAACGAAAAAATCACCCAAAATCTCCCCCAAATACAAAACACTACACGCTACACACCACTGAAAGCAGTAACTGCCGACGAGGAGTTGAAGAGCCGAATCCCTGACGAAGTACTTAGCCAAAAACAATTCTTTCAAGTACAGAGCCAATCTATCCAATCTATCAAAACCAATAACAGCGAATACCTGCGAATGTCTGTTCCGATGGAGGGGCAAGATGTTGAATTACAATTGTATAGAGCGAATATTTTTACAGAAAACTTCCAAGCTGAACTCACCTCCAATCCGGGTGAAAATTTGAAAATAGATAGAGGCATACATTATCGAGGCATTGTAGCAGGTGCGCCCAATAGCCTTGCCACCATCTCGTTTATAGGCGACCAAATCGTGGGTGGCATCCATTATAATGATAAACAAATGTCACTTGTAAAACTCCGCAATGAGGATTATCATATTTTGTTCGAAAACAAAAATCTCAACCATACACTTGATTTTGATTGTCAGGTTTTACCAATACCTGATTCAGAATTATCAAATCAGATAGACGAAGCCGTCGAAAAATCAGGTTCACTATTGGATTGTGTCGGGGTACATATTGAGGTTGACCAGTCTTTTTACCAAGATCAGGACAGTGACTTGACATCTACCACCGATTATGTCTATGCCCTCTTTGCACAAGTGACTATGATGTTTGCCAACGAGAATATACCCGTTGCTATTAGTTTTTTGCGTATTTGGGATACGCCCGACCCCTACGGTGCAGGTACGGAATTGACCGACCTCAGAAATCAAGCTTATGGTACAACAAATGGTAACCTCGTACACCTCCTGCACGCACAAGGCGGCGGTGGTGTAGCTTATTTGAATGGGCTGTGCGACAACACCTTCAACGTAGGCGTCAGTAATATTTTTGGTTTTTTCAACAACGTTCCGACCTACTCTTGGGATGTCATGGTCGTCACACATGAAATCGGACACAACCTCAGCTCATCCCATACCCACGATTGTGTATGGAATGGCAACAGTACACAAATAGACGACTGCGGCAATAAATTTTTTGATGAAGATGGCGACGCCACCACCAGCCCCGAACCCTGCTATGACAATACCAACCAAATCATTCCTCCTAATGGCGGTACAGTGATGAGTTACTGCCATCTATTTGGTGGTGTGGGTATCAATCTCGCTTTGGGCTTCGGACAACAGCCGGGCGACCAAATCAGAGCCTTTACAGCCAGTCAAAATTGCGGAAATTTCTGTACCGTAGTGTGTCCGGCACAAGTCGTGACTCCTTACGCCCGTACCGAAGACCTCTGCGCGGGAATTACAACTTACACATTACCAACATCTTATCCCGAATTGGTGCTGGACAATAATTCGGCAGCTACTTACAAATGGAGTATCGGAAACTACATCAGTGCAGGTGGTACGCCTGTAAGTGCTACGACCTACACACTCACCAACCCGCCGGGATGCGCGCCTGTGACAGAACTATTTTTTCTCAATACAGGCTGTTTTACAGATGGTTTAAATGATATTGACGCGGGTATCCTGACACTCAACATCTATCCTGACCCCGCACAATTTACCGCCACCGACCTCGTAACGGTCAGCAGTGAAAATACTTGCGATGCCCCCATCATCAGTCCAAACTGTGCAGGAGTAACGGTAAGCCCCGACCCCGCTAATCCAACTTTTCCGGTTTCCAACGGACAAAACGGTACGGCAAATTATACCATAACATATACACCGCCGACAGGGAATCCCAACTGCTGTCTTTTGGATGCAAGCGGCGAGGTGATTGTCAATGGAGACTTTGAAGCAAGCCCGCCACAAACAGGCTGGACGGAACTAGAGGAAGTACCAACAGGTACGCCAAATCCTAATCCTTTTGGCATCATTGGCGTTTCTAACAACTCACTCAATGGTACCAACGATGCTTGGTTCGGAGGATGGGGAGGAACATCTTACCTCACCATCTCACAGGATATTTATATTTCGCCAACTTGTAGTACTGCCGAACTTACCTTCGACTTTGGTATGTCCTGTGTCGATAATGCTGGTGTTACTTTATCCATAGCCGTTGATGGTGTCATATTGGGTTCGCTGACATGTACCGACCAGTTTTCTGGCAGTATTTTACCGTATGACTTGATTGCTGCGGGCGCACCTACCGGAAATGTCACTTTCACGCTTATCGGTGAAGAGGATGGTACAGGTACAGACAGTCCCTATATTTATGTAGATAATGTGAGCATACTGACTACGGGATGTACGACCCCGATAGTTTGTGATTTTCCGGTATCAGCTACTTATGACTGCCAACAAGCCTGTGCAGGACTCGACCTTGACATTAATTTTGATGGCAATCCGGAGCAAACCTCATGGGAAATCGTTGATACAAATACAGATAATATAGTGACTTCGGGCGGTACTTACGGTAGTCAGACAGGCGGCTCGAATCTCAATTTGTCCTCAGTGGCTTGCCTGCCAGATGGTTGCTATGAATTGACCTTTTACGATACTGCCAACGATGGCATGTGTCCACGCCGTACCACGACGGTATTGACAGGTATCAACATTGCTACGCTTGGGCTTGGTGGCGTATTTAATGGCATACCCAGAGTCGGCTCTTGTGGCAACTACACGCTGTATGCAGCAGACGGAAGCGTTATTACAAGCGGTGGCGGACGCTTTGGTGCGTCAGAAACCAATAGTTTTTGTATAGTCGGTGGTATTCCTCAATTCAATTATCAGCCGGACAATATATATGAAAGACAAAGCACATTGGATAACAGCACAGTCGATATACGAATTACACCGATATTAACAAGCAACGATATAACTGTATTTACGACATTAGACGAGATGGATCATGCACAAATTAATGTGGTAGATATTAACGGAAGAATCATGCAACAACATTCACAAGATGGCAATAGCACCCGCGAATGGCAACTGAATGTGAGCGATTTCCCCGCAGGCATTTATTTCGTTCAAATGGTAGTTAACGATACTGTTTTAGTTGAAAAATTTGTAAAGAGATAGGCGAGTTGCGAGTTGCGAGTTGCGAGTTGCGAGTTGCGAGTTGCGAGTTGCGAGTTGCGAGTTG
>Ga0209093_1000617_pt1 | contig 19587 bp, 20 predicted proteins | sample SidtaG_4_FD_187450 | JGI IMG/M metagenome (GOLD analysis project Ga0209093, IMG submission 187450) | Marine algal microbial communities from Sidmouth, United Kingdom - Sidmouth_Male1 metaG (SPAdes) (version 2) | ecosystem: Host-associated > Algae > Red algae > Unclassified | place: Sidmouth... | reverse complement strand
GGGGGGAGGGGGGGGAGGAGCGGTTTGACGCCGACAACAAAGATGGGCCGCTGTGCCAAAAACAACACAGATACGAGCCGACGAAGTCAGTGGGTTTTCCAGTGTGCTTTGACCCCCTTGTGTCTGTCGCTCTCCCTCGGCCGCGTGTCACACAGCCGTAGGCAGGACTCCCGCTGCCAGCCAGGCGCCCCGCCGTGGGCGTCCCTGCGAGCGCGTTGCTTAAGCTCAACCAAACTAAAGAGGTCTATTATGTAGGAATAGGGGACCAACTCTTAAAGTGAAGAGTTGAGCTCGGCGTTAGAAGAACTGATGTCTCCATGAAGCACTGCACGGTGGACGAGTACGTATCAGAAGCGGCCCAGTGGGGGTCCCTCTCTGCCCCTCCCACACACACACTCCCTCCACAGGCCCTGATTTGGGGCACGAAGTCGCCCCTGTTTCCAGCAGTGTAGTCGTCGATTTCGGGCCTCCCCGCCACGTCGATGGTCGAGGCACGAACAGCGATTGCAACAGTCTGATTGGGGGCGAAGTGGGACCCGCCTAACCATATACGCTAGAGCCCAATAATTGACATAGAATCGAGCACATCGGGGTCTGGATGCGAGCATCGCTGGCGGCACGATCGCCAGTTCCCCTGTTCGTGATTGACTCGGACGGTGACCCCACCTACGGCCGCATGTCTCGTGACGTGACTGAACGGCGGCCCCGACTGGCACGGTATCGATAGAATTCGTCGATCTTCAGAGGCCCAGCGGCCCTTCTAGACATGTACGAGAGGCCAGCTCGTGGATGGCCAAAACGCACCAGACTGGCAGTGACGCGTCTATATATGGCAAGAACCTCCAACTCTGTTATATTGCCCACACCAAATTTCAATCCTGCAACTGGAAGGGGGGGCACAACTCAGCACCCCGCTCAAAAGAAAGGCGATCGAACTGCCTTGATGACCATATTTAGCCCTCTCTGGCAGATCCTAAGAGCACGTCTATCGGTGCGCCCAAAGCGACCGTAATATCGATAAATCTTTTGGATAACTCTCGTGCGCATGTTTATCGATCAATTCCCATTCATGCCGAAGTTCACCCTCACAGTCCTTCGAATCACATCGAACGACTGGCTCGGGGCCCGGTCCTCCTGGTCCGTGCAGGCAGGCCCACGGGGGGTCGGTGTGGAAGGAAAAAACATGCTGGTCACGTGGGAGGGGGGGCGGTGTAGGGAGCATGGTGTGGAGCACTTGGTCTCTGTGGGGTGCATGGGTTGGCGAGCGTGCGGTGGGTCTTTCAGCGCCGTGCGGTAGGATATTGTCGATCCTCGCGTCCGCATTATTCCATGTTAATGCTTGCCACCGTGCGTCTCGCTGCCCGAGAAGTCCGATCCGAGCTCAAGAGAAGTCCTCGTATCTCGAAAAATATAAGGCATATGATTGGCTCTCGCATATGGCTATTGCTTTTGCAATCGCAAAACCGACAGCCATCCCGTCCAAATATGGCGATAGCCATGGCACAATACCCCCCGAAATGGCTCAATGGGTGACCGATAGACATTCCCCCACGTTTGATTTGGCCATTTGGCGCACCGATAGGCGTGCTCTGGGACCTTTTGGAGACCTTCGCAGGCAGCAAGCTGCCGCAGGCAGCGAGCTGCCTCACCGTCACCGACGCGACCTCTGGCCGCTGCCCCCGCCGAAAGCCGCAGGCGCGACGTCACCAGCCGCTGCCGGCTGCGTCGCTGCCGCCCGTCCCCACGCGACGTGCCTGCCGCCGCCCCCGCTGCGTCGCTGCCGCCCGTCCCCACCCGACGTGCCTGCCGCCGCGCCCGGTGCGAGCCACTGCCACCGTCCTCCACAGGCGCCCGGCCACAGACCGCCGCCGGCTGCGTGGCTGCCGTTAGGAACCACCGCTAGCGGCTGCGTCGCTGCCGCCCTTCTCCGCCCGACGTGCCTGCCGCATCCCGCGCTGCGAGCCAGTTCCATCGTGCACGACCAGAACTTGGCCACCGACCGCTGCAGGCTGCGTCGCTGCCGTCCGGCACCACCGCTGCAGGTTGCGTCGCTGCCGGCCGTCGTGGCCGCTGCCGGCTACGTCGCTGCCCCCCGTCACCAGAAATGCTGCCTGTCGTCACTCATCGTCTGTGCCGCCTCCCCCCTAAGGAGCAGCTGCTGCTGATGGCCGCTTGCGCCGAGTCACCGGCTGCTGCCGGCTTTGCTGCCGCCGCCCGTCTTCACCCATCGTCCGTGCCGCCGGCCCCCCAAGGAGCAGCTGTTACTGATGGCGGCGCGCGCGGAGTCACCGGCTGCTGCCGGCTGCGTTTCCACCGCCTGTCCTCACCCATCGTCGTGGCCGCCGTCCCCGATGGGAGCCCCTGCCGCCGTGCAGCCCTGCCACCCGGCCACCTACCTTTGCCGGTTGTGTTGGTGCCGCCCGTATTCTGCCATGCTGGCTGGCGCGCCGGCGCTGGGCGCTGCCCCCGCAGCCAAACACTGGTGGCAAGGCACAAGCGACTGACGGCTGCGTGTCTACCTGCCGTAGCCACTGCGGGTGGGTTCCATGAGTGGCAAGCGCCATCTCGAGGGTCCATACAGGTAACCCCCCGGGGTTAGCCTCGGGCGCAGGTGAGAAGAAGTCTTTACCTGTACGCTCTAGAAATTGACCGTGCGGCTGCACCGCGATGGACGCGACGGAGGTGGTCTCCGCCGTGCAAAACGTTGTCCACAACCAGGCGCGTTGTGCGGGTACCGCGCGTCTGGGCGGCCTCTTTGCGGCTCGCAGTTGCACATGCCGTGCCGCCACCACACCGACATTGCACGCCAAGCCCCCAGAAGGCTGCGGCTCACAAGTTGACCTGTGTTTTGTGAGCGCGTGAGGCGGACTAGGATGGCTTCAGGCATCTACGCATCTCGTGCACGCAGCATTGTGATTCCTTGTGGCGACATGCTGAGCTGCCCACGTGTTGGACGCGTCATGCATGCTAAACGTTCCGGCTTTTGTGTCGCAACAGAGTAGTCGGTCTTTCTGAAGAGCAGCGCTCCTGCAAGGTCGATGAAGCAGTCTGTTGGTGAGGGGTGCAGTGGTGTCGGTGGCCTCGGGCTGCTTGGCCTTTGACTGTGCAAAAAACAAGAATCAGGGCTGGTTACAAACGACAAAAGACGCGTACCATCGTGACCAGCGCACTTAGTTGCATCAAGTGCGCTTCTTTGCAGAGAATGTGTGTTTTGGTCGTTTTGCTCCTCTTTCCACCGGAAGCGCGCGAGGCACCTCTGCAAGAGACACTACCGCAGACCGGTGCAGATGGGAGGAGAGATCTGTATGGACAGGTTCATCTCTCAGTTTTAGTGCTCAGAAGGGATAGAGTATCCTACAGGAGACTAATGCATTGCTTTTTCCTGGAAAAAGCAGTTGCATATTCCGTAGGTGGTAAGGGAAGCGCAATCTAATAATCAACTGGATTGTGCAGTGTCAGTTGAGCACGCGTTTAACTGAATTGGCCAGTGTCAAAGGCAATGTGCGAGTCGCACTGACTCTATCAGTACGCCAGTGAGCGGGCGGTCCGTCCTGCTCAGTGGGGAGTCACCTTACAGCCTCCGCCTCGATGACGTTACCCGTCACGCACCACCCTCTCACGGCGACTAGTGCGTCCTGCGTTTCTCTTCTAGTTCTTCTACAGTCCCCATTGCATGACCACCACGAATACCGCCTCCACTGTCACTAAGAAACAATCTCCCCGCATCCCGCCGTCCGACCGCCCTCAACTGTCACGACGGCATCACGAGCACGACGCCTGTCCAGATTACTGAGCTCGCACCGCTTAAGTGCACATAAGAGCAGACGCTATACATTGCGAGGCACCAGAGCTGTACACACAAGGAGAGGGTCGATGCCCAGGGCGCGTGGTGACCGGGTTCGCGAAGCCCCCCCCAATACGGCTGCCAGCGAGGACGGACGAAGGCACGGTGGACGAGAACCGGCGCTCCACGCAGCCGGCAGCGACCGGTGACCCGGCCCCCGCGGCCATCAGCAGCAGCTGCTCCCCGCAAGGGCGGCAGTGGGCAGCATTCGTGGGGACGGGGCGCAGAGACACGGCCGGCAGCAGTCACGAAGAGCGGCAGCGACGCAGACTGTTGTGTGTCAAAGGGAGTACCCGACGCCACCTTGGGCTCAACCACGGCAGTACCAACCTGCAGTGTGAGTGTCAACCTCAGAAAAACCAAGTCTCGCCTCTTCTTTTTACGTCCCCCCTCTACTCGGGATGGCAGCTACGTGCCCTACAGGCGCTGCTCGCCCTAGCGCCGGTGTCCCCTGTGCGCACCCTCCGTGCACCCCCACCTGTACGTGCCCCCCACATGCCCTGGTCCGCCACGCACTGGTCCGCACGCCGGGCGGCTCGCACGCCATGGGCTTCCAGCCCGCTCCAGCACTGGGGCGCCTCTGCGACGCTCAACATTCGTTCGCGTCCGTCTGGACTGCTAGAACCCGTCCGGGCCACCTCCGCCCCCACAGCGCCTACACGGCGCTGCGTCAGGCGCTCTGCCTCATCAAATATCAAGCTGGAACCCACAGGCGCCACGTCATCTTCACGCCGGCGGAGCGGAGGCCCGCCTGCTTACGGCAGTGCGCCCACCGTCCGCGGCCAGACGCAGACGGCAGCGGTTTTGCCTCGCGGCAGAGACGCAGGCGGCAGAGACCGGAGGCCCTGCGCCAGTGGAGCGCTGTGCCAGCGACTCGCAGCGGAGGCGCCAGCAAGCAGGATGGCCGGGGACCCGCGGCAGCGACGTATCCGGCAGCGGCTGGTGACGTCGCGCCGTCGGCTATCTGCGGGGGCGGCGGCCAGCGGCGGAGTCGGCAACGGTCTGCAAGCTCGCTGCCAGCCGTGCTCGTTAACAGGTCCCCAGGGGCAGCCCGATGGAGCACGAATGGTTGAGCTGGGTTCGTAGATCACCCATCTTCCAGCTGACTGATCACCGGAATCCAACACTCTCGAAACTTCGAATCAGGATCGATATGGACAACTAAGCGGCATTCATGTCTCAGATACAAATCCAAAACGATATCGATTGTAAAAAAGACTCAAGAAATGCCCTCATCGAGGCACATAGGGCGTCCTTTTACGGCGAAGAACGAAAGAAGGAAATATCAGATGGACACTGCAATCCAATGACACGAAAATGTGATTCACGGGAGTGCGTTGTATCCATAGGTGAGTGTGTGAAGTGGAAAAGAGCGAACGGGCACAGATTGTGGGGCAGCAGCACGCGGCCGCCGCTTCTTTTAACCCCCCGCCAGCGCCCCGTCGAGACGAGAGCCGCGAATTCTCGTAGTCATTCGGTGTTGTGTCCACTGGCTCAATGTCGTCTGTATCCGAAAGTTAATGCTCAGTGTGTCTGGCTAGTGGCCAACAATCAATACTTCAGGGTATTCCTCTCGGGAATTCACGGTGTATTGAATGATTTATGGTGACTGCTCGCTCTAACATCTGTCGCTCGTGCGTATGTCTATCGGTCAATTCCCGCCCATGGCGAGCTTCATTCTTACAGTCCTCCAAATCACGGAGCAGGACAGCGCCGCCGCTCCATCAGCCGGGCCCATCGGCGGCCTGTGCCGCTTGTTTTTGACTGAGACACAGCACCCGCCACGCTCGCTGCTGCACGGTGGCACGGTGCGCTGCAGCCACCCTCCCTTTCGACGTGATCAGCGACACGCGGGGGGCTGGTGCAGCAGGGGATGACATGCTCGTCGCGTGAAGGGGGGGGAAGGGGGGGGTAGGGAGTATGGTGTGGCACACGGGGTCTCGGTGTGATGTTAGTGCGCGCGTGGTGGGTTCTTCGGCGCCGTGCGACAGGATCGACGACGACGTCCGCATTCTCCGAGTTCAATGCTTGCCACTGTGCGATGCGCTGCTTGACAAGTCCGACCCGATCTCAAGACAACTCCTCATGTCTTGCGCAATCGAAGGCATATGATTGGCTCTCGCATATGGTTATCGCTTTGGCGACCACCAAATGGAAAGCCATCCCGTGCAAAAATGGCGATGGCTGTGGCTCAATGCCCCCCGATATGGCCGAATGGGTTCCCGATAGACATGCCCGTCGCTATAATATGGCGACTTGGCGCACCGAGATACGTGCTCTGAGCGTTCCCTGTGTACGGGAATTCTTTGCAAGTGATTTTTGTTTGACAGTCGCCTGTTGCAGACATGAGAGGCACCTGTCTGTTTTCATTTTAGATTATTGATATGTGTGATATATCGGTGCTGTCATTGTAACATTGGAAATGTGGAATCGTTTCTTGGACAATTTATTGAACACGCTGCAGATTGATGCCCCTCGGATCCTGTGAGTTTGCGGTCATGGCCAGCTGGGCATTGGCAATCCTGGGCGCATTGTGCGCTCCTCCCCGGGTGTGCTACCCTCTCGGGTGCGACTGACCGCCAACGCCATCAGTCTACCACGCGAACCCGGAGAATCAATGGCCAGGGGGGTCCAATTGATGATGGGGTGGTGTGATGTGGCCCCTATCTGATGATGGTACGCATGTTCGCTAACATGCTTGCGTGCCAGTAGGCCAGGTGCCAGAGAGAAGCAAAGAGCCGGATATTGACTTGTGACTGGACATGGTCATTGGTCTGGCCAACAGACCCGCGCAGCCATTGTCAGGCGCTGCCACAGTCAGATTGAGGACGGTGTCGCGACTGGCGACTCCCACTTCCCCCCCCGCGGACCGGCGCAAGGCCCGCGCAGCATACCGTGTCGCCACGTGCTCCCTGCGCGCTGCATGTTCCCTCCTTATCCAATCGACTGTCCTACGTCGCCCCTTTGACCGGGCTAAACGGCTCGATCTGCTGTATGCCAAAGTGAAGTAGCACAGCTGATTCGTCCATTTAGTGGCAGACACCAGGGACGGCTATCGGCCGGGGCCCATGCAAAGAGCAGTGTTAGGCATTGGCGCGAGCAGTCGGAGGGCGCGCTAAGAGTGCGCCGCCCGAAATTCCACGGCCATCGTCTGCGCGCCACCAAGCGATGGGGGCAGTCAAGCGCTGACCGGGCCGCGACGCGCACCGCCTCAGTTCGCAGGCGTTGGCGCGTTCTCTCCCTCGGCTCAAGGCTAGGGTAAGACGTCACCGCAGACGACTCCCCCTCACCCTGGTGGACTGACACTCAGCCGGTGTAGCTGCACACGTTCCCCGCCGCGCCGGGTGCGCCGGCCCCCCGCACTTTTTCCTCCGGCAAACGTGACCCCCCGACGGTTCCTCACACGCTGAGGTCTCTCTCCGCACCCGTTTTTCTTCATTCTGCCGCCGCTATGCCTTCCTCGTCGTGCACCAGTGAAGCCACCCAGTCGTCTCCAGCGAGCCCCGCGCGCGCTCCCTCGCGCCCGGCGTCCCCGCCTCCTGTGGATGGCATGCTGCAGGGGGTTCCGTGGCCTAATGCCGTACGGACGGTGGTTCGTCGCGCCGTGGCTGTGGCTGTGGCGGTGCCCCACGTCGCGAGCGCCATCTCCACCATTACGTGCCCGGAGCCACTCGTCACAGCCTCGACGAGTTCGACTGTGGTAGTGGCGGTCCTGGTCCAATCCACTGCCTTCCTTGAGCCGGCCGTGCGCTCCGTCGTCATCGATTCTGTCATTGACGCTTTCATCGTCTTCCTCGGCTGGGATTCTGCAATGGTGGCCGACCTCAAGGGCGTCTCCCCGCCAGAGTGGGCCGTCCCATTCGAGTGCGCCGCCCTCCCGCCGCGCTTTGTACGGGCCATATTCGACCGCGCGACTACCTACGTCGCCCTACTCCTGGCAGGCGCCTCGCGAGACCTGATGAGCACGGTGAAGCGCACGCGCGGCGGCGCGCCGCTGTCCGCGTGGCGTCTTGATTTACCCGACTTAGAGGACGCGGTCAAGAGGGCGTCGGTCGTGGACGAGTCGACGCACGACGTTATCATCAAGGCTACAAACGCGGCCGCCAATGCCGCGAGTACCGTCGCCTCTTCGCCGTTTGACATTGCCAAGGCCGCAGCCGCCATCTCGGCGACCTTGAACGGGTACAACACCGCTACGGCAGCGGCTTCCAGTGCCTCGTACACTGTGAGCCTTGTTGAGCAGGCGGCGGCAGAGCTGCGAAACGGGGTGGTCGTGGTGGGGGTCAACTATCTCGTGAACGTCGACGACTCCATGAACGAGGCGCTGGATATTGCCACCCGCCGTGCTGCCTACTTCAGCGACTTTGCAACCAAATGCATGCAAGCGGCTCGGCTTCTTTCTCGCTACCTTGAGGTGGAAGTCTCCCCTTGACTATTGGCGAGCGCTGCCCACGCCAACCCGGCGAGGGGGCTGGAGGCGGGGTTGGTGAGTGTACGTGAGTAATGCCCCATGCTTGTTTGTATGTACTCTTGTGTAGGCGGGTTCAGTTTGTGGGCGGGTTGTGTGCGTAAGCGGGCCTGCGTGCGTGAGGGCTGGGCGACTGGGCTGCGCACGGGCTGGGCGACTGAGTTTCGCACTGCATAGCGTTGGTCGCAGACCGCGCGGGGAGCAGTTGCGGGACTGGGTTGCCACGGTTTGCTCCATGTCGTTCCTGGGTGACGTGGCGACGAAGAATGCTGCCGGCTGCACGCGTGATATTTTACATGTACGTTTCATCTCACTCCACTCAGCTCTCTTGCGGGCTACCGCGCTTCTTGCTGCACAATCGTGCATGTTCAATCACTACCATTGTTTGGTGTATTATTCTTGTGCCGTTCCTTGTCGGCCCTTCTTCGCGAGGTGCACGGTCCGCGTACAGCACGCGGCGCGGGTAGCATGTTCGCGGTGGATAGCTCGAAGCCAGCGAGTGGGGCAGACACAGCGTGGGCGCCAAAGTGCGCACATAGCAACGTCGACTACTTCTTTGCGATGTTGGAGGCCCTCGTGCAGCGCTCGGTGCGGGAAGTACGTTGGCGGTGGATTGCTCGAAGCCAGCGAGTGGGGCAGGCGCAGTGTGGGCGCCGAAGTGCTGACCTAAACAGATACGTCGATGACGAGCAGTCGAAGAGGTCGAGTCTGGCCCTGTCTGGCCTCACTGCACGACATCAAATGAAAGTCGGTCGCATAGTTTTTTGACATTTTACTTCAATCTGGCCGGGCCCTCGTGAGGGACATCGATGGGCCCCAGAAAATTTCCATCTTGCCTCGATTGGAGAACTTGATCCACATTGCAAACGTCATTGCACGTCTCCTAAGACATGACCGGTGACTTTACGGTAGTAGTAGAAGTTCTGTTGGAGACTTGCGGTTTCAGGGCCTTCCCTGCTGTGTGGGGGGCAAAGAAGGGACGCTGATGCCGAACCGGAATCACGGTTCAGGGTAGACAAGGCCCACGAACGAAACGGAGGATGCTGGTACATGAACAATGATGGGTGATCTCGCCAAAAAAAACTAACGGCCAAAGGGGCGGTGATGGTGGTGCGGGGAGGGTTGGGGTACGGGGACACTCCTGCCCGGTGGTCAGGTACGCGCTCGAGACACTACATGAATGGAGCAAGATATTTATAAGATGAAGCAAAGAGAACAGCTGGTGGAGATGGGGGGAGGGGAGGGGGGGAGAGGGGGGGGAGGCAGGGGAAGAGGGGGAAAGGTGCGGCTGGTCGAAGAAAGAAGAGGGGGGCGCCGAGGAAACAGTAAGAAGAAGAGGGCAATTTCACACAGCGAAAGGGGAGGGGGGAGGGGGGCAGGAGGTCGGAGAGGTGGTGGTAGAGGCAGGGGAAACGGCGATGGGGGCGCCTGAGAGACACACGGTTAGACACTGCCGAATGAAGCAGGCGTGCCAACGACGGCGTGATCACCCCGTCATGACGGGGGTTCCACGGCCTGCCGATTGGATCGGGGCAGGGCGCCTTCTGCTGGCGCCTGCCTGAGGGATTGGTGTACTTTGGGCGGGCATGTCAAGCGGATCAACGTCCGCTCAATCCGGGTTGTGATTGGCTGAATCGATTCATTCGACTTTTTTCACGCTGATCCAGGCGCGCGCGGGAAAAAATGAGCAGACGGTTGTCAGGATGGTGCTTGCCCAACGAGCTCGTCCGGGACCCACGGACCCGCAAGGGGCGAGCGTGTCTCATGTGCGTCGTGGGCACAAGCGATTGCCGAGGTGGACCGCTCCATCAGGTTGCCTCTCCCCGGGGTTTAGGGGACCGCTGGTGTGCCAACTGCAACCTTGCAGGCGACGGACTGCAAAAGCATTATCCACCCATTGGCCAATGCAAGAACATGGGACTGACGAAGCAGCCGGCTGAGATAATCCAACGACCCACTGCTCATGATTATGGATCGAGAACACATGCTTGCCCAAAACATTCTCGATGAATGCCCAACATTCTGAACGGCAACCTGAAGAGGAGCAAATTCGCAGAAACTCCAAGACCTCCTATTCCTCGTCAACGGCCCTCGTGAGGGACATCGATGGGCCTCAGAAAGTTTCCATCTTGCCTCGATTGGAGAACTTGATCCACATTGCAAATGTCATTGCACGTCTACCGAGACATGACCGGTGTCTTTACGGTAGTAGTAGAAGTTCTGTTGGAAACTTGCGGTTTCAGGGCCTTCCCTGCTGTGTGGGGGGCAAAGAAGGGACGCTGATGCCGAACCGGAATCAAGGTTCAGGGTAGACAAGGCCCACGGCTCGGCAGATCGACATGTCGGAGGGTGTACGCACAAGTTTTCTACCAAATTGATCCGGGAACTTGTGCAAATGGGCCGTTTTAGTCCGATGGTACCGAATAGAGATCCCTCAGTCGGGAGGCATTTCACACATGGCTCGTCGCGGTCTGTCAGCTCTCTCAAGACTTGATGAGTATTTGTTCCCTCGAGCAGTTCTCTTCTTCACTGATCAACTCGATATTTAAAAGGCTATGCCTGTTTCCACATGACCTTCGCGGCCCGAGCTCGAGGTGCAAGATGCGAGTCACAGCCCTAGCGGCAGCACTGAGAGGTGCTGGCCACCCCGCCGGTGGTCAGCTAGCACACGCGCATGTAGGAAGAGCGGCCGCGTCAGGTGGGAGTTGATGCAAGTGAGTGTACTATCCGTGGTGTTGACAGGTGGGCACACCACTGTGGTGCTTGTGGTAGCATGCCACCGTGCTGCCACAGTACTCGTCGCGCATATTGGCCGAGGTCACGTGCCCGCAGATCGTCGCGACAGTCGTGATGGTCCACCAATGTCTCGGTGTCTCCGGCATCTGTCTCCTGACAGAGAGCCCGCATAGCTCGTCATGTATCACACTCCCTACACTGTCGCCTGTGTTTTTTTGAGACACGTCTTACAGGCCGCGCCTATCAATGTAACCCCATTGCGGATCACGTATGGTCGCATTCATAATGCTTATCTGCGGGTCACCAAGTACGAATCCGATGTAGTCCCTAGTCCCGGCGCCGCGACGCCGACCCCCTGCCGCCTCCATCCCTTACCACGGCCGAGACTCGCTCAGTCACCTCCGTGAAGCTCGGTAGATTGCCTGTCAGTTCAAAGAGATTTTGCGCCGTGTTTATGCCGCTCGTCCCACATGCGCGTGTGCCACCAGACCACCGGCGGGGTGGTGAAGGTCTTATGGAAACAGGCATAGCCTTTAGAATATCGAGTTGATCAGTGAAGAAGAAAACTGCTCCAGGGATTAAGTACTCACCCAGTCTTGAGAGAGCTGACAGACCGCGACTTGCCATGTGTGAAATGTCTCCCGACTGAGGCAGCTCTGTTCGGTACAATCGGACTGAAACTTCCCATTTGCACAAGTTCCCGGATCAATATGATCGAAAACGTGTGCGTACACCCTGAAACCGCAAGCTTCCGTCAGAAATAGGACTACTACCGTAGACACACCGATTTGTGCTCGGTAGGCGTGTAATGAGATTTACAATGTGGATCATTCTTGAATGGACGCAAAATGGAAACAGTCTGAGGCCCATCGATGTCGCTCAGATGGGCTTTCAACGGATATGGTGGCGGGTCAGCGGTGTCTGCCCCCTTTCCCGTGCGCAGCGGCGTTGCAGCAGTGCACGAGCCTGGCCACATCGTCTACATGGCGACAATGGTCTCTCCTCTGTATGTTAGGCTCACAGGGGGTGGGGCGGGCGCCGCGGTTGTGCCGTGCGCCCCTCATCGTCCGCCCGCTGCAGAGTGGGGAACACGCTGCGGCCATAACATGTAGGTCGCTCGCTTTTGGTGGGGGCGGGAGACGCGGCGGCAAGCTGTCGCGGCGGAATCCACACCGCTGCCCGCTGCCACCACAGCAGTCAACGCGACAACCACCGCCGCTGGTTTGTTTTCCACTGCCATCACCACCACCGCCGCCGCCTGCCACCGCCGGTATTCGGTATTGGGAGCAGCTGGCTACAGACTGAGTGGGATTCCAAACCCTCCGCTTCAAACACACTCTTTAGCGGCTGATGAGGCCGCCTCCTACGTCTGAGAGACCCAACCGCCCCCAAGTTATTCTGATTTTGCGTGCAGGGTGCTGGGCGGAGGTGGACGTGACAGCCATGTGATTGGCGGCGGGCAGTGGCACTGCGGCGTACAGGAGGAGAGTGGGAAGGATTGCGAGGCGGTCGTGCCCACGGGAACGCAGTGACTGTGTACGTCTTGGGAAGCACGTTAAAGAACAGATTGCATGAAGAAGTGATGTTCGATAATAGAACCCCAAGAACACGCAAGAAAGGACGTGCAAAGACAACTACACAACACGGATAAGAGCACGAGACCACACAATAGATGTTTGCAACACGTCCGCCATCCTCAGCTTCGACCGCTGAATGGCAGGCGGGGGGAACCGGTTCTGGTACGGGTACGAGTGCATCCCAGCTCTCACACTCAGAAGAGAAACAACAACTAGATCAGCATCCACCACCCTCCCATGCAAAACGCGCTTGGACTTCAACAGCCTCCCCGCCGCGACCAACCGACCTCCCTCCACGTATAACTGGCAGACAGAGTTGTCTGGGGCCTCCTCCACAGACTGGTGCCGCGTGGATGGTGCTGCCAGCACCACTGGCTTGGATTTGGGCATCAAGGGTGGGCGGGAAGCCGAGGAGCGCATCCCCACCCGCCGCTTCTTTTTCGACGTCTCGGTGTCGGCCTCGTCGCCAGCCGCGGCCGGGACCACGCGCTTGCCGCCCGAAATGTTGGCGGTGGAGGTGGCCGGCACTTTGTCCACGGGCTTGGGCGGCGCCAGTGGCGAGCTTGAAGTGTCGGCCGCCTCCGTCCGCTTCTCACCAGCCGCAGCAGCTGCCACGTGAGTGCCGCTGCTGCACGGGGTTGTTGACGCGACCTCAGTTCCAGACGCTGTCACGGGCCCCTGCCCTGGGCGTGGTGGTTGCTGTGGCGGCGGGGAGGCTGACCGTGTGCTGGGGGCTGTGTCCGACGTCTTAGCCGGTGCCGTGCCCCTCAGCCTCGTAGAACCAACCGCCGCAAGAGCACTGGCACGAGCCGAGCGACGAGTCTCTGGCTGCGACGATCGAGAGCTTGTCGAATCTTGTGCCGGCGGGGGGGGTTGCAGCGCAGCTGCCGCCGTACTCACCAAGTCGAGCGACGGCCCCATTGTTGCACCGCGTTTCGCTGCCGACGAACGCAACCGCATAGCGCGAGTACCAGTGAAGGTCCTACGTGGTTGCACGGGCAGCTCCGGCACGGAAGCCACGAGGGCGGCTGCAGGTGAGTCGGGCGCGGAGGACGGCTGCTGCGGCGAGTGCGTGCCACCAGCCGAGGACGCGGATGCGGACCCAGCTGTCACAGCCACCCCCGTCACGGCAGCCTCCATCTGCGCCAAAGCCCGACCGGACCCAAACGACCGCCGTCCCACTCCGACGCGCGCAAGCCTGCCCAAACGGTCCCTGGCCAACAATCGGCTGGCGCCGATTTCTCCAGCAGGCTCTGCCGTCGACCCCACCCCTCCCTTGCGCTTGTCCGCCTGAGAAACCGCCCCACCAGCGCGGGTCTTCTCCGATCCAGCAGCCGCCCCAGAAGAACCTTGGAACCCAACCGCGTCCGCCCATGACACCGTCCGCCGCGAAGACGATCCATGGTGCTCGGGCAACTGCCCGCATGGTTCAGGTGGAGAAGGTGTATCCGGAGGGAGTGAACGCGGTGAAGAGGTAGTATTTTTGCGAGAGGGAGGTGGCGCAGGCAACGAAAGCCGAATACCGGCAGTCGGGTGACCTGCTGGACGTCCAGCCGCAGGTGGAGAAGACGCTGGCGGTCGAGCAGATGGAGGCCATGTAGCAGTGGATGTAGAAGGCGCCGATTGAGGGGGTGAATGTGCAGCAGCAGCAGCTGCCGGTGTGGACGCAGCTGAAGGAGATACCGTCGGTTGAGGGGGAGCACTTGCAGCAGCAGCAGCTGCCGTTGTGGACGCAGCTGAAGGAGATACCGTCGGTTGAGGAGGAGCACTTGCAGCAGCAGCCGCGGCTGGCGGTGGAGACGCTTCCGGCCGAGGGGGAGCACTGGGAGCCACGGCCGCCGCTTCCGTAGCTGGTGGAGAAGCCGCCGGCCGGGGGGAAGCACTTGCACCAGCGGCCGATGTGGCCGCAGCGGGTGAGGCAGCAGCATCCGTGGAAAGGGTTGCATGGCTTGATCGCGAGCGGCGAGGAGGCAGTGAAGAAGGGGTGGCCGGTCCTCCGGCCGCGGCAGACCGGGAGTCCCTGTCAGCGATGTGTGTGGGCGCACAGGAGTCAATCACTCGCTGAGCAGCCAGAAGGGCGGATGTAACGCTCTGCGCGTCGAACGCTTCCGCGCTATCGCTCGCCGTCACAGGCGACGCTGCAGAACCACCCGAGCCGGCGGCGCCAGCCGCACCACCAGACGGCGGAAGAGAGTGGCCAGGTACAGGGGGCAGGGGCATGCGCGACGGGTGGTGCGTTGGAGGGTTAGAGCCGATGGCAACCCAGTTGTTGGCGCGGAGTGGAGTGGCATCAAACGGCGTGCTCGGCTGACGCGGGTCCGCCCGCCGTCTCGCCAATTCTCCAGGTGTAGGCGCCACCCTGGAACCCGCTCTAAGGCCCGCCAGGGAAGAGAGACTCGCCAACCGCGGAGCTGCGCGGGCTACCTCGTGCAAAGGTGGTGGCTTGATGGTTCGGACGTAGCTCTTGAGCGCCTCCATTGCCGTTGGTTCCATCTGTGCCAGTAGAAGCACGTTGGCCACGCGCTCTATCGGCGGGTCATCCCGTTTGGTGAGCCACCGCTTGAGGGTAACCGTCACCCGCCCGTCCGACACCTCGTACGCGGGGATGATCTTGGCCAGTAGGCAGTTGCGGACGATGACGGTCATCGGCCAAACGTCGCGTGTCGACTTCCGCGGCCACCAAGGCAGTGTGAGCAGCATTGACTGCACGGTGCGGGCGCCCGCACGCCGCATCGCCGCCGACATGAGGGGGATGACCGCGCGCACATGCTGCTTGGGTCGGTTGTTGCCCAGCAGCTCCAACACCCGTTCGACGGTGGCATCCGACGGGACCACAGGGGCGGGCTTGCACGTCGACACCGGAGCCTTCAGCACCCTTGAACGGCGCCTGCTATGCAGGTAGCGACTCTCCATCAGAAATTCATCGCTGTCCTCCTCCTCGTTGATGATGTGGCTCCCATTATCGGTCACGTACGTCGCGTCATTAGGAGTGCTCTCATGGCCACCGTCGCCCGCCAGAGCGGCGGCCAGCTCTTGGCCGGCGCTTGCGTCCGGCACCGTGCCCCGTCCCGCTGCGTCGCGGTCACTAGCAAGACCCGCACCCGCGCCGCGCGAGACAGACGTGACAACTGCTGACGAGCTGGCTGGCTCGTTCTCGTGCGTAGACGCCGTCGGCGTCTGTACCAGCCGCGGCCCTTGAGACCCAACTGGGGCGGTAGAGATGTGGTGGGGGGCGATGGGCGCAGAGAAAGCAGCGCGCGGACGGGCGGCGCCAGTACCAAGCGTGTCATGGTCGGCTCTGCCGACCGTCGCACCGGAGGACGTGGTACCATTCGCACCCACGGCAGAGCTTGTAGGAAGCACAGCAGTAGGGAGCGTCTCGGTCTCGACTCCGCGCCGCGCACCCGACGCCGCGCTGCCGCCTTGTGTTCTGCCATTCAGCAGCGGGTTGATAGCGTCCGACCCGTGCTGCATGGCGTCGCCGCTCTCTGCGAAGCGGTAGACCATGGCCATCACATTTCCTGCGGCGCTGTCTAATAGCTGCTGGTCCTCGTGCACGGGTAGCCAAAACGTGCTTCCATTTTGGTCGTGGCCGGTAAGATGCAAGTGGACGTTGACGCGCGGGTTCTGGGCCGCATACACCGCAATAGACGATAACATATCAACAAGCCGCCTAGATGAGCCCGCGACGACACCCGCACCCAGCAGCCGTTGAAGCCGCGACCGCACGTCTGCCGCGACGGTGCGGACGTCACACGCCGGCATAGCGGCTGCAGAAGCCGCACGACCCCCCGCCTCCTCGTTCCCGCAATCCCCCCCCCGCTTGACCAGGCGTCACACCCCGCTCCAAAAAGCGCGCAGCGTGGGGGGAGCGATGGACACTACCGGCCGTCGTAGGCACAGTGGCCACGAAGAACGCGAAAAGAGCGTGCCGAGAGAGCACAGCGCGTGACGGGAATGGGCGCCTTCTCCAGGTAGGGCCACACGGGGACGTCGCGCAGGCGGGCTGCACGGGGCTACTCTACTGCACGGTGGCTGCTGGTACCTCCTACAGTACCGCACGACAGCCAGAACGAGAGCCCCTGGACCTTGCGCGGCGTCGATTTCGACAGCCTGCGTTGGCCCCAGCGAGGGTCGCCCTCGGACCTCCACGGGCAGCCGAGTTCCTGATTTGCTGGCACCGTGGCCAGGGTGCCGAGGGCGTCTGTTTGATTGCGCCGACGAGCATTTTGAGAGGCCGTGACGGGACCTCCCAGTCTGGGCGCCACAGCCTCGCGCCAGCCCGGTCCGCCAGAGTCACCTCCAGGCCGCCCAGGGGCACCCAGGTTGCTGATTTGCTGGCGCCGGGTCCGTGGGCGCCGACAACGCCTCATGGTGCCAACAAGCATCCTGCCGGGCGAAGACGCACAACCGGCCCGTCAGGGTGCCACAGCCTCCTGCCTACCCCTCGCGCGAGTTGCCCCAGGCCCGCCAGGTGCCGCCACGTTCCAGATTTTCGGGCAGCCCGACTGTGCGCTCGCCGCCAACGCGTGGCACTGCCAATGAGAACACAGCCATGAGCGGTCAAGAGATGAGCTGCCCAAAGCCATTCAATGACATCTGCTCGATGCCGACCGGGCCAAAAGGAGTCGAGCCAGGGCTTTGCGAGCGTGCGTACACCGTTGGACAAGCGACCAGAGCGCTGTTGCCAAGAATTCTGGGGTGTGCAGGGCACAAAGCACAGCCACCATGAAGGTCGGTAGCGGCCTGGATCTGGGCGAGCACGCGCGGCGCTTCAGAAGCCCGCTGTGCTACTAGGGGCGCTCCTTTGTGGGCAAGCGGGCGCGCACGTGCCGGTTGTTGGGTGTTCGACTGTGACCAAGAGTGGTGCCAAAGATGCTGATGGCACCAGCACTCACCGACAGCCATGTCCTGACAGTTTGAAATTTGACAGTCCAGCAGCTGGGTCAGATGGATTGACACACCGCACAAGGAGTCTATGGGTCCATGGGTCCAAGGGTCCGATGTCACTGCGTTCACGCTTGAGGTCCAGCGAGACTCGCTCGGTCAATCAAGGTCGTTGACAAGTGCCATAGGAGATATTGAGATTCTTCCGAACAGTACCTATGCAAAATGCAAGCGCCAAAACATGTCTGAATATGTGATCTTCCACAATATTTTGGTCAAATATGTGACTAGGAGAACGAGCGACGGCACATGCACCTCTAGCGCCAAGAGGTTCCAAGCGGCACCGACAGGCGTCCCTATGCTTGTGAGGGAGCACCTTTGAGGGCCTGAGCAGCCACATCAATCCTCCTAGCAGGCATGTAGACTCCTCTAGGAGGCATATGAACCCCAGTAGCCGTAAGGAGACCACCAGCAACCGGACATTTCTGCCGAGACCCTGCCCTCGCCAGTCCCTCAAAGCCTCCAAGAGCTGCGATAGCCCACTGATATGTTGGCAGCACAGCCCCCACCAGTGTCTCGCAGGCCATAACGGGGACCAAATGTCTTCCAAATAAACGGTCAGCTGGCCCAGTTGTGGTCTATGTGCACATCCCTATCCGCGGCATGCAGGGTCAAAGACTGCCCCGGCCTCGCCACCGGAGCCCCAAGCGCCTACCAGCAACTGGCGCCAGAACCCCCCCCCGCCGAGACTGCAAGTAGCAACGCCCTCAGTGACCACAACAGAGGTAGCGGGCGGCAGGCGCCCGCTGCCAGCGGACGGGGCGGGGGCGGGGGGCCCGGCGGCAGGCGGGCCGCCCAGGCGGGGGGGGGGGGCACGCCCGCCGGGCGGGGCCGATCACGCCCGCTGGGCGGGGGCGATGAAGGCAGCCCAGAGGGTTCTGTGAGGCCCCAAGACGGAAATTTGATTGGCCGTCACAATGGCACGATCGACTGGCACGTTGGGCAAGCGTGCCAACAGGCCCGTAGGGCCTGGAACGGCGTCCAATGCAGCCCGTAGAAGCCGATGACCCCAACGTGCCAAGAGATTCGAGGATTTCCTATGCCCATACAGCAAAGTCCGCCAAGACTTGGCCATTTAGAGAATCTGGAAGATCAACTATCAACTGAAGGCTCAAGTGATTACAATTCCACGAGGCAAGGCGGACTGTCAGGGTCGCGCAGTTGCAGACTCGACCACGTCCGCCTTCTTCCCCGCGACGACACCCACCTCCTTTTGTTGCCGACATTGTGGCGGGTGTCGCTCCTTGCTGTCAACCGTTGAATACCTCTCCCCGCACTTCTCTGCTGCAAAGGAGCTCGCACTCTTTTTATTTCAACGCTACGCAACCTGCAAAGCGCTTGCCGGTACGACCCCCCGGCTCTGCCTCGCCGCCCCCTCCCTCCGTCGGTGCGCATCTCTACCACTCCCCCCCTTCCCCCCCCCGCGCGCCCTGCTCCACCCGACGCTGCGGCAATGTCATCCTCCATGGGTAGCGTCCGGCAACTCGCCGTGATGCTCATTGCCATGACCTCCATGAACCGGGTCGACCAGTCGGACCCGCGGGTCATTGCCGGCTGCCGCCTGCTCTTTGGCACCTACCTCCTCCTCTCGTGGGCCGTCCACGTCTACATCCACGCGGGCATTGCGCGCAACGGCGACACGACGACGCGGGTCAAGGTGCCGGCCAAGCCGCCGTCGCCCTTTGCGCTGCCGCCGCCACCCCCGCCCGCCGACGGCGGCGGCGTCGTGGCGGCGCCCGCCGCCGCCGCGACGCCCGCCGGCCCGACCGAGCAGTCGGTCGGCGAGTACGACTTGGGCGTCCTCGCCGCCTCGAAAAAAGCGCTCCTGATGAACGCGATCATCCTGTCGGGGGTGCACTGGAAGATGGGCACCGTCTCCCCGCTCGTCGTCACCTCCCTCACGGGGCTGTCGCGGCTCGTGGACGAGCCGCTCGTCCAACTCTACGTCCTCGGCCGCGCGGCGGCGGGGAAGCTCGCGCGCCCGTTTGCGCCCGAAGCCAACCCGCTCCTCGCGA
>Ga0209093_1000616_pt1 | contig 19629 bp, 23 predicted proteins | sample SidtaG_4_FD_187450 | JGI IMG/M metagenome (GOLD analysis project Ga0209093, IMG submission 187450) | Marine algal microbial communities from Sidmouth, United Kingdom - Sidmouth_Male1 metaG (SPAdes) (version 2) | ecosystem: Host-associated > Algae > Red algae > Unclassified | place: Sidmouth... | reverse complement strand
CGCCCCAGGAGCTTTCTGCGGCCACCCTGCCCCTGCTGCAGCAATCGCCGGATCCCGCTTCGACATGCTGTCCTTATCTACGACCGCCGCTGCCCGACCCCACCTTAGCGCTGCTTTCTGGCCGCCGCCCCCTCCCCCCCCCCTCGTTTGTGTCCCTACCCAATGTTGCTCTATCGTCCGGCACATTTTCTTTTTTTCTGCAATCCTGTGCATATGGAGCATCGCATGTACTCGGGCTCTGCTCCTCATCTAAACGCCAAAGCCATTTGTTTTGCCTCCTGCACGCCCCTTCCCCTGGAGACTACAGACAAAAAAGCCAACTCTCCGCCGAGCACAGTTCTCCCGATACACACCCCATTCCAAAACACGCAACCCACGCTCACATACTACCAGACGAGATGGCCCCCACGCGCACTTGCTCTGTCCGCCTCACTGGCTTGACCCCGCCGTTGGCCACGTCGGCAACTTCGTGCCGCTCCCCGACGCCCTCCTCCTCACGCATATCTTCCGCCAAGGCGCCATCCATCACGGCTGACAGCGCCAGCTTCTTGTCGCCTTCTTTCGAGTTGCCGCACGCGCACGACTCTCTCTGACACTTGGTTTTGCGGTAGTTGAAGTAACAGTCGTTTAGACGCACGTCCTCGTTCTCTGCCTTGGCGTCAGGGTGCAGCTTGTACGCCGCTGTCAGGTTCATGAAGGAGAGCTGTGCAATGCGGTGAACCATGAACGAGGCCGGTGACATGTATGCCAGATGGCCGCGGAACTTGACCGACACCGAGTGCTGTACCTCTGCAGCCTGAGTAGACACGCCGTTGGTTACCGCCAGGGACTCATCGGGGTAGTAGATGGCGGAGCAGGTGTGCCCCTTGGCGTGGGCCCGGTCGAGGCAAAACCGGACGCCGTGGCGCGACATAATCGTCCGCACGCGCTGCAGGGCGTTGCGGTCGATCTTGCACGCGACGTCGTAGAACACCACCTTCGGCAACTTTGGGAAGCGCTCCAAAATCACGGACAGCGCGTCCGCGACGCTCTCCGCCTCAAACATTACGCGGAAGCCAAGCGTAACAACATGAGGACAAACTACATTGAAGACACCCGCTGTCAAGTCTTTGTGGCGGGGAAAGGCCTTGGAGCAGCGGTCGAGCTTGTCCTCCGAGACGGCTTGGGAGCCCTTCCCGCGGCGCAGACGCGGCCGCCGTGTACGCCTCGTGGCTGGTGTGCCGCGCGGCAAAAAGATGGCCGGCCGCACGCGACGAAGAAAGCCGAAGTACTCGAAGGACACGAACGGTGAGTCAATGTCGTGGCGTGAAAACGCCGGCTGCGTCTTCACCCGCGCATCGTAGTCCTGCGACGAGGAATCTCCCCCCCACTTCTTGCAGTAGTCTTCTGTCGTCGACTGCCCGTCTTGCGCCGCCTTGCGCGCCGCTACTGTGAAGGTCGTGTCGGCCAAACCCTCCACTTGCACGGCAAACTGCAGTACAACGCCTACGGCCTTTCGCAGGCGGCTGTCCGTAGTGAGCAGGCGCCCAACGCGGGCGAAGAAATTGGCGATGAAACCGATCTTGTTGCTCTCCTTGGATGCTGCCACCCACAAGTCGGGCTCGTCGCTCTGCAGCTTCGTTGCAAAATCCTTGATGGGCTCCACCTTGTGGCCCTGGAAAAGTCCGACGACAGGGTCACCGAGCATACCGAGCACGAATGGCCGGATCGCCGCCCACTGCGTGCTTTTTGGCCCGAAATTGTTGAAGTCGGGACTGCACAAACCAGTGCGCGAGTGCCACGGCTTCTTCGGTGGTGCCGCTGCTCGACTCGCGCGGGTACGGCTGCGCGCCGACGACCCGTCACCACCTCGACGGCGATCTTGGGCGCCATTGACCGGCTCATTATCACCCACATCGCCTTTCTCACTCTCTCTGAGCTCGATCGAACCACCCTCCGTGGATTCCTCCGGGGTATCGGCCTCGCTGGCGGCGGGTGTGCTTGGCAGCGAGTCCGTGTTGACTTCGTTCCCTTGCCGGTCCCCACCTGCCCTCCGTTGGACACCGCCGCCCGATACTGTTCCAGGACCCCCGTCAATGGAGTACACGAAAAAAGAGAAAAAGATGGTTGCCGCCGCGTTGAGCTGCTTGCGCTTGGCCCAAGACCCCTTGGTGCGCCGACGGTGCGGCAAACTTGTGTACTCGTTCATCAGCCGGTGAATAGCATCCTGGTGCGTCTTGTTGAAGCTCTCTCCGTCTCGAACGGCCTTACGTATTGCGGCGCGCATGCTCGGCTGCCGTAAAACAGCAAACTGGTTCGTGTTCATGTTCATGCGCGCAAGATGGATCGACGGGCGGGCGACGTTCATGCCGAGACGCCTGCGAAAGCCGAGCGCTTGGCCGTCGATCACGATGTAGGCAGGGTCATCACCGCAAATTGCACAGGAGAACAGGTCCGGCGACGGCACCAAGCAAGCCGTAAAAAGGCGCCCTAGGTCCACAATGGACTGGCGCGAGAGTCCAAGGCTACCTCCAATTGACGATAGAAAAGACGTTGCCGCCGCATAGGATGACAGCGAGTGGTACACAAAGGCGACCAAAGAGTCGCAGAAGGAACGCGTGAAGACAAGCACCCGCCCGGTGTCGTCCTTCTTCTGCATGGAAAACAGACCGTGATCGCCGCCGTCAAACTCAACCCGGTGACCCTCTGGGCAGGTCCATGAAGCCAGAAACAACTATGGCACAAGAGCACGCCACAACAACAACAACAACGAACACGTCCAGCGGGAAAAGAAAAAAAAATAGTAGAAGAATGTTGTCAGAACGACGAACGATCACATGAAAGTCGGCAGATGGCGCGCTATCAAGGTACCCGTCCACTGGCACAACCATCGAGAGGCATGTGCGCAAAGCACACCACAATCAGAAAGACTGTGCTCCCGACAACTGCAACAAGACCACCTCAATCGTGTCCCAACAAATAAAGAACGTACCTCGACGGGTTGGCTGCCGGGGCCGTCGCAAATCAGACGTGCCGGTACAGACTCTGACAGCTCCGTGTCTATCGGCTTCTTAACGCCGCAGAGAGTGCAACACGCCTCGTGAAGGACGTCGGATGGGTCGAATGCCAGACCCCATTTCGTCAGCTGCTGCACGGGCACAAGGAGACGCTCCGTTTCTGACTCGCCGCCGCCCACCGTACTCGTCACTGGTCCCAGAGTACCCATCGCAACTTGCGGCAGTGACGCAAAGTCGGCCGTGCGCCACCATTTGTCGCACTGCTGGTCCTCACCAATGCATGCGAGCAAGTTGCGTTTTTGTCGACCGCGCGCCGCCGCGACCAGCTCCTCGTCGTCAAAGTCGGCGTCGTCCGCACCTCCTGCGTCACCGTAGTTGACAACGCCACGTCCACGGGTGCCATCATACTCATCGCTGTCATCTCCGCTGTGCGCATCGTCTTTGTCAACCCCGCGTGCACAAGCAGAGTGCTCGAGGCCGCGAACGAGAGTGGTGTGATGGCAGCGTCTCTGGAGCGACCGACACCCTGTGGATATACACTTGATGTCCCTTCGCTGCGACGCCACAACCGGGCTAAAGATGTCGCCGTCAAAGGCCACCCCGGCAGTTGCGGACCCCATGTTGACAAGAAGAGCGTGCGGTCGAAGCTTCCCATCCACCTGCATCGATGATTGCAGCAAAGCGCGGTGGTCACGGAGGGGGTGAAGCGCGTCGGAAAAGCAGTCCGCGTGCCAGCAGGAACTCGTCTCGTTGGCCAAGGAGAGCAGTGCCACATTCTCGTTGTGCTCCCAGCACGAGCATAGGATGGAGCCGCCCGGAGAGAACCACAAAGTGGCGAGATCTACAGCTGACGGCCCGACCACGCAGAACAAGACGCGCACCGAGGATTCCAGCGACCCGACGAGCTGGGCGGACAGCTCCCCTTTGGCCAGAGGCGCCATGCGTGTCCTCACCCCAACAGCCTGCCGCAGAGTCGCGCCAATGACAGCCGTGAGTCGCTCCTTGCGCTCGATCTGGGTCCTGCGCGGCCGCCGCGCGCTTCTCCTTGATGATTGAAACGCCGACGGGCGCACCGATGCGGCCCCACCAGTGATTCCAGGACGAGAGAGAGCATCCGCAGGTGATTGCGGGGCAGTGCTTGGCACTGCGCCGACCGGGAAGGCGTCGCCCGAGGCCGCCGAGTGCACATCTCCGTCATCGTAATCGATGGCTTTTTGGCGTTGCCTGCGGTGGCGACGCCGCCCGCGGTTGCCGCCCAAAACGGGCGCTGGCACAGCCTCCCGCTGCACAGGTACGGGGGCAACGCTACGTGGCTTGAGCGTTGCCACCGGCCGGTAGGGCGCGGAATGTAACTTGAGAACGGCGATCATACCGACCTGCGTCTCCCGCGGCGCCTGGTGCACATGGTCGCCTGGATCCATACAACAAAGGGTGTTGTGCCTCGTCAGGAGCGCGTAGAGGAGCAGCAGCACAGGAATGCTCAATGAAAGAGGAGCCCGCAAGCTGATGGGCCGGCGCCAGCCGGGGGGGGGGGGGGGGGGGGGGGGGGGGGGGGGGGGGGGGACGCCGCTGGATTCGACGAACAACGCGCGCTACCATCTGGAGGCGATGAGCGCCATCGCCGCCGCGAAGAAGGAAGGGGTGAAGGATGACCACAGCCGCCGCGAGGCAAGCATTGCGGTGGTCAGACAGCTACAGGGGCCCAGACCGGCCGCAGGCACTGCCCAAAGACTTCCTCGGCCGCGCTGCCGAGGTGGACCCACACCTCAGCCGACAGAAACACGGCTTACGTGACCAGGCAGTGGGGCCGACAGGCGGTGTCACGTTCCCGTCGTGGGGCGGGGCCCAGCACGGCTGGGGAGGATCGGGCAGGACGGGACCGTCCAACGAGGTCAAACCAATGCGGAGCAAGGCTGCGTCAGCCCGAATGATTGGACACCAGAAAGTGACCGTGACGCGCATCCTCTGCACGCCGAGGCAATTGTTGATTTTCAAAACCCACATTTCGATGTCCCATTCGGGTCGCATAAACCCGACATTTCATGTGGAACAAACTTTCGGGATTGGAAGGACGAGGTGGCTTTACACTGACAGAAGAGCCTCGGCCGGCCGACACGTCTCGCCCGCCCGCCACCGACCGCTTATCGTTTTCGACAGCACAGTGGTCTGCACTCGATGTCACGAGCTCCCTCCCCCGTACCCTCTTGAGACGTACGCGGCAGGCAACGTGTGCGGGGGGGCCGCCGGTGACGGTCTTTCAGACACGAGCGGATGGCCGGCGTCTCCCCCCCCCCGAGCAGCCACGGTCGTGTCCTGCTCGCCCTCCCCCGTGGGCTGCCCGATGACAGACGGTAGGATAGCGTCTCCCCCCCTTCTATCGGCACCTGGAGCAGTTGTCGTGTAACCCCCCCGACCGCGGCACGAGCGGTGGGGGTTGCGGCGCGGCGGTAGCCGGACAGGGGGACCGCCCGCTGCCGATGCGGTCAGCGGCGTGGGCGGTGGCGGCCATCCTCATCGCTGACGGTGCTGGTGTCAGCGCCGTCACGATGGCTGGAGGATTCGCAGCCGCCATCGGCGCAGGCAATAGGGGTGGTGGCGGTGGCAGAGATGGCGACTGTAGGGGGACGGTCGGTGTCGGCGTGGATGGCGTCCGCACGGCGGCGCGGCCGACGCGCGCCTGTGCGAAGGCACCCGCGCAGAGACCGGCGGTGCGGCAGCTCCCGCCGGCGCTGTCATCCTGCGTGGCTGCGGCGCCGGTGACGGCGACAGCCATAAGCCCAGCGGCCTCGGCGTGGACTGCGGCCGTGATGGCGCCGTGGTGGACGCGCGCTGAGGCGTCGACGCCGTTGCCTCGGCCGGCGGTGCAGCAGCTGCCGCCGGTGTCATCGTGCCGCGTGTGGCAGGCGCCGGCGACAGCGACGGAGACAAGACGGTCGGCGCCGCCTTGGTCGGCGCCTGCGTGGTTGGCGTGGTGCGCGCGAGTGCCCTCGTGTGCGGACGGCCGCGCGGTGGCTGGTGGTGCAGAAGCTGCCGCCGCCGCCTTCATCCGTCGTGGTGGCGGCGGCAGCGACGGCAATGGCCGCAAGACCGTCGGCCTCGGCGTGGACGGCGGCCGTGATGGCGGCGTGTTTGACGCGCGCTGAGGCGTCGACGCCCTTGCCGCGGCGGGCGGTGCAAAAGGTGCCGCCGGTGCCCTTATGCCGCGTGTCGCTGGCGCCGGCGACGGCGACAGTGTCATGACGGTCGGCGCCGCCTTGGTCGGCGCCTGCGTGGTTGGCGTGGTGCGCGCGCGCGCGCTCGTGTGCGGACAGCCGCGCGGTGGCTGGTGGTGCAGAAGCTGCCGCCGCCGCCTTCATCCGTCGTGGTGGCGGAGGCAGCGACGGCAATGGCCGCAAGACCGTCGGCCTCGGCGTGGACGGCGGCCGTGATGGCGGCGTGCTTGACGCGCGCTGAGGCATCGACGCCCTTGCCGCGGCGGGAGGTGCGGAAGCTGCCGCCGGCGCCATCCGGCCGCGTGTCGGAGGCGCCGGCGACGGCGACAGTGTCATCACGGTCGGCGTCGTCTTGGTCGGTGGCTGCGTGGGTTGCGATGTTTACGCCCGCGCTCTCGTTTGCGGAGGCGCCGCGAATGGCGGTGCTGCAGCGGCCGCGGCCGCCCTCATTCGTCGTGGTCGCGGCGCCCGTGAGCGGTGACGCGCTCGAGGTCGGCGTTGCAGCCCGCCACGTCGACGACAGCGGCTACGGCACCCGTGGCTCCGCGGTAGGAAGCATGGTGGACGGCGGCGTTGCCGAACAGCCGGTGGGGAAAGGGGGGAGGGGCGTCGAGCCGATGGTGAAGTCCGACGTCGTCTATGACGACCGACGCGTCGGCATCAGCTTGGACGGCGGCGGCGGGGGCGACTGCAACGCCGACAAGGTGGTCTTCCGTTGCTTTTCAACGACGGCGGGGCGGAGGTGGTGGCGTGGGGAGTAGCGCGGGTGGCCATCGGCGTCACGTTCGTGTGCGCCGCGCCCCCCACCTTACCAGCGGGCGAGAGCGGATGGCACCCCCCCCCCCTCACCGGAGAGACCGCCACGGGCGGCGCGGTGTCACCCACCGGAGCCACGAGTGGCGGCTGCCGTCCCGCGGGCGACCGCGCGGCGAGCGGAGCGAGGAGTGACGTGGCAGCGCCCGTCCGGGGCGCGCAGCGGGCGGCTACGTGGTTGGCCGCTGCGGCGGGGGCGACCAAGCCGCCGCGCCGCCGCCCGCGCACCACCTGCGCAGCGGGTCGCACCGGCAGTGGCGGCGGGGCGGACCGACCTCGTGGCGGCGCCCGACGGCAGCGAGCCGGAGCTCTCCATGGCTGGAAGACCCGGCCAGGCTTTCTTCATTGTCACATGAGGGCGCAAGGAAGCCGCGTCGACCGTCGGTCACACCCCGACCTGGGTGTTCACATTTCATGTCTCCACAAAAAATGATCGCCGCCTCTGAAAAAACTTCTGCCTTTGCTGACAAAATTTCGAGCCACCAATGAGCCATCGTATTATCAGGAGGAAGCCAACCAGGCGGCACAAGCATCTTGAAAATCCAGAAAAGATGAGCCACTCCAGGTGTGCTCCCCCCCCCCTGCCCATGAGCAAGACCGTCGCCGAAAAAGTGGAGGATATTTGGCAGGTTGCGCGCGCCCTGATGCCGTCGCGAGCGCTCCCGCAACACGCTGCAGGTCGACGCGCGCAAGGTGGCGACTCCGCCCCCCCCCCCGTCATCGCACGCCCCGTCGTGGGCGCCGACGTTCGCGACGACGGCGTGACCCCCCGCCCCACCGCCCCGAGCGTCGCGGCCTCCTGTGGCGGCGTCATCCCCCTCGCGACCACGCCGGAAGCGGCACCAACCCCCCGCCTCTGCTTCTTCACGGCCACCTCTGCCGCGGCTACCGCCGCGGCTGTCGGCCACGGAGTTGGTACTTCCGCCCGCCGAGGCGCGGTTGCCGCCGCCGGCGCCCCTCGCAGGCATGGAGGGGGGGCGGGGGCGGTGGCGAGGCTCTCCGGGGTGTCTGGGTCTACCGTTGCGCCCCCCCGCCCCCCCTGCATGTGGGTTGCGCTTGCTGCTACCCCGGCGGGGCAGGCAGAGCGGCTTTATGGGCCCTATGACTGCCGCGTCGCGTGGGCGGCGGCGGGGAGAGGGTGCGGCGGGTGGACACGTGGACCGCCGGCTGCTTGGCGATAGCGGATGCGCGGCGGCCGAAGGAGGGCTCCCAAAGCTCTACGAGGCCGGCTTTTCAACGCCCGCCGACGGCGGGCACACCGCCACGCCGCCACCCGCTGCCATCATCGTCACCGCCTCTGCCTATGCCAACGGAGGTCGGCCAACTTTCTACGCGGTCGCCATCGTCGGTGCTGCCGGAACTTTCTCCGCCCGCCCCACCGCCCCCACCCAAACCCCGCGGCGCTCGTCGGCGTCCGGCGCCCACTCGGCACCCGCAAATGCGGCGGCCACAGCGGTCCGTCGCGGTGGTCGCTCGCTGGCAGCGCCGCTGGCCTCCCCGTCACTCTGCTTGCGGGGCGGCGACCCCGACGGCAGGCAGCGCCCGCGGCCGGTACTTCTCCGCACGCCCAACGATTACATTCCCGCCGCGGCCGACGTGCGCGACGGCGCGCAGCAGGGGCTCGGCGTCCAACTCGTCGCCGCAGCTGCGTCAGATTTCGACATCCTGAGCACCGAACCACCCACCGGCGGCGTCGGCGGTCGCGATGGGCGGCTCGTCCGGGGCGCGCCCGGCGGCGGCCGTGCGCGGCCATCCGCCCCCTCCGTGTCGGCGCGAGGCGGCGGTGCCGTCTGCGGAAACATCGGCAGCGGCTCTATCGCCTGCGTGACGGCTGCGGCCTGCGGTCGGCGGCGGCGGGCGGCGCCGCAACCTCCGCCCCGCTCTCTTCTTCGCTACCCCCACCGCCGCCACGGGCTGCGGCAGAGGCGGCGGCGGCGGCCGCAGCGGCGGCGGCGCCAGGGGCCGCCCGCCGCGAGTTCATAAGAATAATAGGAATGGATACACGTGGCGCGGTAGGCCCTGTCACAGCCGATGCCGCCGCCGCCGTCGCCGCCGCCGCGGCTGCCGCCGCCACCGCACCGCCCAATGGGAGCCATCGGCCGCCCGAAGCAGAAACAGGTGGCGGCCGCAGCGGGCCGCCGCGGCGGCTGCTCTACCGCCACACCCCTGTTCCTTGGATCACTCCGCATGTCGGGCGTCTGACTTGACAGTGGGCGGCGACGGCCGTCGGTGCTCCCATTCACGCCCGATGCTTTCGTTGCCGGTGCAACCGCATGCACGGCGTCATTGGCGTATGGGGTTCTACAGTGGGGCGGCGTCCCGTGGGGGCGGTCGGCCACGCGGCGGTCGGGCACGCGCTGCGGGCGGCGGCGAGGGCAGTGGGGGAGTGGGGGGGGGGGCTCCGTGTGCTACCGACGGTCGAGGCGGCGGCGTCTCAGTTGGGAGAAAGGAGGAATGGGGGGGTGCGCTTGCGCATCCGCTGCAAAGTTTTGAACTGATAGGGCGGGGCGCCGCGCGCTGTTGCCAGTGGTGCCATGCCGTAGCGTCGCGGCGGCGCGAATGTAGAAATCAATTCGAGCGTATGTTTTATCAAAAGTAGCAAGAAGGAAAAGACATGTACTCCGCGTACGCCATATGTGTCCCGTTGCGAGCGACCGCCAAGTAGGAATGAAGACATCGCAGTTGCTGGCGTCCGCGGAGGTTACTCGTTCCACGATGCACCAGGTCAGAACGGACAATTAGGCAGCTCCCCACAGGGATGTCCACCCGCACCGGCGTGGGCAACGTAGTGCACTCCCCTTCTTCTCCTGCTCCCCCATAGACATTGGAGAACACCTCAACCCCCGTCCCCTCCTCCAAAGATACATACACGCTCAGTAAGGTGGGAGTAGACCCCTGCTGGGTGTGAAGCCCAGCGTCCGTGTGCGGCAGCTGCGCGGGTGCGCGGGGCATCGTTATGAGGAGGTGCGGCGTAACGCCGTCGTACCCGGCGTGGAGGACGTTGCTGACCCGAGATGCCACGGCTCCAAGCATGTTGTGCACGGCGTCCTCGAAGGCGCCGCCCTGCAAGGCCACAGGGACCTGACGTCTGCCGCGGTCGGCTGCGTCTCCCAACTCCAACATCCTTGCGTGAAGTTGGGAGTTCATAATAGGCTGCGCTGCTTCTGCCGCAGGTATCTGCGCGCCATCACATACCGTGTCAAACAGGTCCTCTGCAACGTCAATGGGCAGCACCACCCAGCCACAGCCCTCCGGGTCGAGCGCCTCTTTCACTGTCGCGTCAGAGTCGCCCACGACCACTTCTTCGGCTGTGGCGGCAGGTGCAGCGGCCGCCGCCCCCAGGACTGCGGCCGCAGACCTAGCGGCAGGTCAAGTGAACGTAGCGTCCGCCATAGGGACACCAGAGGTTGATGGGGCTACCGCCGGCGCTGCGCTCGAAGGCGCGGCAGCGTGTGAAGATATTGACAAAACGATATCTTTCGCCGATGACTCAGCGCGAATCTGTACGTTCGACATGGTTGAAAGGGTGGGCCGGTGGGATGGGGGGGGAGACAGGTCGCGCGCGGCACACGCTGAGGGCGCGGCCGCTACGCTCGTCCTTGCGAGAACCTCAATGGCGGCGGGCCGCCCGACGGGGAGAGGAGGGTGCGCGGGGGTGGGGGGGGGAGCAGGCCGCGCGCGGCGCACGCCGAAGGCGTGGCCGCTACGCTCTTGGACGTGTTGTCCGCAGATGCGTTGACGGGGATGTTAATTCCGGAAGATAATGCGGGGTGTGGGGGGGGGGGCACGCGGCCGCGCGCGGCGCACGCCGAGGGCGTTGCCGCTGCGCTCGTTGTCGTGTTTTCCGCAGATGTGACGACGGGGGTGTCCGGTCCGGAAGAAAATGGGGGCGGGGGGAGGGAGGGAACCTGGCCGCGCGCGACGCACGCCGAGGGCGTGGCCGCTACGCTCGTTGTCGTGTTTTCCGCAGATGTGGCGATGGGGGAGTTCGGTCCTGAACATGACGCGGTCGGGCGGGGAAACGACCAGACGGTTGTCGTCCAGCGGTGCGTTGGTCGGCCACCAACACCAATGCCACCTCGAATGTCGCCCCCTGTGCCGCTTGGTGAGCTAATGTGCTTTTTCAGCCTAAGCTGGCGCGTTTCATCCGCTGCAGGGCTCGTCGACGAGGACGAGTCGGTCAACTTGGATTGTGAAAACCCGCTGGGTTGCGCGTTTGCCCTGCTGGAGGAGGAAGAAGAAGACGTGCCCGCTGCCGCCTTGCCTCCTCCGCGACCTCGGCGGCTACGGCGCGCGGAGTTGCGCTTCCGACGCTTGCTGCCGCTGGTACTCGGGCTGCTGCCCGCACTCGGGCAAGCAGACGGCGATGCCATACCTTGCACGACAGGGAGAACCATGGGGCGAGCGGGGGTGTGTGAATGACGGTTGAGACTGTATCAGTCGGTCGCAAAGGACTGGTGGAGATGTGCACAGAGAGGAGGAGTCAGGAAGAGCGGATGGGATGGCAACAAGACACCTGAAAAACCCGTGGCAGCTTTAGTAGATATCAATGACTGCTCCCCCATCTTCTATGGTCAATGCGGAAGCGACAGTAGTGCGCTTGAAGGTCTCCGCGTCAATACCTGAGGCGGGGGGGGGGGTAGGCAGTCGGAAAAGGGCGGGGGGGGAAGAGAGAAAGCCGAGATGCTTCGATGGAGGCGGTCCGTTCGCTGTGGGGGAAGCGCTGCCAACCAGCACACACGGCCATGCGTGCCACATGGTGGTCCGACGCCCCCCTCCGAAAGAAGATATTCAAATTTTGGGCACAGCAGCTGTGCGGCATCCCACCTGCACGGAAACAGGGGGTGCAAACAGGCGAGAGGATCACAACCCTACCCGGCAACGCGACCCCTTGCGGCCCTTTGCGACCCTTTGCAACGTAGTTTATAGGGTGGTGGAATGACCACTGCACGGGGGGGCCACGAAAACGGCCTCTGCGATAAGCTGAAAACGGTTCTCCTTTACGTGGACGTCACAGAACGCGCGGGCCGTCACCATCTTACTGCCACAAACGTCACCGGCGGCGCCGCTCGCCACGTGATGGCCGCGATATGTGGTGGCGGCCCGGCGCGTCACTGCCACCGTCACCGCCGCATTGAGTGCGCATGATCGTCCGTCGTGAAACCCTCCGCTAGCCTCAGCACGCGCCCTCATTCCCTAAGGCGGGCGACCGAAGCGGCCGCGGCGGCGGTGGTCGCGAGTTACACGCCGCCCAGCGGGCCGACGCGGCCGTGGCGCGCCGTTGCGACTGCGGCGACAGGCGCCGGGGGTGCGCGGCGCGGTGGCTGCAGCGGTGGGGGTGGTAGGGGTAGTGGTGGTGGCGGCATTTCCCACCCCACGACTTGTGCCATTCGATCTTGCGCCGCGCCGCTTTCGGTGCGTCCACAGTTGGGGGCGGCCGCTTCTCCCGCACCCCTCCCCTGTCCCGCAATCATCCCTGTCTGTAGAGCTCCCAGCCGACCCTAATGGCGGCGCCACGCGCCATGTTGGAGCCCTGTGTGGTACACGGTGGACGGCTGAGGCGAACGCGGCACGGAGGCCCGAGTCGAGTACTGGACGAGCCCTCCACGCGCCCCCTTTTAGTCATTGGCCGCTGCCAACAAGAGTTCTGAGCACCAACTGGTTCCTCTCTGCTGTCAAGCTGCTCGGGGCCTGGGAGAAATCGATCGCAGACATCCAGCTGCACCACCCACCCATAGGAATCCACGTTTGTATCCAACAGCGCATGCCCATGTGTGCGGTTTTGGGCCTTCCACATCGTTCCGCGCATGACACACTGGCTTTTCACATGACCGAGCCCCTTGACCTGGGAGCCTTTTCGTCCAGCCTGTGATTCGCGGATGAAAAAAAAGTATATGCATGATTGTATTCGTTCCGAATATAATCACTACACATTGAGCAAAACCCTGAACCGTTGGTCCTCAGGAGTTCGTCGGAGTTTGACTGTCAGCTACGGGACTCCCATACAGCATGCCATTGACGTCCTTTGATGAGGACCAGCGATGAACATGCTCTCGCAATGTAACAGAATCGAACTTCGGTGCAGTGAATTTTGACACTCTGCATCTCGGTTATGTTGAATTCAACTCGGTTACTGTGACAGCATGCCTTCGTCGCGGTGCTCGTCCCGCCCTGCCCAGCCATGCTCGCTTCTTTTCCCGCCATCCACAGCACCGTGGACCAGCAAGGCCCCCCCTGGCGCGCCCTACCTGCTGCTGGGAACGTCTGTGCGGACCCCGAACTTCCATCATCCTTGGCAGAGCTCTGAGAGCGCTTTCTCCACACAAATGGCGATTGGATGCGGGCGCTCGCTGGCCAGTGCATGCTGGCGTGGTTGCGCAGCGGCTCGTGCACCAGTCGGTGGTGGAGGCCGGCCGGGTCAAGCTGCTTTACTCGACAGCGGCGGTCGAGTCCCAGCTGAGATATCACAGTGGGGACGGACCAGAGCGACATGGCGTCGTCGGTGCCCGAACTCGCGCCGCGGCTCCGCGCTTTCACCGACCAAGACCTGGTGATGGACACAGTAGCAGGCTGCGCTGCCGCCACGAAAGACAACTTCAACAACGCGGCGGCGAGGTTGCTGGCTGGCAGCTGCTCGAGTACGCCCCGTACGCGCGCCGAGAACGTCAGGGTGGAGGAGGTTGTTGCCGCAGCGGCGGCTACCCCCAGAGATTGCGGAAGGGCGGAGCTGGACGACACAATGGGGTTGGCGCCTGTGGAAAACGTTGCTTGTGTTCCCGTCCAGAAAACCGACTAAAGCCCGAGGCCCAAAAAAGACGCTGACGGGCGCACGTTGGAAGTAGACAGGCCCTTATTGCACAAAGAGACAACGCAGAAGAAGGCGTACGATGAAAATGCAGCAATCATAACAGAAGACCAACCATCAACAGCCGAACAGAGAGACGAGGACGCAGACAGCGACAAAGGAATACGGGGCCAAAGGAAGCTACTCACTCGTCGGGCTCAGTCATCACCAGGCTTTGTACCTACCGATGCATCAGGCAGTCCGCGAACTCCTCGCCAGTGCTCTTTAGGGAGCTGTAGAACAGTTTGACATGAGCGTCAGCGCAAACTTTGGCCGCGTCGAACGAGATGATGTGCACGCCTCTGAGTGTACGCACACGCGACAGCGCTACGTACACCATGCCCGCCACAAAGCACGGCGCCAAATCGAGGACGGCCGCATCCATGGAGAGGCCTTGACAACGGTGGATTGTCACCGCCCAGGCCAACATGAGCGGTAACTGGTAGCGCGACGCGTACGGCCCGTCTTTGGCCACCGACTGTAAAGTCATTGCGCACGGCGTCACGCAAACCTCCACGGGGCCTTTGAGCGGCCTGTCAAAGGAAACAACGGGTGCGGTGCCGAAGGCGGAGTCGACGCCTGGCACAACGGGGACGCGCTTGAAACCGACGACCGTGCCTATGATCCCATTGGCGACCTCGTTCTGGTGGAGGGTGACACATGACGCCACTCTTGCGCCCACCGCCAGGGAAAGGCAGGCCGGCGCCATGAGCCCTCGATCAAGCTGGTCCTTCAACGCATTTCTGGTCAGCTTGGCCCCCATCGGCACGTCGACTGAGTTGTACACCTTTCGCCCCGACCCGTTGATAGCCTCCAGCGTAGACAGACAGTCCTCGTTGTGCTTGTCGACGGAGACCCGCAGAGGAAAAATGTGCGTTGTCTCCATCAGTGACGCGCCCTCGAGGCTCTTGCCGTTCTCCTCGTAGTACTGCTGCCTGCGCTCAATGAAGCGGCGAAGATCCGCCGTCACGACCCCCACGCGCAGCTCATTCAGCATCCGCACAAAGAGCCTGTCTTCCTGGCAGCATACGTACTTGAGCACGAAGGCGGAAGAGTTGAACAGTTTGGGCCACCACGAAGACAAAAAGGCGAACGCACCGGTGCTGTCGTACACGTCTTCTTTCAAGCGCTTAACAGGCGGCAGCTGATAAAAGTCGCCGAAGGCCACTACCGTCCATGTTTTGTCCGAGTTGAGCTCCTTGTGGCCACGGTGCATGCTGTAGGAGAGGAAGGTGAACATGCGCGACGAGACCATCGAAATCTCGTCTATGAGCAGCAAGAAGGTGTTGGCGAGGCGCTCTTTGGTCTGCTTGCACATGCTCTTGTACAAGCGCTCAGCGTCGGCTTCCTCACACAGCGTCTCGTCGAAGCAGCCGGCGCTCTGCCGCAGGAACGCATGCAGCGTGACACCACTCGCGTTGGCCGCGCTCACCCCGGTGGGCGCCACCACAGCGACACCCATGCGGCCACCATCTTGGGAACGGCGCGCATGCCTCAAGACGGCACGCAGCAGGCGCGTCTTTCCGACGCCGCCCCCACCCGTCACAAACAGGTGCTTCTTGCGGCCTAGGATGCGATGCGCAAGACGAGTGAAGTCGTCGGGCACTGTGTCCGCGGTGCGCGGGTCGATGGAGGCAGGGACCTTGGAGGTTGGGAGTTGCACGGCACTCGCACCACTTCCGGCTCCATTAGTGCCGTCCACATCGTCAATGACGATGACATCGGGATCACAAAACGTTCTGGGAACTCTGCCAGGGAGCGTCACTCCATCGGGGCGTGTAGCCGATGATGTGGGCAAGGGCGACGCAGCAGGGTCGACGCGCTGCCAATGCGGGCTGCCAGAGGGAGATATGAAGGTGCCCAAAACGCTCGCCGCCGTCTCTTCGCCGGCAGCCGGCCGCCCACTTGATCGAAGTGCACTTTCGCACAGCGAGTGCGCTCTGGAAGATCCGCCGCATGTAGCACCTGCCCATGCCGTGTCGCACAAGCTGGGTCGACGAGTAGAACCAATGACCGCAGAAGGCCAGCCACCCGCCGTCCACCGCAATCCGTCCAGCTTACTTCTTTTTGACATTATAATCCCGCTGGCAGCCCCTTTTGTACCCGTCGTTGTGAGTCTTCTCGACTTGGCAGGTCGGCCGCCGGTTGCCGCGCCCAAGAGCCCGTCCTTCTCCATGAGCCAACCCCCGCAAGAGAGACCTTCCTCCACCGCATGCCCATCCACCCACGGGAATGGGCGCGCCCCCTGACCCGAGGTGCGCGTGCTCAACGTCGACAAGCTCTTGGCCGCCATTGCTGCTACTGAAGAGTGCTCCGTGGCCGCGGCCGTTCTCGGACAGGTCCCGGAAACCGCTGCCAAATCAGCCGGTGGATCTTCCGCCGGACAGGAATCCGTCCCCATGCGGCCCGCGCCTGCACCCGGACTGTGGAAAGGCACCGACTGGGACTCACAAGTGGAATGAGAGGAAGCTGGAAGACCACCAACAGGCTGCATTGTGTCAACCAAGCCGGATACGGCACTCCGCCGAAACACCTTGGGCAGCAGCGAGCACTGGAGAAGACCTCGGTGGGAGAACATTGAATGCTTGGCGGGAGGCGGGGGCCCGAGCATTCTGACGGCCGCTGCCACAGCATCTTCCTTGCGGTCACCGCCGTGCCTGTCCTCCTCTGGTAGAAGGACAACGTCAGGAGACTCGTTACCGAGGTTACTACCCCAAAGAGGGCCACCACCGAGCCCGGCGTGCTGAGGGTGCACAAAGGAGTGGGTCCACGCCGGCAAATCAGGGTTCATGAGCCACGCACGACCCCTTTCCACAGAGTCGAAGACCCTGCCCACGGCACAGCCGCTGTGGAGCTCGCTCAGAGTGTTCAAAAGGCGGGGCACATCAACTGCAGCGTCCTCACGGGCAAGATAGGCTCCATCTCAGGTCACATGCCCAAAAACCAAGTGACCAGCGGAATGCGGGCTTGATGCGCCAGTGTCGGCCTCACCAATGTCGGCCACCCTGCAAGCGCGCTGCACCCACAACGGCAGGACCGGTGCTTACAGCCAGCGACCAGCCGCATCCTGGTTGGAAAACCCACGCAGGAGAGCAGCGTCCCCTTGGAGACTGGACCAAAGCATCAGCATCTGGGTCATCCTCAGCGCGCTGGAAGAGTCAAACACGTCCCGGTGGCTGAAAGAGCGAAGCGCGAAACAGACCGGGGAAGGCGCAGATGCGGGGGCCGACGACGACGGAGGCATGGCAACCGCATCGACAAAGCACGACGCCGGTGGAGCAAGAGAGGCCAGCGGTGGTGCCCAGTACTTGCAGGACGTGCCTCCCCGAGAGACAAAGGCAGGCAGGTGGGCAAGCCGCCACCGCCAGTTGGGGGAGAGGCCCTGAGCTGGGGAAAAGAAAGAGCGGTCGCACGCCCGTGTCGCGATTTTGACAAGTGCACGAAACGCAGGCTACTTCAAAAGCGCTAGTGTTCGAAGTCGGAAAATTGCGTAACCCATTGTTGTCCTTTCGTGCCGTTGTGAAGTCGCACTGGGCGGCTTCACAAGACCTTGCCCAGAGGCGTGCGCGGCGCAATCTACCCTCGATTGCTTTGGACTCCTTGCACCCCCCGACGCTTCTGCCTCTCTTCGCCCGATGATGGACACGTCTGTTGTGTGCGCCCCTATATAGCTTTTGAGCGGGTATCGTAAATTCAATGGAAAGAAGAGCGAGAAAACGCAAGCATGAGCACCACAGGCGTGCTCAGGGGACAGGGTAGAAAGGAAGACAAAACTTCACGATGGGGGGGGCGTGGGCAACCGTCGGCGCTTGGCACTCGGCTGAGCGGTGGAAGGTGATGACAACGCGCTGGTGCCCTCTGCAGCCGCTAGCGATCGGCCGGGACTTGCAGCGGTGTCCCCAGCAGAGTGACATCCACGTGCATTTTGATGGGAGCCAGCAACTCCTGCACCGCCACCGCCAACATCGGCACCTCCACGCACGCCTTGAAGAACGCTGGCAGCCCCTGCGCCACCATCGCCAGTAGTAGCACCCCCGCGTTCACCCTGAATAGCACCGGAAGCCTCTGAACCACCAAGGTCAGCACTCGCACCTCCGTGTGCACCTTTACGGGCGCCGGCAGCCCTTCCGCCACAACCGACATGAGTAGCACCTCGAACACCTTGAGCGGAACCTGCAGGCACGCCACGAACACCGGCGGCGGCACCACCGCGCGGAGCTCCACGACCCCGTCCCCGGCGGCTGCCACCCGCAGCTGCGCCGCGGCCGCCACGGGCAGCAGCCCGACCGCGTCCTCGGGGAGCACCCCTTGCTGAACTGCCTCCGTTGTCTCGAGCCCCGGCAGCGGCATCCCCATGTGCAGATTGGCCCGCATCCACAGCGCCACCTAGAACGCCGTCGACAGACTCATGGCATGCTCCAGTGCTAGCCGCACCTGCTCCTCCAGCTTGGTCACTGCCGGTCGCCCTTGCTCTGCCGCCACCCGCCTCCCTCCTGCGCATGTAGTTCACCCGATTAGCATGCCTCTCTGCTGCTCGCAATGATTGGAAGTAGAAGGCCACGTCGGTTGCCACCGTCCCGGACGACAGCAATCGGTCGCCTGCCCCAGCAGGTCCAACGGGTAAACCGCCCACTCTCGCATGCTGGTTACCGTCGAGTCCTTCCGCTTCAGCACAACCATTTACCTGTTGTGTACTGCCACCACCAGCCCCGTCGAGTGAATCAAGAAGCCGATCAGCACCACCGCCAGCATTATCGGCGCTCCCGGCGTCGTCGCGGACGGCCCCCGCCGGTCCGCTGCCAGAAGCCCTGCGGCCGGCCCCGCCACGTCCGCCAGGTTCGGCGCGAACGCCATCCGTACCATCGGATTCTACACCTCCGCCTCTCGTATCTGCGCGGCCACCTGCCGCATCACCGTCACTATCAGCACGGCCACCGCGGGCCGGCGCACTGCCAGATCCCGTTGATCCAGCTCCTGGCACGTGGCGCTCGAACTCAACCATGGAGGGAACCAATGAACGGTGCCGACTTGGTCGCGCAGAAACGCGAGACGCAACGGCTTCCTTGATGATCCGAACGGTGTACTTCTCGTGGGTGCATACCAGCAAAATGATGGCCAGCAGCATCGGCACATTCTTGTAGCGCAGGTTTTTCAGGTCCCCGACGAGCAGCACATCCGGGATCTTGTCCGTCTTCAGGCGACGCAAGCCCACACCCTCCGCGGACAACAAGTTCTGCTTAGTCTCTTTCATGCAGACGCGGTGGCACCACATTGACTTGAACTGCATCGACGTCGAAGCGCCCCGTGGGTTTCCAACCGTCCCCTCCGGCGCCTGCATTCTCTTAGAGGAGCGCCAAGACGGCCAGAACGTTGTCTTGAACGATGCCAAAAGAGCCGCCATGTTCAGGTTTCCTTGAGAGTCGACGCCACATCCAAACGACGATAAAGCACGAAAGCCAGACGCGCCTTCGCCAGTCGCGTGTGTGGGGTCCCCAGCGGTGGCTACGTTACTTCCTGTCGGTTTTCCACCGCCAATGCCACTTGCATCATCACGGCAGGCATCGCCGCCCACGACGCCGCCACCGCCGCCGCCATCAGCAGCTGCAGCCGCAGCGGTGGGCGTGCACCCCCCCCCCCGACCCAAATGACTGGAATCGTTGTGGGGCTCGTCGTCTCCGACGTGGCTGCCGCCGCCGCCACCACCTCCAGCGGCAGCTGCGGCCGCGGCTTCGGTCGTGCCCCCCCCCCCCCCCCCCCCCCCCCC
>Ga0209093_1000613_pt1 | contig 19673 bp, 25 predicted proteins | sample SidtaG_4_FD_187450 | JGI IMG/M metagenome (GOLD analysis project Ga0209093, IMG submission 187450) | Marine algal microbial communities from Sidmouth, United Kingdom - Sidmouth_Male1 metaG (SPAdes) (version 2) | ecosystem: Host-associated > Algae > Red algae > Unclassified | place: Sidmouth... | reverse complement strand
GGCTGTGGTCGCTTCCCGGGAATGAGCGGCAGCCATTAGCTGCCCATCATCTCCTCTTTCGGAGGAGATGATTGGCCCAGAATTTGCGAAGGTATCCGTTCTCGCGTGTGTGCATGGTAAAGGGGCCCGCTTCGGCACTGCGCCCGACCAGCGCCACGACCACCACCGCAACGGACATGGGTTAGAGCACTACCAACAACGCTCCGTTCCGCAAATATTCGCGCCACGTGGCGCAACGTGTCTAACGAGGCACCGTATGCGGAAAACCGTGCCACCATCAGCGTCATGTATGCAGAAACGACCACATACGCCGATCTGCGAATTTAGAATCGCAACATATGTCGAACCGGATATCCTCTGGGGGGGTTCGCAACCATTCGGAAATCACGGCGGACCTTCCGTATAAAAGGCCGATTCGGAAGGTCGAGCCCGATTCGCGACTGTTCCGAACCCATCCGACCCGTTTCAGACGAATCTGAGTGCTGTAGTGTGCTGGAGAACGCCACTCAACGATCGCGATCGTGACCACGTGTGGCGTCTTTGATCGGACGGCCGGATTTGGTACCGGGCCGTGAGCTGGCCCGTGCCCAACCCGTCACCGCGCACTGGCGACCGTGGTCCAGCATTCGAAGCGTGGGGCCGTCTGACAGATATCCTCTCGAGAGCTTGACAGTGCCTCGTCCGAGGCATGCAATGAGGCGTGGACGCACATGTTGGTGTGGCCGCCACACCACAGCAGCTGACCAGTTCTTAAAAATCGCGCAGCACAGTCCCGTGCGGGCCGGTGGGGCTCTGTCAGAGGAAATGCAGCCGCACCTTGCCGGCGTACCAATTTTCCAGTGCACGCCCCGACGGCTCATGAGTGGCCGGCCGAGATCCCCGGCTCGACGTGCGAGGACCACATTCCTGTGGAGGGGCCTGACGCTAGCTGCACCCCTTAGCCGTCCCGAATATCAGTGAAAGCGATGCATTGATGGCGTAGCCTCTCTGAGGGGCTCCGTTGGGCAAGGAAAGGCAGGGCACGGGTGGACCGAGCACCCTAAGGCGACGAGATTCAGGGCGGGCAGGCGGCGGCCACGTCAGCGCGGCCGGACGCGTCAGCGCAGGTACTGAAAACCGTGGGCGGATGGGCGGTGCCTGCGCGGGGGGAACCGCACTGCACCGCACGTTCCGACCTGGGGCCCATGCGTTCCGACCACCGTCGTGGGCACCGTCTTCTTCCGCCTGTGTATCTTCGCGGCCATCTCGTGGCCGGTGCTCGATGGACCGCGAGGCGGCTGACGAGGAGCTCGACCTGGCTGTTTTGCTCGGGGCTCGAGCGCACCTCGACGTCCGCCGCGCCCTGCTGGCCGTACGTCAGGGCCGCGTGCGCAAGCGCGCAGGAGGCTCCCGCCCAGGTCGCCGACCTAATCGGCCGCGAGATTTAGACCTCGGTGCGCGCGCCAGTATGCGCGACTACTTTGGGGTGGATGGGCAGCCGCCTGCGTACAGCGAGGACGCCTTCGAGGAGCGGTTTCGCATCCCGCGTCCGGTGTTCAACCGCCTGTTCCGTGCAATTCATGACCAGCCCGGCTGAAGGCGTAGTGTCAACGCCACTGGACGGCCGCAGGCCCACGCTATCCATAAGGTGTCTGCCGCATTGCGCGTGATGGGCTATGGCGAGCCATTAGACCGGTCGGACGAGTATTTGCGCCTGTCCCGCTCCTCCATCGACGTCTACACGCGCCGTTTGACGCATTTCATCATCGACAAGTGGCAGTCAACCTACCTTCGACGCCCTACAGACGAGGAGCTCGAGCAAATCCTGCGGCGCAACGTGGCCCGAGGTCTGCCGGGCTGCATCGGCTCCATTGACTGCACGCACTGGACGTGGGCAAGATGCGCCAAGGCCCTCGCTGGGAAGTACAAGGACCGCAATGGAAAGGTCTCTGTTGTGATTGAAACGGTTTGCGACGAGGACCTGTGCATTTGGCATTTGTTTTTGGGATGCCCGGGGGTGTACAACGACAAGAACGTCCTTGCCGCTTCGCCGCTGATGCTGGATATCAACGATGGGGTTTGGCCGCCAAGAACGTACAAGTACACGCTCAACGGCCGTTGCGTCGACTGCGTTTTACGCGGCCGATGCCGGGTACCCGAGGTACGCTATTTCTGCTTTTCCGCACGCCAAGCCCGACACTCCTAAGTGGCTGGTCTACAATCGCCTTCAAGAGGCTGTTCGCAAGGATGCAGAGCGTCTGCATGCCGTGCTATGGTCGCGTTGGTTCATCACCAAGTACCCGGCGCGATACATGTCTCTTCCACGCTTGATAAACAACGCAAAAGCAGTGGCTATCCTCCATAACATGGCGATCGAGCACAGCAGACATGGCTTCATTGCGCATACTTGGAGGGACGCCGCGGCTGCTGTGCGCGGAGCTGGGAGTGGTCGCTCGCGGAGCGGTGATAGGCCTAGTGAGGCCTTTACCGAGGACGACGTTCCTCTCTGTGACGAGGTTTGGGGCGGGCCTGTGACCGCATCGACTGAAGACCAAGTCCGTGATAGACGTGGTGACCAAGCAAGGCGGGACAGGCAGTTACATGCGCATGGCCGAGAAAGAGGCCAAGGACGTGAACGGGCACCTGCCTCTTCTCGGCGACTTGGCGGAGCACGTGTGGGCTGACCAAGGCAGGCTTCTCGCTACTTATGTGTGACTTCCGCGTAGTAGCTCGGCAGCGTTATTCTGAGGGCTTGTTGTTCGTGCGAGATGTGAGCAAGTGCATGCCTTTGGCAAACGGCTTTTTTCCCCGTTGGGCAGGGTTTTTCTCCCATGAAGCACTCGCCGTAGGCGTCCATTTGTATGCAACAGGTTGTGGATAAAGGCGATGAAGCACAACTCCTATAGGAATGTGTGCATCGTGCGGGTGAGGCCCCCATGTATGGGTGACAACCATGTTGTTCTTCTACGCGGCGGTCATCGTAGCAGAAAAAGCTGCTCATCGTAGCAGCACAAGTCCGCACCAGCAAGCATTGTCACACACACTACAGGTACAGTAACAGCAGAGAGTTCATCATTCAAGTTGGCCACGTACGTGGCAATCGCGAAGACAGCGACCAACACCAGTGGCGTGGTCGTGCGCGTGTCCGCCCTTTGTTCTCGGCCAAGATGACCAAGGCCGTCCAGTCATTGTTCTTCTTCATCAGCACTCTCCTAGTCGTCGGTCTCCGTGTCCCAGTCCATGGAGTCGACGATGCGCGCGTCGAGGTCGATGCCGCCACGGCGAGCCAAGTCCTCGCAGCTCCGTCGCTTGGTCAAGAGGGAGGCGCGGCCACGACTCATGGCCGCACGGTGATGGGGCGGCAGCGGCGGGCGGGAGCCACTGACGCCCTGTGGTGTGACGCGGGAGGAGCCACCAAGCTCGCGGCTACCAGGGTTGTCTGTCCCCTCCGGGCCCGCGTGCTTGTCTTGGGTGTCGCCTGACTCCTCCTCCTTGTCCGCATCGTCGCTCAGGCAGCTGTCGCCAGACGGTTGCGAAGCAATAAGCGCCGCGGCCGCCGTGGCGGCCTCCGCAATGGAGCTGGCTGGTGCCGGCGCGATTGCCGACGGCGGGGGCTATGGTGTGGGTTGCGAAGAAGGAGCCGCGTCCTCCGCTGCGCTCGAAGAGCCAGGAGGAGTGAAGGCATTGGCCGCGTCCGCATCAGACACGGAATCCTCTTCTGAGGATGAAGACCGTCCATCTCGGCGCGCTCCTTGCAGTCGATTTCCGCGGCCACGAGTGCGCTCAAGTCCAGATCCTCGTCCATTGACACGGCCACGGGCACATCCGCCGCCACGGCCGCACTCACCTCCACGCCCGCGGTCTCCGGCGCGCATACCACCACGCCCACCTCCGCGGGCACGGCCTCGGCGGGATGGTGGCAAGGCGGCCGCCATTGCGGCAGCGGCTGCGTCCAACTGGTCCCGCATGTCAGCTTCCTCTTGCGCATCTGGAATGCTGGCATTGGCCGTGGGCTGGCCATTCTCGTCCTCTTGTAGGCGACGTCGCATCTCTCGCTGCCACCTGAGACGCCCTTTCGGCGCATCGGCCGCCATGGGTGACGACCAAAACGCAATGGTGGCGCGCTGGTCAGCCGACCGAGCAATAGATTTGAGCGGCGCCGTGTTCGTGATCGGCTCGCATTTCAGTGTCGCCTCCATGCGGGATGACGCCTTGGCTGCCTTGTTTCCCTGAGGTCGTACTTGAAACGCACTCCGAGAGCGCCGCTTCAGCTGCTGCTGCCCCCGCGCGTACATCGAGCTCGTGGGGTCGTTGGCGAGGTCGTCGTTGTCGCCCTCGTCATCTGAGAGGTCGTACAGTGGATGCGCGTCGCAATGCGCGGTGCCCAGCGCGCCTCGTGCGGCAGATGCCCCCCGCGACCCGCCAATGGCCGCAATGGTGGCAGCCCCGCTGAATCGGTCGAGCTCGCGAAGAATGTCCCCATACGGCAGCGGTGCGCACTTGAGGGTGGCCACGTACTCGGCATTGAAGCCTTCATAGGGGCTCAGGCCGTTGAACTTGGCAACAGCGGCGTTTACCAAGTCCTTAAGCGTCGGATTGCCCGTCATCTTGGCGTTGAGGACGGAAACATACGCGTTCTTAAAGCACTCGACCATAGGGAAGATGTTGTACTTCAGCTCCTTGTCGATGGCCGACGTCGACGCGGCGCCTCGTCAAATGTGGCATGGAGTCCGGCAATCGCTCTCGAAAGAGATTGCAGTAGTATGACTTGAACACCTACATGCGTCGGTCGGTGCCAACCTCGGCGTTGAGCGTGGCCTCGACATAAACGGCGCACAGAACCTCACGCTCGTCTCGCGTCCACGACACGCCGCGGGTACCCGCGCCGCCATTGCTCTCGGAAGGCGGGGTACCGCGGTGCGGCTACTCCTCCTCGGCGTGGCCGGCGCCGGCATTGTCGGACGGCTCGGCAGCAGAACGTACCGCCGCCGCACTTGGTCGGACAGGCGAGTTGTTTCCAGCAGTCTTGTCCTCCAACCCTCCGTCGCAGAGGCAAGCGCGGTGAGGAGGCGGGGCGGGTGGGTGGTTGTGGTTGGCGGTGGGGCGGTGGTTGTCGTTGGGGGCGGGGGGGTGGTTTCAGTCTAGGACGGGGGGGTGTTCGTCGTTGGTGTCGTATTCGGCTATGTTTTGGCCGCCTTGGTGTTGGTCTTGCATTGGTTGTTGGTCTTGCGTTTGTTGCGGCGAGCGAGCGATGGGGACGATCTCGTCAATGTCCATGTCCTGCGGCCTTGGTGTTGTGCCTCGTGTGTGATGTTGATGTGAGATAAAGGAGCCGAAGGACACGAGCTCGGGCTCGGGGAAGACGGGCCCAGCGGCGGGAAGGACAGCTGCGAGCACGGCCAAAGTTGAGCGAGGGCAGGCTGAAAACGACGGCGGGGCGGCAGCGGCCCCAAAGGCACCGCCTCCCACCACTCGGAAGGCCGCTGCTTGCTCGCTTCCACCCACCGCAATCCGCGCACACCATCAGCATCAGGCCACGTCGGCATTGAGTCCACCGCGGCGGCACCTTGGCCTCAGCGTCCTGGCGCCGCTCGTTCTCGAGGCGCACGTAGCCCTCTCACTTCACGTGCTGAACCCAGCCGATCTCTTCGGGGGGAGTCTCTACAATGGGCGGCGACGCCCACGGGCAGGGGCACCACGGTGGGCAGGTAGGATATTCAGGTCCGACAGTAACGGAGAGGCGGCACACTTAACACATGCGCCAATGCGCCCGCCGCTCCGCCGTACGGCTCAAGTATCCGTGGGAGGTGCCAATCCAGCGCCACCCCCAGCCCGGATGTGCGGAGGGCCGGCGCGCCCAAGGGCACGCGCACGTCTCAGGGCAAATATAAACGTTGGAGCTCACCGTCTGTGCGCGCTTACACTCAGTACAAATGCTCCGCTGGCCCCGTTGCAGCTGGGCCTTGGATATAGGCCGACAGGAGGGGCCATGAGCCGTCCACGGCGTGTACGCCATGGTGCCACGCTGGTCACTAGTCCCAATCGGCCCCGTCGGCCCCGCTTGAAGGCCGGAAGTGGGAGGTGTAGACGTCCCCGGTATCGAGTCGCCGGGTGACGTGGGCGACGAGGTAGTTGGCAGCATAGGCGAAGGGATGCTCGGAGGCGTGGATGAAGAGCTTGAGGGCGGTGCAGACGACGTCGTGGCCGGCGTCGTCGATGAAGAAGTGACAGGCGCTGTGGGAGAGGTGCGCGAGGGATGTTCGAGTGAGGAAGGCGAGCCCTCCATGGCATTGGTGCAACGTAGACGTGTGCGCCGACGCGCCGCATGTCGCACGCTCGCTGCATGGAAGCGTTGATGGAAAGGTCGGAAAACGTACGCGTTGGTAGCAACCTGGCGGCCACGCGGTCAGCAAAAATCGTCGACGGAGCTGGCGCCAGAGGGGTGGCCGCCATCGTCGGAACCGCCGCAGGCAAAGTGGCGGCAGCGAGGGTGAGAGAGTCGCGGGACGGGGAGTGTGGGAGAGAGCGGCTGCAACGCAGGAGGTGCTAGCAACGCGGGCGCGGCCGTGCGCGCACAAAACCCAGCGCTTGGCCCACTTCGCCCAGAGGCGTCGCGCCGCGCCCATCCGTGTTTCTAGCAGCGCGCAGGACCCCGTGGGCCCAGAAAATGCGGCCAAAAGTACCTTGTTGACGGGCCCAGAACACTGTCCGTTCCGCAGGAGGGAGCCGTGTCTGCAAGTCCGGAGACTCACGCCGAAGGTGGTGCCAAGCCATGAGTTAGAGGGCCCGAAAAATATCCTCTTTCTGACCATTGAAACTGGCCCCATGCGGCCGCGGAGAGCCGGCGCCGCCCGTTCTCAGTGACGTGTGTGAAAGCCTGTTGTGCATTCACCTGTTAGCGGCCATCGTGTATTCTTTTGTCAGCCGCCTGTCTGGCTGTATCAGCGCTCGCGGCATCGCAAGCAGCCTGAGGACGACCGAACCACTCTCCGCTGCAGAACCAGTGGAAGCACGATCGACTGCACTCCTCTGACGCTGTCTCGTCTGGCGACGATCCGAGTACTGAGCGGTTCTCGTCCTAACCTAATAAACCCAGCTCCTAGGCCATGGCTCATGGTTGCCCAACCCGCCATCACCGCAGCAGCACAGGTACGTGCGCGTCCCTGATTGGCTGTCCGAGTGACTTTCCGTGGCTCGTGCACCGCCTCTAGGGCCTGCCGGTGACGTAGATATTTGGGGCCATTGCAGGCGCCCCTGAAGGTGCGACACGTGGTTTGTTATCAAGCTACGCCCGAGATTTGCTCGCCTCGTCATGTGAACCACACCACCGATTTTTTTTATCTCTTCATCGGATCTTGATGTCTTCATTTCATTGGATGGCTCCAAACGGTCGGAAGTCAGCCGCCGCATTGACGGCAACCACAGAGAAACCTGTCATTTCCGTTTGCTCCTTGCCGTGGCGCCCAGATAAATCTGTCATTGCCGTTTGATCCTTGCGGTGTCGCCCCAGCGATGCAGCTGCAACGCCATCTGTAGGCCAGAGTGGGCCACTGACCTGGAACGTATCTCCCAAGTGCTGCCATTGCCCAGAGCGCATTCCGCTTTTCCCGTGTGCATGGCGATAGAAGGCGCACCTGGCTGTTAAAACAGAGACTGAGGGAGTGGCTGCTACGTACGACAGGAGAGCCACTCTTCCCAGAGAGATAGAACGAAAGATAGACGAATGCGCGCCGGCAGAGAACCCCCTTTTATCCCTCCCTCTCTCTTCCAAGAGGCAACAAGGACAATCGACTGGCTCTACCAAGAAGAAAGGGGAATGCAACTACCGGAAGAGTATCCATCGGAGTCACACGCCAACGCTCTCCCTCATCAGATGACAGCGAAGGAACACTACAAGGCTCGGCCCCCATCATCCCTATGTTCCCAGTGAAAGACTAACAGAAGACACGGTTCCAGTCCTACGAAGAAAATAAGATACACAAGTTGCGGTGGTGAACTCGCTCGCGGTACAGCGTGTACACGCCGCACCCACCATCCCCCATGGCAACGAGAAAGTAAAAACACCTACAATTTCCCAGGAACCCGGCCCAGTACTCGGGGCCGTCGAAATAGGCCCGGCAGGGGCCCACCGCTCCTCACAGGTCCCGAGCCTTTTCGGGCTTCTCCGACTGCTCCTCAGGAGCTACAACGCCCTTAACAGGGGTCAGCTTCAGGATTTCCTTAGCCAGCGTCACACCGACCAGAAAGACATCATCGTCGTCGTCTCCCCCCGCATGCGCCCCGGCCGAGGACCGCGCGGCCGTGTCCTCCCCATACGCCGCTGCCAGGCCGGCTCTGTGCACCACCGCATTCGGTGCAGGGCCGAGGACGTGCAAGCCGGGCATGGACTCATGTGCCGAGGCCACCGATGTAGACGGAAGACCGCGGCGCCCGAGCGCGCCAAGCGCTTTGACTATCGCGAGGCAGCGTCGCGGTGTTGAGTTCCGATCTCGTGTCGAAGGACAGGTGCCGGTCAAACGACTTTTCCCGGGAAAAATACGGCATGCCAAGCTGCTACGTCTTGACATATGCCCCTTGAAGCGGTTCGTCGCAGTGGTCAATTTGTGAACTCTAAAAACCTGTTTGTGGGAGCCTCCCAGCGCGGCAACATCCTGACACGGCTCTTTCCAGCCAGTGAGAGAGGTAAATTGCTTCTTCGAGCCAACCAGGGGACATAATTGGCTGATGCGACAACCCACCCACTGCTAACTAGGCGTGTGCCACGCCATTTACTAATCACACATCAAGGCATGCATATCAACAGCAAACTGCTCGCCCACCTTCCTACCAACAATAACACTGAGTGTGGTCATAGGCCTAAATTTTAGTTGGGCTGGGGCGTGAGGGTCTGTATGCCAAACACGGGGGCATTGTACGCTCAACAACGTATCGGGGCTGGTCTACTGGTCTATCTGATCCACGACTGCTGACTCTCACGAGTGTCTCGCTCGTTGAGTGACATCGGTCGAGCTCTTCCACACCGAAATTTTATTTCAATTACCGTATCCTAAGTGTACCGACCGTTGACAAAATCGCCCGTACCGACTTTCGATCTGGATACAGACCCTTACCGATTTCGTTTATCGTCCAACTTTACCGATCTGCCAACCTTACTGTCAGGAAGGGTGAAACGTCTCGCGATGCAGAGCCGATTGAAATTGTCGGCCTGGAAAAGAGGGCCGCTCGCCAGGCATTCTCTCGTGTGTTTTGATGAACGACGTCAAACAAAATAAATGTTAGACGCTTGTTACGTGAGTAACTCCCGCAGACAAGGCAGTATGAGAATGATGATGCTAACGAGAATCCTATCGCATCTGCCCATGAAAGACGGTGTGAAAAAGAAACGACAACAGAGATCCACTTTGCAACAGAGGTTCACGAACAGGAGCGCTACGTACCCATGTTCTCTGCAACCCAGGCTGGTACCAGTTGCAAAACTTTGGACATGATCCGCCCGTAAGAAGGGCATGTGTGGGATAGTTTCAGGCACCCTCACTTGCAGAGGTTCACTGTAAAAGTGTGCAAAAAAAGTTCTACATTTGCAAGCCCCTGAGGCGTGCCCAGAGCCCCTATTTCGAAACAGGAAAAAGTTCGCCGGAAAAGTAAGTAACCCCCCTCTTTTGCTCTTGGTCGCCTTCAAATGCAAAAAAGTTCTACGTGCATCGTACCTGGGCCGATGTCCCCAGACAGTTCTGTCATGCGGCCGTGTCACAAACAATCCCACACGCCATCTGTTTGCACTGTTCCATGCCGGCCTGTACGAACCCGAAATGCGAATTTAAAGTACTTTTGCAACAGTTGGGAGACTGGGGGTTTTGAGTGAATGGATGCATGTCACGATGATCGTCTCTTGTCAAAAGTGGATTGTACCGTGCGCTGGCAACCACCCTTCGCCATCGTCGCGAAATTGTACCACGTACTGAGAACGCCCTTGGGACTTGGCCAGCAGAATTGTAGGTTGATCTGAAACGATCCCAAACGGGTCCCCGGCATGATATTCGCATGTGTTTTGTCGTGTACTGGACCCCTCTTTTCCACAGTGTTCGTCCAAATGGGTAAGGTCCCAGATTCGCAAGATTGGCCCCCAGTACGATCTGACACTCACCAGAGACCTGTCCGGGAGCCATGTGCGCACCTTGCGCGCACGAATTATGCATTCTAGAGGCACCCGGAGGCGTTTTAGAGGCACCCGGAGGCACCCAGAGGCACCCGACAGGACGTCTTCATGGAGTTACCCAGGAGTTACGTGACGCCCTCGTGCGACGATTAGTGGCCGCACGGCTACTCGATACGCAGCTCGCGCGGGAGCACTGTTCTACGTGGTAGCGGTTCCGCCACGTTGTCCCTCACTGATAGAGAACGTTGCAGAAAAGGATACGATTTACATGCGCTTCACGCCTCCTAGGCGAGAGGGACCGGGTGGGGCGGATCGGCGGCCCTATGGGTCTGATACTCCTTTCAGACCGCTGGCCAACACCACGCTTCCCCTCCCGCGTCGAATACCCCGTCGCCCCCCCCGCGCCCAACATTAACAGGTAAAGCTACGTACAAGATGGCCACAGTAAACAAGTCAAGGGCAAGAAGGTATCCACCAGACGGACAACAACACAAGCATGAGTAAGCACCAGACACACCACAGAAAGATAGTCTCGCCCCCCACAGCACAAAGGTCCAGGTATGCACGCGTCCCTACGCCTGCGTCCAACCAACGCGGTTCGGCGGAAGTTGTACCACTGACGCCAAAGAGGCATGGTGCGCTTTCGGCGGGCACCAGCCCAAACAATCCCTCCGTGCTCTTCAACCCCCGTCGCCCCTCTCCCCGCCGGCGCCGCCCGCACAGCTTTCACCACTCGCCCAGCTCCGTGCGCGAGTCGCCCCACCACCGCCTTGGCCGCCCTTCTGTTTACCTGCATGGATGGAAAAAGAGCGGGGAAGTACATGAGATACAGGGGCCTTTCGGGGCCGTACCGGCGAGAACAGAGCAGCATGGGGCAGTACGGGGCAGTACGGGGCAGTAAGGCAGGAATGGGCTCAGTGCAAGGCAGCAGCGCAGAGAAATAGCGAGCAGTTTTCTTCAGACATTGACGCAGAAACACACCCTACGAGTGCAAAAAGACGCGCAATAATCCAGGTAATCACCTGAACCCACAACAAGAGATGATGCACGAGCTACGGTACACACATACAAAAAACAGAGGCGTCAGCGACATCGAGAGGAATGGTCCAGGTGCTGGACATAGTGGGACGGCGGGCTGATCTGACCGCGGTAGAAGCGCGGCGGGCTGATCCACGATTGATACACAAGGGTTCTCTCTGCCTAGAGGCTGCACTGCGTCCTGGAATCTACTCTGTGTGGTATCAGACCGAGTGAGAGGGGTCTGGAAACCGCAGCGCTTGGGCACGAGAGAGGCGGTGGGCGGTGGTGGGGACGGCCAGGGGGTGGCGGTCCCTGAGGGGCGCGCGATGATGCAAGGTGGTACTAGAGACGAGCTGACCACTTAGCCACACAAACGGAAGGTAGACCAATAGATGTTGTGAGGGGGGGCACCGTCCAAGCAAGGCCCTCTTGTGCGATGTGTCTCGGCAAGAGACTCTTTCCAGGCCTGCTTCCAGCCTCTCTCCTGCGGTGTGCGCAGCCACGCAGTCCCCGTTCAGAGGTCTTTCCACCCCCCATGACACGATCCAGAGGAAGGCGGCAGCAGGAGGTGCTGCCTTGGCGTCCGGCTGCGCCACACAATCTGAACGAAACCTGGGAGGCCTTCCTCTCCACCGAGAGGGCGCCCTCGCGGCACCAATCAACGCACGCTAGTAGATCGTGGCCTGCCACAGGCTCACCGAGATGAGCTGTACTCATGTGACTCCTGACCGGTATGGCGCCTCACAGTGACCCAAAATGAGAATCACGGTGCCAGCGCGGGGCCGAATACGCTTCTGTGCTCGCCGATGCATGACATGGGCGCGGCTGAGCGGTTGAGGGCCACATTGGGTTGGGTTCCTCATTGCGAGATGTGTTCCTCGTTGCGCGATGTGACGCTCTGGTCATTCGATCGAGGATCAATGAGGGCCACTTACGTACTAGACAGTCCAGTCCCCTAGAATCCAGCAATCAGCGACCACAGTTGATCCGTGACCAGCCGCCGCTCGCAGGCATTGAATCGTCCCAGGAGCTGCAATTCTCGGGCAAGCCGATCGACTTGTAGCCTACTTTCTGAGGGGCTACATCATACAGTTTCCTCGCCAGCGTTGTGGATTGATGCGGGCTGCACTTGTAGCCCGCGTTCCCTCGTGGCCAGCACGAGCGAGGCCGTCCGGGCCAGCAACAATTCCAGATCGGGAGTACGATTTTCGGGCCACGGCGTACTCCGCAGCACGCCCAGCACGCCCAGTACACCCCTGTGCACCCCCAGTAGAGTGGTACGGTTTAGCGAGATGGCACTCGTTGGAACAGATGGAAACAAGTTTTGTGTTGCAGTCTGCTCAATTTTGCCTGTCCACGACGAAACGCTGTACTGTGGACAATTGTGACTTTCATGAAGGCTGAGGCAAAAACTGGAAATATCGTGTGGAGCATCGATGCGGTATTTGATGTCGAATATATCTTTTCTCAGTCTTTCGGGCCCCTCGATGTGAAACCGGAGCACCAGCTGTCCGGTCATGGGCCTTCATTCCGCTTCAGATGTCGATAACTAGGCCCCTCGGCTTGTATTGACGGACTGTCTTGTCCCCCATGCAGTCCTTAGACGCTCTGTTTCCGGCTTCGGGCGGTGCTTGTGGCAGAACCACCGCGGACTGAGCAAGACCGGAGAAAACTGACTGTTTGTACAAAGCAGGAGACCCGAGAGCAAGACAGGCTGCCTGGAAGTGCCGGTGGGATCGACCTGCTGGGGGGAATCCGCTGCGTTTGACGTCACCACATCAGTCTGTGCTGTCACCTCTTCTCAGCTTGCGCTCTTGCGCTCACCCTGTCCCTGTTTCCACTGCCCCGCTCTTTTGGCTGGCAGATTTCTCCGCGTCTGGTGCCCCAATTGCGAGTCCCCCTTCCTTGCACTCTCCCCACCATACCTCTCTCCTTGCTCTCCCAGCCCCCTATTCCACTCCATGACATTTGCCTCCACCCCTCCCTCGTCATGTTCTCATTCGAGACGCGGCAGCACCTCGTGCGCATGGTGTGTCTTGACGGCAAGAGCGTTACGGACGCCGACCATTGCTTGCGGCTCTGTGAGCGGTCGGCGCGGCGCTTCCTGCTCTACTTCATGGACTCTGGTAGCGAGTTTAACCATGACCCCGAGCAGTGGAATCGTCATGCGGACAACGTGGAAAACGACCTAACGCTGCGAGGTGCCGTCCTCTCGGCCGTGAAAGAGCAGCCCGAGCTCTTCATGGAAAAGCTGGCGGAGGCGGTGAACGCGCTGACGGTGGCCGTGGACGGCGCCGCGCAGGTGTCTCCGGCGTCGATTGGGAGAATCCTGGCCCGGAACGGCTACACGCGCAAGATTATTGAGAAGGCTTTTTTTACGCGAAGCGAGGCCCAGCGGGTTGCTTGGGTGGCCTCCCAATGGAAGATCCGTCTGATCTTCCGCGTCTATGTGAACGAAGCTCATCGGGTGGGGAGTGCGGCAGAGTGGCGGTGGGCGTGGTCGGTGCGTGGCGCGCGGTCTCAGATGTACGTGGCGTCGTCCGCGGGGGCCAGGACCAGTTTTTTTTTTTTCCATGGCTCAAGACCGCGTGCTCGACTGTTTCATAACTCGCCCACCTCCGGGGCAGACGTCTATTGACTTCCTCATTTTTTTTACCACCCTTGTGTTGTCTGGCATGACGGCGTGTGTGGAGGGGGATGGGGATGTCCAACCGCGGGGGTGTGTGCCGGTGCTCGACAACGCCCGTATCCAGGACGAAGTGGCCCTGGAAAGGGTGAGGGCTGCGGGTGTTTTTGTGCTGTTGTTGCCCCCATACTCCCCGGACTTCAACCCCATAGAGGATGTCTTTTCTGTGGGCAGCAGCTGGCTCCGGCGCTGGTCCTCACCAGAACAGTTTAACGCGTGGCCGATGGCAACCATAGTACGCTAATGCACGTCACCGGGGACATGTGCCGTGGGTTTGTTCGCGCTGCTGTGAGGCGTTACAATCTCTACGTGCCGTAAAAAAAAATACATTCCCCATCTCCAAGATGGTCACCTGCGACGAAGAAGGCGCCCCACGGAGAAGCTCTGACCGACAACACCAACGGAACAGCATTAGGTCATCACTGTCCCACAAGCAAAGAAAGTACTCGCTGCAATATTCTCACTCGCAGAGTGAGTGCTAGCCAGATGCGAGCGCAGGCCCTAACGAGTGAACAAAACCAAACTGAGAGCTCCCCCTACACTACACCTGGAAAATCAGGGCCGCTGAGAACGCTCCCGCGGTCAGAAAACGATTCTGAGCACGTCCCACGCGTTTATGGCGCTCACAGGAAGAGAGACACAATGTTGCGAACAGTGGTCAGGTCAAGTTCTATCACGCTACTCAGAAGTTGCCGTGCGCTGAGCGGGTTACGGTACGGCGGGGTCATCAAAATATTGCCGCAGGTCATCATCCCCACTCCAGAGCTCGACGATGAACTGACGCATCAAAGCACACACAGCTGGCAAAGTCAGGCAGACGCTCTCCGCACTCTCCATGAGCGCCGCGCACACCTGCGCGCATGTAAGCTCCCCACAGGTCATGAATGCATCCGTATACACCATCCCTGGTCCAACAAACTTGGTCATCGCAGCCTGGACTAAAGAGAGCTCCGGCCCGTCCGGGAGCACGACGTACCGCTGCAGGGCACGCTTCACGTCCCGACCCTTGGAGTTGAAAAAAGGGTGTGCGCTGCCCAGCACCTCCTCAGGAACACTCGAGCGGCCGCCGCTCAAGCCTGCCTCATGGTTGCGTCGCCGGGCAACCGACCGCGTGCCGGCAGAGTACTTGGGTGCCTCTGTAAGTGCCTTCTTCAAAGCGTCGATCACCGTCTCTCTGGCCCGACCCGCCCCCTCTGCCGCCCCAACAGGCCCCGGGATTGGCTGACATCTGCCACCTGGCGGTTGAGAGGCGAAATCGGACACAAATGCTCCCATCGAGCGCGCCGCTGCCCGGGGAGCCCCTTCGTCCTCCAGGGCTGCCGCCACGCCCCCCGCCATTCGCACAGCCGGGGATGCCGCCGCTCCGCCCAGCCCCGTGAGGTCGATGAAATTCAACCGCGCCACGTGCGACCGAAATCGTTCGCCGTCCTCCGGGACAATCTCGGAAAGCATGCGCTTGTGCCCCTTCGCCGCTGCCTTATTGCTGCGCTCGGTGGGAGGGAGGTGGCGGAGCTTCGGATGAAAACGAGTCGGCATATCCGACATGTTAAAGGAGGGGCACGTCCACTGCGGCGCCGCGCCTCGAATGATCTTCACATCAACGTTGTCTGGCTGATGCCCGACCTCGTCGCATACGGCACATGTGGCCGAGCATGGGCCACATGACGGCTTTTGGCACGTGTGTTTGATGTTGACCTCGAGACCAAACGGACAGCGGGGAGCTCTTTGCCCGTGGAGACGGCACAGAGCACACCGCTGGGCACCCGCTCCTACTGTAGCAGAGGGTATCAGGTGTCCATGGAAGCCAGGCAACCAAAGCAGGTTAACCACAATGGTGTGAATCGAACAGAGTCAGTCCCTGCTCATAGTGGAGGTCTGCTCCAACTGTGAGCCCGCGCGACCCACTCCTGCACAGCTATACGTAGTCGCGAATCCTTCTGACCCGCGTGAGTGACGCACTCGTGCTATCAGATGTATGCTCATACCTGTACCAGGGGCCGCACCGGCTGACTCCACGCCAGCGGCACTGCAAGACATGGCAATCGGTTGCACTGGGCGTGTATGGAAGAATGGACGGGAGCAGATGTCGACGGGGTGGGTGGGCGCGATGGAGCAGCCGACGTCGGACGACGGCACCGGCGACGCTGGATCCCGGTATCGTCTACGAACGAGTCACTTTTTACTGCACTCAAATATAATGTGGTTAAACATGTGGACTTCAAGCGAAAGCCAGACACTTACTTCTGAAAAACAAAGTTCTGCTGTTGTTTCCGTTCTGGACCGGAAAAATACAGCAGACTGCAATATGATCACTGTCCCTCTCGCGGTGCGTCCCGGCGAGGCCGCGCGCGTTCTCAAGGCCGCGTGCTGTGGCGGTTCACACGTGGCGGACACGTAAGTGTCCAGCGCACGTGGCAGTGGCCAGGGTTGACACGCGTGACACACCCGCCCCCCCGCTTCTGCCCCTGCTTGCGTTGCGCCTTGCATCTCCTTCCTCCGGTGGGTACGCCACTCAGCCCCAGCGGCACGATGGCGTCCCCAACAGCAACCTTCAATGTGACGCAACTGGCAGTGGATGTCGATCTCCTGAGCGACAAGGTTGCGGCCTTGGAACGCGACGCCGGCCGCACCCTCTTTGGCGGTGGCGCGTTCGAGACGACCGCCTTTTTTGTTGCCCTCTTTGTCGCTGCCTACCAGCTGGTGGGCGACCCGACGGGCGACCAAGGCGCGCGGGACGTCTCTGAACTGTCGGTCTACCGCCAATGGCGCTCGGGCATGCTCGCCCTGGTGGTCTACGTCATGTTTGCGGGGGCCGTCTTTGTGTCCCAGCTCCTCACCAGCCGGGCGGGAGCGGACCTGTGGTGGTTGATGGCGCTCATGCTGGCGCCGTGGGCGCCCGTGGCGGGAGTGGTGTGGCGCACGGTGCGGTCCTCCGGGCGGGTGCGGTCGATGATGCGCACCCGCGGGAGTCGCAACCGGCTGACGGCGGTCTTGCGCGAGTACCTCGCGCTTGGCCACCCGGGCCTCACCCCGACGTGGGCGGCATGTCAGGAGTTCCCCGACTACAAACCTTCGCTTTTGTATGTGCCGCATGACCTGGCGCCCCCCTGTGCCGGGGAGAATGTGCGGTTCGAAGTGATAGCCAATCTTTGGGCATCCTGCGGCCTCCCCATGACATTGGAGGACATCCAGGCCGGCCGTCAGATTAGTGACTACCCGGCCGCCATCGCGCATGTGCGACGCGTCCTCTCATGCGATCTCTTGGCGCGGTGGTGGAGCCGACATGCGGCAATTGTGTCGCCTTCACCACCCGGACCCCTTTTTAAACGGGGGGCGGTACGGTGTCGCTCGCGTTCTGGTGGTCCAGTACAGCTGCTGAGCCCCTTCCAGTACCCGACGGATGCTGGAGGCTACGAGCAGCGCGACATGGCTGAACGGAAAGATATGCCTCCGAGACGCCCGCTGTTGCCCATGGAAGAGGGGGTCGTCTTGGATATGATCGACGCCGTGTTGCCGACGGGCACGCTGTCGCAGGAGCGTGTCGCGTCGCTGGCGGCGTCTTCCTGTGACCGGTGCATTCTGGCCTATCGCGCCGTCGTGGAGGTCTTCCTCGAGTCAAGCAGCTGCGGCCACGTCGGCATCCGCGCCTCCGAGTGGTTTCGGGAGCTGCGCATCGACGGCGACTCGCTGCTTGATTTTGAAATCTTTACGCTGCGCGCCGCGGTGATCCCCGACAATGGCGGACAGCGTGTCGAGGGCGTCCCCGCAACCGACCCGGCCGCCGCCGGTGGTGCGCCGGGCAGCGGCATGAGCAGTCGAGAGGCGACCGATGAGGTGTTCAAGCTGCTCTTCCTCGTGGCGCGCGCCTTGGTAGGCGCCTCGGTGGTGCTTGAGCCCGTGCGCACGCGCATTCACGAGCGCTACCACACGTACGTGTGGTGGACCAGCTACTGGAAGGCGCTCCGTGGCTGCATGCAGTCCGCGGTCGCCGACGGCCGGCTGCCGGAGGGGAGGAGCAAATCCCGCGTGTTTGGCGACCTGATGAACGCGGCGCTGCGGGAGACGGTCGACGGGGAAGTCCGGGGGCTGTTGCAGTGCATACCTGTACGGACGCCGGGTAGCTGCGTCCCGATTCGGGGCGTGTGCGACAGGGACGGCTGCGCGCTCCACGGCGCTCGCGGCGCCCTGTGCATGTCCTCTCTCCGTCCCAGCCCAGATGCGCCGGCGATGGCGCGCTCCTCCGCCGCAGAGGCAGTGCACGGTGGCACGGTAGACGACAGGGCGGCGACGCTGGCGCCGGCGGCTCGTGGTTCAGTCGCGGAGGAGGCGCCGCCCCCCGCCGCGCCAGGCCTGGAAGTCTCCGTCGCACCAGCAACTGGCTGACCCCTCTGCCGTGATGACGGTCGGTGTGCGGGTGCCAATGTTGCTTTGTTGTTATTGCTTTTCTCTTTGTATCTGTCGATCGATTGACTCGGTTGTGTCTGCGGTGCAGGTGCAATTGTCCCCCCGCGGGAGAGGGGGCGCGACTGACACTGACGGCCGGCCTGAACGGGGCGGCGGCGGGGGAGGCGGCGGCGCTCGTACCGCTCTCTACGACCCGCCGCTCCCCGCTGCTCCTGCTCCGCCTAGCCTGGCACGTCCGTCATCTTTCGCTCTCCCCACCATCCTCCCTGCGCAAGCGTCTACAGCGCAAATCTGTCGTCTTTGGGTGGGCCGTCGGAGCGCCCGTGCTGTTCCCGGGCGAGCATTTTCCATGTTTCTTTTTCTCTTGTTTGTTTTGCCGCAACCCGAACGAGTAAATCACTGTCAATGGCTACACGCGGCGCTTGCTTGTGTCTCTGTTAGCCTCTCCTAATTTTTTTTCAAACGCGGGGGCACTCCGCCGCCTCTAGTGCGGAGGTGGCGGCCGCCACCGCGGCGGTGACGCCGGCGGCGACCCACCGAGGCCGCCGCCGGTCGACCGACGCTCTTGGAGCGGGCGGCTGATGGTAGAGGAGGTCATGAGGGGAACGCCGCCACCGACAGCGACGCGGCGCCCACCTGCAGCTGCCTGCAGGCGCCGCGCGCCGCGCCGCCCGACGGCACCAGCGGCACAGGGGCCGAGCGCGTCGAGGCGGTGGCCTTTCCCAGACGCACCCCCGCCTTGCCCCGTGCCACCGCCGTCGCCGCCCCGCCCCACACACCGGGCGCGTCGGCGGCGGCGGCTCTGCGGGTCGGCGGCGGCGGCAGCAGCGAGGACGGCGCTCACGCCCGGCCGTGCCGTCGCCGCCGCCGCCAGCCAACCGCCGGGGTGTGAGGCGGTGGTGGCGGCAGCGCCCCGCCACTGGCGGCCGCGTGGCCGCGGCGCCCCCGCGCGGCCGCGCCTACCAGCGCCCCGCCGACGCGGGCGGCCACACCGCCACACCCACACGCGCGCGCGGGCGCCCCATCCGCGCGCGCGGGGGAGGGGCCACGGGGGCGCGCGGGCGTCTGACGCGCCGCCCGTCCCCCCCGTGGGCGCCCGCCACGCGCCGGCGGGGGCCGTCCCGGCCGCATCCCCGCCGCGCGGCGGCGCGAGCCCCGCGGTGCCGCCGGCGGGGGGGGGGCGGCGCCGACGGGCTGCCGCCGTCGCGGCGGCGGGGGGGCGTGGCGGCGCGCGACGCGCGCCACGCCCGCGGCGGCGGCGCCGCGGCGGCTCAGGGTCGGGATTTGGGGCGAGAAAGGCGCTCGTGCCAGACGAATCACCCGCCCGCGGCGGGCCGCGGCCCGCTGGTCGCCGCCGCCGCAGCACACCTGGCGGGCGCCGGCCGACGCGCACACACCCGGGGGGCGGCGCGCCGCCCTACGGCAGCG
>Ga0209093_1000611_pt1 | contig 19700 bp, 22 predicted proteins | sample SidtaG_4_FD_187450 | JGI IMG/M metagenome (GOLD analysis project Ga0209093, IMG submission 187450) | Marine algal microbial communities from Sidmouth, United Kingdom - Sidmouth_Male1 metaG (SPAdes) (version 2) | ecosystem: Host-associated > Algae > Red algae > Unclassified | place: Sidmouth... | reverse complement strand
CTCCAGGATACACACTTGCTTGCCGCGCGCCGCCCACCCCCCCACCCTCGGTCAGCTATACTGGGTTGAAGCTGACGACGGCAGAAGGGACGTACTGCATCCCCTCACTTTTCATGTCGAACACAGTCGCGATGGTCGGCGAAAGGACTGAAGTACTTGAACTTCCCTTCTCCGGAGCGCTTCTGGGACGCGAGTCGGAAAGATCGCTGGCTTCGAAAGCGACGTTGCTCACAGACACGTCTCATCGACATTGGTCGAGCGGTGGAAAGCAAGCACCGGGCCATATGAAAAATTCATTTGTCCTGTTATTCGAAGTGACCTTCCGATTTCAAGCGGCATGTTTCCGCCATACAGCTCCGCCAAACGTTAGGATGGCGTACATCTCACGCCATACCATCGGACTATGCGGTCGGATCTCCGCCATCCCCACGTTTGGCGTGGATTCTGCGCCACAAATCTGACCGCTGGGCACCCCTTTCCGCTATAGTTTGGCGTTAGCGGAGATTCTCCGCCATACTCCGAACCGCTGGGCTGTCTCTGACACGACGCGAGCGACGGGCACTCTTCCTCTGGGATGACACGTGTGTATAAACTGCGTGAGCATGAAAACAGCACAAAAGTGAGAAAGAAAGAAAACTTGCAATAATAAGTGACAGAAAGCAGCAACATGAGAAAGATGAAATGGACTGCCACGCACTGACAGATGGCACGGTTCCAGCCGCGCTCTAGATCACTGCGTCTGCGACTTGACCAGGCCTCCCCGCCCCCACAAAGAGAGCGGCGACGCCTGCACGTCTGTGGCAAGGGCTTATGCCGAGAATGGCGACCGAGAAACAGCTTGACACAGACTTTATGGGTGGCGCGGCGGCGTGTCCGGCGGCGGCGGGGGATTTAACCCCGCCGCGGCAGCAGAGGGGGGCTGAAAACCCCCGCGGTGGCGGCCGACGGCACTATCGGCGGTGTGCGGCTCGCCACTGCGCCGTTGACCGCGGCGCCACTCCGCGGCACCGCTGAGGGAAGGTGGCACGCGGCCTTTTTCCGCCGCTACCGCCACTGCCGTTTCTGCCGCTGTCACCTCCGCGAGGCCGCCGCCGCAAGGGCGGGGGTGGCAGTGGTGGACACAATCCCGGCGCCGCCGTCCCACTGCGCTACGCCCGCGCAAGTGGCGTAGTGATTTAAGCCCGTCGGTATGTGCAAGGGCGGCGCTGTCCGCAAGCGAAGCCTGTGCGAAGATGTGGTTCGCGCCGTGGCCAGGTGTGGCCTTAAAACGTCGCCAACAGCACGCGTTGGGTCTCGGACGTGGCAGTCGTCACCACTGGTGTCTTCCGCCACCGAGGCTGATAATGGGTACTAATAGTCATCGCTCACCGAAAAACGCCGCCACTTTCACAGAAGGGAGAGCAGCTCAAGAGAACGAGCAAGAGGCTCAGACCCGTACGACCATGGAGCCAAAGACACTCGGAAGCGGTTCATCATGTCCCCCATGCCCCACTCGCTGCAAATTAGAGTGCTGTGGATGTCCCTGCTCCGTTCCTCCTGGTCTACATATGCCTCAACAGCATTTCTTGGAAAACGAAAGACCAGCACACGGCTTGGGCCGATGAATCCTTGTCGCCAAGGGCGTGCTTGTCGCCGTCAACGTAATGCTGGTCCCCCAACTTTTTGTCCTGCCGGCCTGGGACTGGGACTGACTCTTAGTTGGTGAGCAAACGTTTGCACTGAAAGATTAGGAAGAGTCCAAGGTTGTTTCAAAGACGAAGTCCACCATTTACTTGGCCTGCCGCGTCGCTGTAGTCACATTTATGGCACACGAGGCGCCGATCTCATGGCCGCATTCGTTCTCCGCACCGTCGACGTCGCGACCATCGTCGTAAAAGTGTGGCCTGTCTCTGTCGCCATCCAGCAACAGGCTTTCAGAAACAGCGAATCAGTTTGTCATCGAGGTTGCCGAGAATGGCCGGTGGTCCTTCTGGATCTGGAGCCTCGGCCAGATCTCACGCCACCGGGGCGCCCCAGACGTCGGGTACGCTGTTGGAATTTGATTTTCAGTGCGTGCGGTTGGGGGCAGCTCGCAGCGGCTATAACTGTTGAGTTGCGTTCGCACAGACCTCGATCAGATGCCAAACACCGCGGTTCTGCATGTCACGTACAGATCGTCACCGACCATTCTCCCGTATTCTACATCCAGCATCAGTTCTTGTGAGACGCTGCAGCGCATGCAGGATGCAGGGTCATATGGTTTCGACCTGCCCACTAGTGCAAGATCCTTGTTATCAGTGTGTCACCCGCTGTGGGCAGACAACGTGCACGGTGTGCCCTGTGGCTTGCATGACGTGCAAGATCCCGGGCCACAAAGAGGACATGCAGTCGTGCGTGATTCCCAAGGGGCGTGAGGCCAACTTCGTGTGCGAAATGCACGATACAGCTGCAATGTACACCCGGATCCAAGTGATCATCGATGCCCGGGAGCTTTCGCCTCGCCAATTGAAAGAGAAGCGGGCTCGCTCCAAGCAGTCTCTGATCGACAAGGCTGGGGATTCTGGGCGGGAGTCGCACGCGGCGTCCCACGTCGCCATATCAGCGATAGTCGATGAAACGGGATTGGCGGTGCGGAAGCTCCGTCACGGACCCGAGATGCAGATGCTGCTGTCGCGGCCGCGCTGGACGCCGGTGAGACTCCCGGGGCTTCCCGGATTGCCGGCGCCCTTTTTTCGGACCGCGTGCACCACGGTGATCGCGCTGTACCGGAGCCCCCCGTTGTTCCAGCTCTTAGCGGGGCTAGCACCGTCGAAGAGGCCCGGGTGGCAGCTCTCAGCACCTTTTACCGAACATTTCGGTCAATGCAGCAGCCGAAGTAAGCCCCAGCTAAGCGCAAGAGCTTGTGCGACGATTTGCGGACGGATGGGGTGCGAGCGAGGCGCACAGGTACTAACTTTGAGATGTACGGTTCAGAGAACTCTTAATCGACTCGCTTTGGTGCTCAGCTTTGCACTTCTGGGATGCAGGTTGCGCATGTATCGTAAGTTGAGCTCGCGTCGCAAGTGAGGGACACTCGTAACGCGTTTTCCTGTTCCCCTAACCACTTCTACGGTAAAGCTCTAACCGCTGAGTCGCTCGAGATCTCTGCTCGTCTGGCCGCCCCGATGGAGTGCGCCGACAGCGCTGCCCTCAAGACCGTTTCAATACGAGCGGCGCTGACGCAGATTGTCACCCAGATCCGCCACGGGAACGAAAGCCTCCGGACGCTGTTTGATGTACGTTGCCCGTTACACAGACGAGAAGAGCAGCACGAGTAGTCCAAGACATTCCCTGTGCCTGTAACGACACAAACACGAAACGCATACTAACTCTGCCTCTGACATATCAACGACCCATGAAGTCTCCGTTGATGCATCTGGTACACCGTAGTGACCCCCACAGGACAAGGGCGCTGCAATGGTCCCCAGCTCGCGTCAATACCTGGGCGGCGTTCTTGCACTGACGGATCCGGTCCTGCCTATGTCTCATCCCAGAAATAGGCTCAAGGCGGCGGGCCCTCAGAACGCAGGCACTAACGCGCCAGAGAAACGAGCTGCTCTTTTCTGTGCCTCCCTGTATGGTATATGTGTTTCTGATGGCACCACTGAACTCAGCGGGGGCGGAAACGCCAGCATCCGCAGCATGCACTCACCAGCGGTCCGTATGCGACGGAATGTTGCCTGCGGGCCGGCGGCGGGAGCATCGCGCGAGGGCCGGCGTGATTGCACCGGCAGCGGTGGCGATTGGACAATCGGACGGGCGGTGGGAGATGTTTTGGCCTCCCAGTGTGACGGGGGGGTGTCGCAGCGACCGTCCTGGGATGGGCGCAGAACCTGCGCGGAGGTGCGTTGTGCGTGATTTTGTTCTTTGGAGTTGCGTTCACGTTTTGCATGGCTCCGGGGACATGGAGCAGCCGTCGTCCACGTGTGGCGCTCGGAGGACACAGCGCAACAGCCATGACGTCGGCAGCGTGTGGCAGGTTTGGTGGAGTGGGCGAAACACGGACACACGGACACCTACGCAATGCGGTTCCAATTCTTAGTGTTTCTGTCGCTTCCCGTGTTCTTTTGTTGTTTTCGGAGGCGCCGATGAAGTCATAAGGGGACGAATCGCCGGAGACGTCGGTGCCTCAGCAAGGGAAGATTGAGTTGTAAGCCACGCTCTGTCACAAGCCGGCATGGGCGGTGGCGGTGTCGACGAGATCCTGGTCACGGCCAGCTTTCCAGTTCTGGCTGTGTCACTTGCCCCCGCATGCGGTTCCCTCGTCACTTATAAGGTTCTGTGGACTCTTCTCCTCCATTTTTTAGTTCTTTGTGGCTGTGTTGGCTTGTCGGTTTTGGCAGTTGGGCCCGCCGCCGTGTGGCCGCGGCCTCGTTGGTGGACTTGCTTGCCCGATTTGTTGTTTCCATCTCTTTGGTTCGCCTTTGCGGAGTCTTCTTCCCTTTCGGCTTTTAGTTGTTGTGATGTGGTCCTTGGGGGATTCTTTCGTTTGTTTTTACTTTCACGCTTGGAGTCGGGCTGCTCTGCATTGTCGTCTGCTGGTCTTCTCAGTTACGCTTGCAGCATCTGACAAGGCTATCTTTACTCCGACACCACCGCAATCGGTTCTTTTCGTACAAAGATGGGCAGCTGTTGACAAGGACGGGCGTAGAAGATGGTGTGTGGTGAGACGGGAGGGGTGTTGGGAAAGGCTGGTGCACGTCCGCGGAGGGGAGGGTAAGCCACGTAGTTGGAGCAGAAAGCACGCAGATGTGGATGAGACTGGTTTGGAAAGAGGGAGGGTGGTTAAGCAGTAGTGGGCATTGATCGAGGCGGAATGCTCCAGGGGAACAGGTGGGCTGACCACAAGCCGGGGCTGCACGGGCACTGGGTCAAAGGCAGGATGGCAACGAAGCGGAGGGAAAGTGGTAAGGGAGGAAGCTGGTGCTGAGCAAATAAGCATTGAACCACATCTCGGGCTGTCCGATAAGGAACGCCTGAGTGTCGGGTCAGGCGCAACAGACGAGAGCCATGCATGCAAAGAAACTTTAAAGATGGACTGAAGAAATTGTGGATGTTGGCCTGTTGCAGGCAACGACCGGGATCTGTGCCCAGAAAAAGGGTCCTAAAGGTGAGAAACAGTGGGGTATATGGGTGCAAGGAAGTAAGTAACACACCTAGCGAGAAAGTAGCACAAAGAACCGAGGTTACTTACATTTTAGCAACGTTCCTTACTTCCATGTCGCCTATAATATATAGGGTCGATGGAAGAAAGTAACATGCCAGCTGCTCAAGAGGGTAGCCCGCCCCTACCCGTTAATATCTCCAGGGCAGTGGTCACGGATGTCTAAGAAAGAGCGCGCCTCGCAAATAGGCTCCGGCTCTCTTTGGCGCCACCAAAGTGCGCGCTTTTTTGGCGGTCGACTTCAGTGACCATGACGCACACATATGTGATTTGCAGCACTTCTGGACCAATGGTAAACCGGTTCTAAGAACTGTACCGTTCCCAGAAGGCGTTCCAAGCGATGAGGACAGAACTTGGGGATCAGCAATACGGCCAAACTTTTCACCCGTCTTCAACGCGCCACTATACCCTCCTACCCACAGTTAGTCATCAACATCAAAATCACTTCAGAAAGCGACCGCATGGCCGCCATGGAGCGCTGGAGGCGACGCTTGGCATTTTCGTGGGAAACGTCCGCAGCCGATCTCCGGCGGTCGAGGCGCTCAACGACAGCGTGGCGCTCCACCGCCAGCCTTTGCACCACGGCTGCGGTGTCCTCCATCCGCCACTTGGCCGCCTTTCGGGTCTCCACTGCAAGGAACCACTGTTGCTCAGCAGGCGTCCGCCTCCGCGACTGGCGCGGCGCCACTGACACCGCCTTCGCCACAGCAGGCACAGCCTCCGCGTGACTGTCGGGGAGCGCGGCGGCGGAATAGGCGGCAGCCGCAGACCCTGCTGACCCGAGGCTGGCCACGATAGCGACGGGCGGCAGGGGCGGCGGCGGGGAGCGTGGGAGCACCGGCGGTGGCGGCGGCGGCGGCGGCGGCGGCGGCGGCGGTCGCGGCCACGGCGGCGGCAGCAGAGAGGGAGGCGGGGGCGCCGGCGGGGGCGCCGGGGCGGGTGACGGAGCGCGGGACGATTCCGCTGAATCGGGCGGTAGTGGCGTTGCCACTGAGGGCGGCACCGCTGGCCCCGCCCCACGGGCACGAGAGTGTACGCGGGCTACGGCGTGATGGAGCCGTCCGAGAAGCGGTGGGAGCAGCAGCGTTCTACGGGTAGGGGGCGGCGGCGGCGGCGGCGGCGGTGGCGGCGGCGGGCCCGCGTCGCCAGGAGGTGATGACATGCACTCGTGCGCGCCGCCAGGCGACCGCGGACTCTCGCCATCCGCAGTGAATTTTGGTGAGGGTCCGACGCCACGACGTCAGCCCGGCACGCAGAGCGCGCCCTCCCGTGCGCCGTGGCCGTGGATATAGTGGACGCAGAAGGCTTCGTGTCCAAAAACGACGCCCCCATTTTGAGGAGGGCGAGTGATGGTGTGACTGTAGAGTGGGAGAAGGTGGTGGGAGCAGAGAGAGCTGGTAACAGACGACAGGCAGTTGTTTGCATTGAAGGGTGGAAGACTGTGTAGGTGTAGCATTCGGAAAGAGGAAAACATGCGGAATGCTCCCAAGCGCTCCGCCCAATTGGGGGAGGACCGCGGATTCAGTGCACGGACGCCTGTCGGAGCCCTCATCGGGCATGTCAGTGTGTGGTCCCGCGCCGCCGACGCCTTTCGCGCAGGGCACAGCGCGGGCAAAGCACAGGTCCGCGGCGGGTGGGGGGGACAGAGACGGCCTGTGGAGGAGATAGGCGCTACAGTTTGCAGGTGAGCCGCATCCTTCATGAGAGACGGAATTCGGCGGGACGACCGCAGATTAGTGATGCTATGCAAAGCTCCATATCAGCCGTTGGTGCACGGCTTCCGGACATGAAATCGCAGGGAAGCGGTCCGCTGCCGCCCCACATCGTCTTGCGGCCAGTCTGGCGCGCGGACCGGGCTGAGACAGCGTGGGGCGGCGCGTCTCTGAGGCATTCCACGCAGGATGCATCGCGGGCCAAGCACTGGACCGCCGCAGGACGTATGGGGCGAAGACAACCCGCGGGTGGGGATGGAATGGAGCGCTCCGCCGCAGCCGCAGGCCGCGTGCGATGCGAGGTACACCTGTGGGACCGCACGCAGCCAGAGCACAGCAAAGCGCAGCCGCCACCCTTGGCTTGTGCGGCGGTAACAGGGCTGGTTCCTCAGGCATGTATGGCTGAGCGGTCCCGAGACATCTCAGCGTGGGCACCTTTCCGAGGGGGGGGCAGGATGCGTCTGAACCGATAACCTGTATAATGGCGCCACACAACCCCGGAAAGCATCCGCCAGTCGTCATCAACCCACGACTGTGAGCACCCAACCAACCACCCACCAAGACCGCCCACCGCACTCCACCAAGGCGACAGCCCATGAGTCTCCCGGGCCGAATCAGCAAATGGCGGTGTCTCCCGGTCATCATACATGCCCGGGTGCCTACCTTGACTCGTCCCAACGTATTGGGCCAGGTAAGCCATGCTGAGTCTCGAGAAACTGCAGGAGGCCGGCACCTGCAGCTGTCTGTGCATGAGGTAATGGTTGGCCGACGCACCGTCCTTCATTTCTCGTTGGTTCATCACGGGTTATTGCTTTCCGAAGTGCTCCAGGACGCCAATTTAAGTGAGGTAGGTTCGCATCAGCACTTCCGATATTGAAAAGACCTCCTTGTGTCTGGAAGGTATGGTCCATGATACTCTCAATATCCAGCAATAAACGGTCCAGTTACACAAGAGGGTGCTCTGTGCATCAAAAGCACAGGTCCCCCACCGCGTCTGCGCCATGCCCCGTCGCGTCGCTTCCACCGCCTCCCAAAAAGAGGCCAAATGAATACGCAGCAGCACAGCCGCGACCCCGAGCTAGCTGCAAATTTTGTGGAGTAGGCGAAACACGGACACACGGACACCTACGCAATGCGGTTCCAATTCTTAGTGTTTCTGTCGCTTCCCGTGTTCTTTTGTTGTTTTCGGAGGCGCCGATGAAGTCATAAGGGGACGAATCGCCGGAGACGTCGGTGCCTCAGCAAGGGAAGATTGAGTTGTAAGCCACGCTCTGTCACAAGCCGGCATGGGCGGTGGCGGTGTCGACGAGATCCTGGTCACGGCCAGCTTTCCAGTTCTGGCTGTGTCACTTGCCCCCGCATGCGGTTCCCTCGTCACTTATAAGGTTCTGTGGACTCTTCTCCTCCATTTTTTAGTTCTTTGTGGCTGTGTTGGCTTGTCGGTTTTGGCAGTTGGGCCCGCCGCCGTGTGGCCGCGGCCTCGTTGGTGGACTTGCTTGCCCGATTTGTTGTTTCCATCTCTTTGGTTCGCCTTTGCGGAGTCTTCTTCCCTTTCGGCTTTTAGTTGTTGTGATGTGGTCCTTGGGGGATTCTTTCGTTTGTTTTTACTTTCACGCTTGGAGTCGGGCTGCTCTGCATTGTCGTCTGCTGGTCTTCTCAGTTACGCTTGCAGCATCTGACAAGGCTATCTTTACTCCGACACCACCGCAATCGGTTCTTTTCGTACAAAGATGGGCAGCTGTTGACAAGGACGGGCGTAGAAGATGGTGTGTGGTGAGACGGGAGGGGTGTTGGGAAAGGCTGGTGCACGTCCGCGGAGGGGAGGGTAAGCCACGTAGTTGGAGCAGAAAGCACGCAGATGTGGATGAGACTGGTTTGGAAAGAGGGAGGGTGGTTAAGCAGTAGTGGGCATTGATCGAGGCGGAATGCTCCAGGGGAACAGGTGGGCTGACCACAAGCCGGGGCTGCACGGGCACTGGGTCAAAGGCAGGATGGCAACGAAGCGGAGGGAAAGTGGTAAGGGAGGAAGCTGGTGCTGAGCAAATAAGCATTGAACCACATCTCGGGCTGTCCGATAAGGAACGCCTGAGTGTCGGGTCAGGCGCAACAGACGAGAGCCATGCATGCAAAGAAACTTTAAAGATGGACTGAAGAAATTGTGGATGTTGGCCTGTTGCAGGCAACGACCGGGATCTGTGCCCAGAAAAAGGGTCCTAAAGGTGAGAAACAGTGGGGTATATGGGTGCAAGGAAGTAAGTAACACACCTAGCGAGAAAGTAGCACAAAGAACCGAGGTTACTTACATTTTAGCAACGTTCCTTACTTCCATGTCGCCTATAATATATAGGGTCGATGGAAGAAAGTAACATGCCAGCTGCTCAAGAGGGTAGCCCGCCCCTACCCGTTAATATCTCCAGGGCAGTGGTCACGGATGTCTAAGAAAGAGCGCGCCTCGCAAATAGGCTCCGGCTCTCTTTGGCGCCACCAAAGTGCGCGCTTTTTTGGCGGTCGACTTCAGTGACCATGACGCACACATATGTGATTTGCAGCACTTCTGGACCAATGGTAAACCGGTTCTAAGAACTGTACCGTTCCCAGAAGGCGTTCCAAGCGATGAGGACAGAACTTGGGGATCAGCAATACGGCCAAACTTTTCACCCGTCTTCAACGCGCCACTATACCCTCCTACCCACAGTTAGTCATCAACATCAAAATCACTTCAGAAAGCGACCGCATGGCCGCCATGGAGCGCTGGAGGCGACGCTTGGCATTTTCGTGGGAAACGTCCGCAGCCGATCTCCGGCGGTCGAGGCGCTCAACGACAGCGTGGCGCTCCACCGCCAGCCTTTGCACCACGGCTGCGGTGTCCTCCATCCGCCACTTGGCCGCCTTTCGGGTCTCCACTGCAAGGAACCACTGTTGCTCAGCAGGCGTCCGCCTCCGCGACTGGCGCGGCGCCACTGACACCGCCTTCGCCACAGCAGGCACAGCCTCCGCGTGACTGTCGGGGAGCGCGGCGGCGGAATAGGCGGCAGCCGCAGACCCTGCTGACCCGAGGCTGGCCACGATAGCGACGGGCGGCAGGGGCGGCGGCGGGGAGCGTGGGAGCACCGGCGGTGGCGGCGGCGGCGGCGGCGGCGGCGGCGGCGGTCGCGGCCACGGCGGCGGCAGCAGAGAGGGAGGCGGGGGCGCCGGCGGGGGCGCCGGGGCGGGTGACGGAGCGCGGGACGATTCCGCTGAATCGGGCGGTAGTGGCGTTGCCACTGAGGGCGGCACCGCTGGCCCCGCCCCACGGGCACGAGAGTGTACGCGGGCTACGGCGTGATGGAGCCGTCCGAGAAGCGGTGGGAGCAGCAGCGTTCTACGGGTAGGGGGCGGCGGCGGCGGCGGCGGCGGTGGCGGCGGCGGGCCCGCGTCGCCAGGAGGTGATGACATGCACTCGTGCGCGCCGCCAGGCGACCGCGGACTCTCGCCATCCGCAGTGAATTTTGGTGAGGGTCCGACGCCACGACGTCAGCCCGGCACGCAGAGCGCGCCCTCCCGTGCGCCGTGGCCGTGGATATAGTGGACGCAGAAGGCTTCGTGTCCAAAAACGACGCCCCCATTTTGAGGAGGGCGAGTGATGGTGTGACTGTAGAGTGGGAGAAGGTGGTGGGAGCAGAGAGAGCTGGTAACAGACGACAGGCAGTTGTTTGCATTGAAGGGTGGAAGACTGTGTAGGTGTAGCATTCGGAAAGAGGAAAACATGCGGAATGCTCCCAAGCGCTCCGCCCAATTGGGGGAGGACCGCGGATTCAGTGCACGGACGCCTGTCGGAGCCCTCATCGGGCATGTCAGTGTGTGGTCCCGCGCCGCCGACGCCTTTCGCGCAGGGCACAGCGCGGGCAAAGCACAGGTCCGCGGCGGGTGGGGGGGACAGAGACGGCCTGTGGAGGAGATAGGCGCTACAGTTTGCAGGTGAGCCGCATCCTTCATGAGAGACGGAATTCGGCGGGACGACCGCAGATTAGTGATGCTATGCAAAGCTCCATATCAGCCGTTGGTGCACGGCTTCCGGACATGAAATCGCAGGGAAGCGGTCCGCTGCCGCCCCACATCGTCTTGCGGCCAGTCTGGCGCGCGGACCGGGCTGAGACAGCGTGGGGCGGCGCGTCTCTGAGGCATTCCACGCAGGATGCATCGCGGGCCAAGCACTGGACCGCCGCAGGACGTATGGGGCGAAGACAACCCGCGGGTGGGGATGGAATGGAGCGCTCCGCCGCAGCCGCAGGCCGCGTGCGATGCGAGGTACACCTGTGGGACCGCACGCAGCCAGAGCACAGCAAAGCGCAGCCGCCACCCTTGGCTTGTGCGGCGGTAACAGGGCTGGTTCCTCAGGCATGTATGGCTGAGCGGTCCCGAGACATCTCAGCGTGGGCACCTTTCCGAGGGGGGGGCAGGATGCGTCTGAACCGATAACCTGTATAATGGCGCCACACAACCCCGGAAAGCATCCGCCAGTCGTCATCAACCCACGACTGTGAGCACCCAACCAACCACCCACCAAGACCGCCCACCGCACTCCACCAAGGCGACAGCCCATGAGTCTCCCGGGCCGAATCAGCAAATGGCGGTGTCTCCCGGTCATCATACATGCCCGGGTGCCTACCTTGACTCGTCCCAACGTATTGGGCCAGGTAAGCCATGCTGAGTCTCGAGAAACTGCAGGAGGCCGGCACCTGCAGCTGTCTGTGCATGAGGTAATGGTTGGCCGACGCACCGTCCTTCATTTCTCGTTGGTTCATCACGGGTTATTGCTTTCCGAAGTGCTCCAGGACGCCAATTTAAGTGAGGTAGGTTCGCATCAGCACTTCCGATATTGAAAAGACCTCCTTGTGTCTGGAAGGTATGGTCCATGATACTCTCAATATCCAGCAATAAACGGTCCAGTTACACAAGAGGGTGCTCTGTGCATCAAAAGCACAGGTCCCCAACCGCGTCTGCGCCATGCCCCGTCGCGTCGCTTCCACCGCCTCCCAAAAAGAGGCCAAATGAAAACGCAGCAGGACAGCCGCGACCCCAGGCTAGCTGCCCGCGACCGTCACCGCCACCTGCGGAAGCGACGCGGGGTTTTCGGTGGGTGGCAGAAGGGGGAGGTAGCTCCAAAGAGCCGAAAGCCGTACCGGCGGCTCCCCCCTCGCACTGGTAGCAGAAAGGTGCCGGGGGGTGGCCGCGCGGCATATCCCTGTCTCCGCCCCCGCCATATGTCGCGAGGGGAGCGCAGGCGGGAAGGAGCAGTGCCGCCGCCCGTCGCCCCCGACTCCCCCACAGAGACACCAAAAACGCAGGTCCCCCACCCTGCCGGCGCCTTGTCGCGTGGCGCCGCCCACCCCCCTAGCCTGGAAAGAGCTTAAGAAAGACGCAGGAGCACCGTCGAGACCCTGAGGCACCCGCCCGCACCCGTCACCGCCACCTGCGGCATTGCCGCCGAGTCGTTGGTGGGGTGGCGGAGGGGGGAGGTAGCTCCAAGAAGCCGGAAACGGCAGCAGCGGCTCTCCACTCGCGCTCGTGGCGGCAAACTGCGGGGGGGCGGTCGCCTCACACATCCTCACTGACGCCCCCGTCATAGGACGTGAAGCCGGTTGTGGGCAGAGTCCTGTAGGGCGGCGCCTCTGTCTGCCTTGACAACGAAGTCGTGGGAGGGAAGTTCATGTGTGGATCAGGCAATGTATGTTGAAGTGCAGAATACTGTTACTCCCAACAAGGTTCCATATTTACTCACTGTATCTGTTACTTACTTCCTTGACCCGTGACCCCGAAACAGTGGCTTCATGCTCAGGTGGGACACAGTGCGTCGGGAGTCATCCATTCGGCTGGCAGCGTGGGCATTCAATTCCAACTTGTTTGCATCCGATGTGGATAACGTGAGTGTTTAATCAACTTTCGCCGCTATTGTGAACACGCAGTCAGTCCCAGTCTCTGGCCGCCAGGACAAAATTGGGAGACCAGCGATAGGACGAAGGAAACAGATGCGGACATGTTTGTGTCAACAGTCGCAGGTGGTGGCAGACTCCGGGGCAGGACGCGTCAACACGCACAAGCAAGCCCTACACACCCAACCACATCAGAAAGGAAAAACAATGACAGTGATGGTGGCCATCGTATGCTCGGAGTTGCTCCTGGGTGTCCGTCGGGCGCCACCGACGCACTTTCTTACCATCCACGAAAATGATCCCCGAGGGGAACCCACTAACCAAGCCCTCCATTTCCCGCCTCTCCGCCCCAGTCGGTCACACAATGACACACGCCAGCATGAAAAGTGTCGTGAACAGAAAAAGGCCATGATAAAAATTGTTTCTGACCGTCGCAGGAGACAAGCTGGCAGTAAAGGCAACGGTCCGGATGGGCAGCGCCCCCTGGTCTCCCCCACGCAAACAAAGGAGAGTCAAACAATACGCCTCATGTGCAAAACACACCCGGCGGGGCGGGTGTCGCAAGTCGTTCATCTCCACCGAGAACTGCAGCAGCGGGTCCATAGGACGCTTCAAGCGCTCTAGATCCAGCTCCACAATACCTTCAAACTCCTCTAGCGTTAAGCAGCACACGGATTTGAACAGCGTAGGGTCGTTGTGCGCACCTACAGCGGGATAATACTGGTGTCTCTCAACAGTAGTAGGGGGCCAACGCGTACCCAGAAGCTCAACTTCTCGACCAGGTCCGGCACCAGCAACGGGTAAGGCCACAGGGCCGAGGGATTTGGGCAGGGGCGCGCAAGACCGTGAATGAGCTGTGGGCGAAGCGCGCAGTGCGCTGCTTCTCGAGGAAAGAGTGAATCAACAAAAGGCTCCTTGTGAAGACATTGAGTGGGGGAACGAATAGGCCGGCGTGGTCGCCGTTGTCACCAGTGTCAAGAAACAAAGGAGAGAGGTCCCAAGAACCTGAGAGTGGCGGACCGCGCCGGCTGGGGCGGATGCCCCAGGGAAAAGGACGGCGGGGTGGTCGTGACCATCGACCTTGGCCGCTCCAGCGCCGCTCCGAATGGCATTGACCACGTGTGCGACTGTGCTATCATTGAAGTTGGTGGCCTGGGCATCGGAAGCCCTGCTGATCCTTCTTAACGCCATCAACATGATTGTGGCAATGTTTTGAGTAGTGCGGGAGGTGCGTGGGCGAGGCACCATGGCCTGGTGATAATATCGGCCACCTGGGCGCCGCAGGTGGCAGTTTGTAGCAGACCGAGGCATCTCGGAATGGTGGAACATTACAGCTCGAAATGTTCCCTCTTGACCTCCCACGACGTCATTTTCGTGAGAATCTTCTCTCATTGCGGATCTGCAGGGCCGGAACATCCAGGGTGGGTGGCAGATTTCGTCCAGTGATTGTATACCGCCTTTGAATGTATGTCCCCGGACTACAACCTGTCCATGATCGCGAGCAGCATGAAGACGTGCTTCTTCAAGACCGGAATTCATCCACTCGACCCAACTTCTTCACCGAAACAACGTTTTTCTTGAGTATGGTCTTTTTCTGGGACTCCGGCGCCTCCCCCCGGCCAGCCGTGGTTCGACGTCCACAAGCAGTTCTTCTTGAAAAGCGCCTCGCAGGCCAAAAGCGCGCAGGTGTCCACTCAGGGCTACATGGACGATCGCAGGCGCGCACGTTGCCCACACGTCGGTCCTGGTGGCCCTGTACCGTCGTCACGAGGATAAGCGCGAAAAAGAGAAAGCGACGTAGGCGGCCACTGTTTGGCGCGCGCGCACGCGGGACCATCGAAAGACCAGTTGGTTCAGGACTACTATGAGAAAGGCCGCCAAGGCGGGCGACCGGGCGGTTTCCGCGGCGGGAAGTTCATGGTCGCTTCCGACCGTGCCGCCTGGCGGATGGCGGCGGCGGTGGCGGCGGCAGCGACGACCTCCGCAGAGGCTGCCGCCGATGCCGAGCGGGAACGCTGGCGAGAGGATGAGCGGCGGGCGCCACTGGAGGCCACTCCTGAAATGCGTGACCGACGCCGCCGGGAACGCCAGAGAATGGCGCGACAGATGTCCATTCGGCGGAAACTTGTGCGGGACCGGTGTGTATGCGGGCAGTGGCTTGGCAAAGGTGTTTCAATTTTCACTTCAGCCGGGAACATGAGTGGGGAGGAAGGGAAGCGACGAAAAAAAATAACAACATCTCCGGATCATAGAAAATTCCATCGTGATAACCGTGCCAGGCGGCGCATGCCTCCTGTTCATTTTTAAGGTGTTTCCATCAATGTCTAACTTTCTACAGGTACCTAAATGGAAAGAGGAACTCGAAAGGATAGTCCTTCATTGTCGCCCTGAAAGGACCCCGCCGTCCACCCCACCACGCACCCCACCCCCCGTCTCACAGCCAGCTCCGAGATCGACGTGCACTGCGCCGGTTCATTCTCAACTCCAGACACCTGAAGTGCTCTAGCTGGCGCAGCCCACGTGGCGTCTCCGTCCTGTCCCCCCGCCCCGCCTCTTGGAGACCCGCTCCTGTCGCCCCGCCCCGCCCTGTGATGCCGCTGTGCTGTACCCACGCTCCGCCCAGCTACGCCCCAGCTGTGACCGCGCGCCTCCCCTCCCAGAAGAATTCCGGAGCGCCGCGCGCACTCGCCCACTATGCAGTCGGTACGGACCGGGATTTCAGGGCGGGGGGGAGCTGAGGGCTGTCACGGCGTCTATGGTTGAGATTGGGCCAGGGGCCGAGATGGCGGCCGTGGCGGTGCACGCCGTGGCCACTGGTGAAGGGCGGTTGCTGATGAATGAAACAGTGTGTGCAAAGCGATCCAAAGAACACAGGAACGCTCGCTCGTGCAACGAGCAGACGATCGTTGACCCAGAACTGTCGCGGGAACGTATATTTTCAGTATCGCTCGAGGGTGCTACGGAAATGCAAGAAGAAGTGCGAAGACGGGGGAGAATTGTGCAACTGGCTGCAGCGCCTTCGTAGCGCAGGTAGAGTTCTTTCCTGTTGTACTCTCAGAAGTGTGTAGTTTTGATGTCTCTCGACGGAAGAGCCGATACCGTGAAATTGGATGCAGAATTGCGACACGAAAACGTCAACTCCTCCCAATAAGGCGCATTCGTGGAACACACACTGGCGCCCCCACAACTCAGCAATGACACAAGCACTTGCGCTCACCATGGACGCATCATGTCGCTACTCCATCAGATTTTTATTGACACACCTTGAGGCGGCTACGATCATAGGATGGTGAGATAGAGCCTCACTTTTTCACCCCACCGTTCTCCGGAACCTCATCTTGTGCAAGACCGTGCCCGCTGATGACACTGCAAGCTGTACCTCGACGCACCCTGGTGACAGAAGGCGTGTCGTACGTGCTGCAGAGACGTCTGGACCGCATTCGTGGCTGTCAAGGCACATCAGCGGTGGTGGTGCGGGGCAGGTGATGCTTGTAGCCGGGTGAGTAAAAGCGAGTTTCTATGTGATATCAGATCCGATGAATTGGAAACTGGGTTGGGGGAGGCTACACGCCCGACATTGAGAGTAGACCCGTGGCCACGCCGAGACGGATGAGCTCCTGGCACAAGATCTGGACAGCGACGCAGGTAGCACGGCTGAGCCTAAATAGTACATTGACCTGGTGTCTGGACGTTCCGGACTGGCAGAAGCGGAAAAAACGGTGGGCTTTTCGAGGGACAGAGAAGCACCGAAGTGTATCTCAGCTCTACAAGACCTTAAAGCGCTTTCTTTTCTCAGAGCACCCATATCACAGAAACAAGTTGTGAAGCTTCTCATGGTCAATCTACTTCTGAAACAGCAGGAAGGACTCTCTCTTGATACGTCTAAAAGCATGATATAGACCTTGAAGTTACAGTCTGTATCCACTTGTACACGACTCTTGCGCACACTTGTATCAGCATGTTCTCTCTCTCTGCGACAGCTACATTCTCTTTTCCACAGATTCTGACCAATGAGCTGCTTTCAGGAATCGTCCGGGCCACTTGCAGCCTTCTCGTGAGCCCTCGTTTGAGGGTAGCTCACAGTAATATATATCATCCTACTATGTATTAATACATAACTGGAGCGTAGATAACCGGATTTTGACCGCACAAGCCGAGCGCGTCCGACTTTCGGCGACCGTCCGAAAGTGACACATGCAGCTCGTCGTGGAAGCAGACCACGAGGCATGCGTCAAGGATTTTCCGTGCGTCACGTGCCTCTTCGGCACCGCATTCCCGCGGATGAAGACGCGATGCGTAGTTGACACGACTTGCCCTGATATTTTCCGTCCTCTGTGCGTAACGTTCGCCGAAACTTTGAGATCTCGGACGGCCAGTCGCACGATCCAGCGCGGGTCTGGTCTGGCCTCAGTTGCAGCCACGGCGGAAGGTCGCGCGCCGAGCGTCGCCCGCCGCGTGCATCGCGGAGGGGGGGGGGGCGCGGACGCAACGGTGTGGCGGTCGGGAGCGCATCGGCGGCGCTGCGCGCGGCGCACAACGACGCTGGGAGTGGCGACCACGAGCGTGGCGCGCGCGTCCCGCCCGGATCCGCGCCCCCCGGACGCTCCGGCTGCCGCCCGCCTTTTGCCGCGGTGCGCGCTTGCCGCCCACGTGTTTTGTTTGGCGGTTTCCCCCCACCAACCGCCCCCGACGGTGCTGTCGGCGGTGCATAGTGGCGGACGCCCGCTGCCTTCCACCTCCCCTCCCCCTCGCTCCACCCGCCATTGTTTTGGCACCCTGTGATTCCCATTGTATCTCTCTTTCTCTCTTGTACTACCCCCCTCACTCCCCTGCCCCGGTGAGCATGGCTCCTCCCGCGTCGCCTCCGGCGACGCGAGTGGCCTTTGTGCCCGCCTCTGCGGGCGGTGTCGGCTGCTTTGTGCGGCCGACGCGCGCCCATGAGCGCCTCGCCGTCGTTGCCCGGCGGCCGCCAGTGGTCGGTGCGGCGCGCGCGGCGCGGGTGCTCGCGCCTGTGGCGTCGTCCATGAGCGCACCGCTGCCACTGGCCGACGGTGCGGCCGACGATGAGGTGGCCAACGCTGTGGATGCCGCCGCCGACGCGGCGGCGGCGCGGCCAGACGCCGACGCACGGCCAAGCAGGGGCGGGTGGGGCCGCGCGGCAGCGGCGGCGGCGGCGGCGGCGGTGGCGGTGGCCACGGGCGGCGGTGTGCGCGCCGCGTCGGCGGCGTTGCCGCTGACGAGCCGCTTTTTCGTGCGCGACGGCGTTGTGGCGGCGTCCCCCGTGGTGACCATGACGGATCAGACCAGCTCCTTTTCGCTGCCGTCGCAGCTGGCGGCGGGCGGTGGTCGTGCGGCGGGCGGCGCGGCGGCGGGCGGCGCGACGGCGCTCGACCGGGCGGTGCGGACGGCCAAAAAGGTGGCGCCGGGCGTCGCCGTCACGGCGGTGGTGATTGGCGGCGGCGGGGCGGCGGTCAAGACGTGGCGGGACCGGCGTCTGCGCGCCTTTCAACAGCAGCTGAGCGGCCTCGACTCGATCTTTGGGGACCTCGGGTTGGATTCGCCGGCGGGCGGGCCGGGCGCCCCCGCCGCGCCCGTCGACACGGCGCAGATGGCCAAGGACATCCTGGAGCGCTCCAAGACGCGCTACAAGTTTCGCGACGATGACCCGCCGATGAAGAGCGCGGCGCCGACGGGCGGGGCGGGCGCCGACGCCAACGTGCAGTTGGACTTGTTTAAAAACGCGGCGGGCACCGGGGGGGCGGCCGCGCCAGTGGCGGCGCCGCCGACGGGGGACGCCCCCGCGGCGGGCACGCCCGCGTTTGACATGAATGAGGACGAAATCCCGGCACCGCCGCCCGGGACGACGACGGCCATCAAGCTGCCGGGCGCCGCCTCGCCGGGCGCCGTGCGCAAGGTGACGGGGGATGGGTCGGGCGCGCCGCCTGCGATCGGGGTGCCCCCCCCGTCGACGGGGGTGGAGATGGCCGTCGCCGCCGCCTTTTCGTCCACGAGCTCGGATTCGTCGGCGGTCGCAACGGGCCTGCGGTCGGCCATTGTCGCGACGGGGACGGAGGTGTCTGCGTCGCGCACCGCCTTTGACGCGTACGCGTCGGCGCTCGTGTCGGCAACGATCGACTCGGCGGCGGGGGATGTGGGCAACGACGCCAAGGGCGCGACCGCCCTCATGGACCGCCTCGCCGCAGCGTCGGCGGCCATCACCCGCGCGTCGGTGCTGTCGCGGGAGCTGTATGGCGACGGCGGGGCGGCGGCGGCTGGCAAGGACGCGCCGCCGGTGCCCCTCAAGCTCACCTACGTGGGCGCCTACAAGGGCGCCGCCGCGCAGCAGGAGGAGCTCTACCGCCGCTACGCGGTGTGGTGCCTCTCCTCGGAGCAGCGCGTGTCGTCGGACGTGCAGTCGCTCGTCGACATGCAGGCGCTGCTCGGCGTGAACGACGCGCGCGCCGAGGCGATCAACACGGATATCGCCAAGGGGATGTTTGACGTGGCCGTCAATGCGGCCATGGCCGACGGGGACTTGGACGATGAGAACCGCAAGCAGCTGCAGGTGCTCAAGGACAGCTTTGGGGATTTGCTCGACGGGGACGCGGCGGCGGCGGCGGGCGGCGCGCCGGGCGGCGCGCCGGCTGACAGTGCGACGGCGCTCAAGACGATGGGCGCGCTGCAGGAGCTCCTCAAGCACCAGCAGGTGACGTCGGAGGACGTGGCCGAGCTCCGCCGCCTCTGCAAGCAGATGGGGGTGGACATTGACGATATGCTTGCGAGCGCCGACGCGATGGGCTCCCAGCTGCCCGCCGAGGCCAAGCAGTTTGTCGAGTCCCTCCGGGGGCTGCTCAAGGAGAGCTCGTGAGGTGGCGGACACCCCGGCTCGGGGGG
>Ga0209093_1000610_pt1 | contig 19711 bp, 25 predicted proteins | sample SidtaG_4_FD_187450 | JGI IMG/M metagenome (GOLD analysis project Ga0209093, IMG submission 187450) | Marine algal microbial communities from Sidmouth, United Kingdom - Sidmouth_Male1 metaG (SPAdes) (version 2) | ecosystem: Host-associated > Algae > Red algae > Unclassified | place: Sidmouth... | reverse complement strand
GGCGCGCCCCCGCCCCCCCAGCGGCGGCGACCGCCGCCGCCGCCGAGGCGGAGGACGAGCTCGACGAAGACCCCGAATTTGCGCCCGACCGCCGCCCCGCGTCGGCCGCCGAGGCGGCGCTCGCCGCCGCCGTGTCCGGGCGGGACCGACCGCGAGCCATCTGGGGCGCCCCCTGGTCCCCTCAGGCCGAGTGGATATTGCTTCCCGCGCGCGTCAGCACACGAGGCCGGTCAGTGCGACCGGGCGGACGGAAAAGAGCTTGCCCGTCGCGAGCACCTCGAGGTTGCACGTGAAGAAGAGGGCCCCCGCCTTGGCAGTGTCGCACGCGGCCGCGTCGACGGTCACGCACTGGTTGAGGGTGAGGCTCTCCCCCGGGCCCACAATCGTCGGCAGCGCGGGCGTAGAGGCGGTCGTAAAGACGCCCGCGCAGTCATTGAGCGACGACGTGATATCTCCATGCGGGCCCCGCGACACTCACGCCCAAATCCCGCAGCACCCTGTCACCGAGAGAAATCACAACTGCGAAAAGCGCAAAACCAAGACCAACGTCGCGCAACCCTGTCACTTGTACTTCCGCGAGCGCATCATGTCCACTATCCAGCTCCCGTCGTTTTCGGCGACGCCCTCCGGGCAACGCCGCTTGCGAGTGCTGCGCGGCCGGCGTAGCGAACTCCCACCACCAGCATGCCCGCTGGCGTCCGCCGTCTGGGTGTCCACCTCCGCCTCCGCCCCGGCGGTGGCGGGGTCGACGTCGGCCACCTCCGCCCCCGCCCCGCCAGTTGCGGCTTCGTCGTCGGGCACCCCGGCCTCGTCCGTGTCAGGGGCCGACTCGTCGTCGGGCACCCCCCCGCTGCGCCGGCGTCTGCGCGCATTGCGATCACGCACCACCTCCCTGTCGAGACAGGCGAGGGCGGCGGTGATAACACCTTCCACACCGTCGTCAAGCGCGTCAACGACGGGCCACCCATACTCGGGGGTACAAAAAAAGACGACTGCCCGGTTCGTGTTGACGACACGCGACCTGAACCATGCCACGTAATCGAGAACGTGGCAACACTTGAGCTTGGAGTTCTCCGTGGGCAAGCCGGCTCCGTAGCCGCGCGCCCGCGACGTGATGATGAAGTGCCGTACGGCCGCGTACCGCTGACGCGCTGTCACCGGCGGCTGCGCCGGCGCGAACCGCGAGCGGTCGGACACCCAGTGGTGTTGACGCGCGTTCAACAACGACTTGAGAACGCACGTCCACTCTTTCTTGAGGGGGTGGTCAAGAAACGGCAGCCTCCCCATCCGGAACATCTGCTGAATGGGAATGTTGGAGAGCGGCTCGCACGCGGCATCGAGTGGGAGCCGGCGCGTAACAGTCAACCACAGAGCATTTTGGGCTGCGGCGAGCAGCCAGCACGTCTTGTCGGGCATCGTCCCGTCGAGCTTAGTGCCGCCGGGCAACTTCATGTTGCTCAGGCCCGACAGCAGCTCCTTGTCGTACCACCAGTCAAGCGGTAGCTCGCTGGGCCGGGGGGCGGGGACGACGGGCTGGCCGTCTCGCCCCCGGCCGCGACGCAGCCGCATACTTGACGCCTCCGACCTCGTTTTCCACTCGGTGATGATAGCAACGTTCTTGGAGTCGGAGACAAAGGCGGGCGCCAGCTTACTTACCTCAACGCCGTCCCAGTTGACCATCTTGTGGCAGTTCTTGGGACCGACTGCTGCAATTGCCGCGTTCAACGAAATTCTCTTGGTCCGAGGGTTCGTAGGTGGTCGAATGAGAGTCCACACGTGCACCCGGATGGCCTGCTGGACCGCACAGCCCAGCGTGAAAGCCACCGACGTCCTGTCGAGGATGCCAATTTATGACCGCCCGTCAAGCTCCTTGATGGCGTCGGCCAACCAGGCAGACTCTACGGGCACATCGGCGAGGACCTCCTCGGTCACAGTCGCCGGAGGAATAGTGTACACCAAAAAGTGCCTTCGGGTGCCCCCGAGCGGCTCTCGAAAGATGGGCACGCCGTCACCGTCCGCCAAGTCCAGCAGGTTGCCATCTCCGGGCCAGCAGCGGCCTGCAGGACCCGGACGGACTCCACCACCACCATCGGCGGCCCCGCCGTCGGCCGCGCCGCCGTCAGCCGCGCCGCCGCCGCCGTCGGCCGCGCCACCGCCGTCTGTCGTACCGCCGTCCGTCGCGCCCTCGCCGTCGTCCACCTCCCCGCTGCCGTCCGTCGCGCCCCCGCCGTCGGCCGCCCCGCCGTCGGCCGCGCCGCCGCCGTGTGTCGTACCGCCGTCCGTCGCGCCCCCGCCGTCGTCCACCGCCACGCCGCCGTCCGTCGCGCCCCCGCCGTCGGGCGCCCCGCCGTCGGCCGCGCCGCCGCCGCCGTTGGCCGCGCCGCCGTCGGCCGCGCCGCCGCCGTCGTCGGCCACGACGCCGCCGTCTGCCGGGCCGCCGCCGGCCGCGCCGCCGCCGCCGTCGGCCGCGCCGCCGCCGGCGTCGGCCGCACCGGCGTTGGCCGCACCGGCGTCGGCCGCGCCGCCGACGGCCGCGCCGCCGCCGGCGTCGGCCGCGCCACCGCCGCCCGCCGAGCTGCTGCGGTTGTGCATGGGCCGCGTATTGGAATCCAGGGTGCGGCGGATGCGTTTCCGGTCCGGATCTGATCGGCCCTCCATGAGAAAAAAGAACCAGGCCCGCCGCCAGTGCGCAGCCCTCACCCGGTCAACGCCGGCGCGAAAAGCCATTTGAACACTCCAATAAAAACCGATAAAGTCCGCTGGCGGCACTCTGGGCGGGCTCCAAGCCGATACGAGGGTGACGCAGTTGCGTCTCTCCTCCCCAAAAGGGGCGTCACACCAAATCTCCGTGCCGGGTGGTACACGGCCTCGTGTCCCTTCGGCCATGGCAGCGAATAAAAAAAATACCAGAGGAAAGGGGGGGGAGCAAAGAGAACCTCCAGGATGGGGAATCAAAGGAATCATGCATGCAACGGGGAGGGGGGGTATAAATGCTCTCGCCGAGCCACCACCAGCCGCGAAGAGTCACCGCCAGCCACCGCCAGGTGCGGGAAGGCATCACCAGCCGCGACGAGGCACCAACAGTCGCGACGAGTCACCACCAGCCGCGACGAAGCGCGGGCAGCCGCGACGAGCCAATGGCGAGCCGCGGAGAACCGCGGCGGGCCGCGGCGAGGCAGCGCGAGCCACGGCGAGCCACCGCGAGCCACAGTGAGCCACCGCGAGCCACCACGAGCCACCGCGAGTTACATAAACAATGTGGAGGAGGTGAGCATGAAAAAAGAAAAATGCACACGAACGTCAAACGACATGGAAAAAAACAAATAACCGATGGCACACGTACAAGGTGCAATGAAGGTAAAACAAGAGTGCCCACCTACAATTCAAAGCAGCTTGTGCACCAAAGCATCCATAAGACGTACATGTGCCGCTCGCTCATCCCGCGCTTCAGCATCCCGCGACTCTTGGCGCGCCACGTCTTCGGCGCGCTGCTTGCGCTCTTGCTCCATCCGCCGCTCCTGCATCTCCATGTTCTTGTTGAGCATCTCCATCAGACGCCGCTCACTCCTCTCGAGCACCGCCATCAGCTCTTCGTCGTCGTCATCCACCCGCGGGCGGCGCCGGCTGGAGCCTGCCGAAGAAGGGCGGGTACCTGACGAGGTGGTCGCATGGTGAACGGTCTTGTCGTCCACATCTTCTTGGTCATCCTCGCCACCCGCCATCGCATTGCTGCGGGCCCGCCGCCGCTCCACAGCAAGCTTGCGAATGGAATCTCCGTCAGCAAGGAGCTTGGCTTCCTTCTGCTTCTCCTTGTTGCGCGCCTGCGCCTGGCGCCGGTCAAAGTCCTCCATCTTGTCCACCACGTCCATGAGAATCTTGTCCAGATCTGATACAATCTCCTCTTGCCCTGACTTTCATGCTTCCGCTTTGTCCTTGACGGAGAAGATGTTGGTGAGCAATCAGAACCGGTCCCGCAGGTGCTTGGCATCAGTCTTCAGCGACGCTTGGGGGTGATTGTTGAAAGCATCGGCAGCTGCGGCAAAGCGCCGGGTGCGCTCGCCATACGGAGCCACGTGGGCGGACACCGTCACCACGGCCTGGACACCTAACAGGTCGTCACCAGAGGTCCATCGGCGACGAGGTTTTTTGAGCTTGCTAGTCGCACCGCCGTCACCCGCACCCCCACCCACATCACCACTCCCCGCCTCTTCAGACCTGGACAGGGAAATCGCGCTTCGCGGGTACTCATCGGGGGACGACGCAGCTCCCCCATACTCCACACCCTCGCGTGGGACAGGCCGAGCGTTGGCCTCCATGCACGTCTATTAGAAAGCGCAGACACTAGGAAAGGGGGGAGGGCGCAGGTCCGCTCGGCATGAAGGAGGCGGCGCCTCTGTGCTGCCATTTGTGTCGGGGCTTTTGGCACAGAAGCCCCAAGGTGCACAGCACGCATGGCTCCCTCCCAGGCGCCCCGCAGGTGTCCAGCAGTGCAAGCCCGCGGACCGAAGGGACGTCGGTATAGATATAGACCCCTAGATACCCACGTGTGGGTCGAGGTTTTCTATCGGAGCGGCTCGCTGTAAGTCAAAAGTAGCCGTGTTACCCACGAGATACCTACGAGATACAGAAAAGATACCAACAAACTCCCTCTAATACCCGAAAGGACGCGTAATATCCCCCACGACCCCTGGTTGGCTTTTTGGCGTTTCGCCGAGCATTCTGAGTGGCACGGGCCGTATACCTACGTATGGCCCGGCCCTTTGTCCTTACAGGGTGATGACGTGCCCCCCGCGCCTGTTACAGAAGGGGTTGGATCCGAGCCAAACGGGCTACTCTTACCCTCGGTCCGTGACGTGACGACCACGGGCAAGGACCTGATGTACCAAAGTACAGAGGCGACGCTCATAGCCCCCAGATGGGAAAATGCCCCCTGGTACAGCGACGCTAAAGCGGCCTGTGCATCGCACGATGTACTGCCTCACGCGTCAAACGACCACAATGATAGGACCACATGGGCAATTGTTGCCTCTCACTTTAACAGAAAAACCAGCAGCGCTACACAAGCCAATCCCTCTCTGTCCAACTGACAGCAACCCATGAGCGGGAAAGGTGTATACAACACGGCCACAGCATCACCTGCCGACGGGCATCGGCAGTAAACAAGTCTTAGAAATCAAAAAGACACAAGTCGGGCCCGCACCGGTCCTAGACCACCCCGCCTCAGTTGCGGGCAGGCCCGCGGCTACCACCATCCACCGAAGAACTGCGACGGCGCATATTGCGCGGAGGCTCTGCCTCGTCCTCGTCGTCAAAGCTGAGACTCAGGCCGAGGATGTCGCCGGCGTCAAAGCACTTAGGCGAGGGAGGCACCGCCGCCACTTGGCGAAGACGTTCGACCTCCTGGGAGAACAGGTTGAAGGCCACTGCCGAGTCCGCTGCCATGCTCATGGCCCGAGCCAAGTCCGGCAAGGCTTCCTCAAGGACATGCCCATGGGCATCTCTAACCGCCCGGCGCAACGCCTCCATCTGGCGATTCCACGCCAAGGCCAGGGCGGCCGCCCCGACGCCACGAGGCACTCGCTGCCCGTCAATATGACGGCTCGGCCCGTCGCCAAACAGCGCCACTGCCGCCTGAAACGTCTCAGGCGAAGTCCAAACGTCCTCGAGCCTTGAACGCTCATGTCCCCCGGACGCGGCGGCAACGCGTGTCTCGCGCACAGGCGACAGCGAACCCCGACGGCTGGGAGAAGCGGACCGACGCGAAGGCTCACCGGCCGACCGCGTCCCTTCACGGAAGAAACCGCCATTGCCATGAGCCGCCGCCACTGGCGTCTTTCCATCGTCGTGCGAGCCTCCGCCGCAGGCGGGAAGCGACGCAAAGCCGCGACAAGGGTAGTTCGACATGAACCCGTACTCGGCCAACGAGTCCAAATGGACGTGCACCTGACGCGCCGCACGCGTCTGCGTGTCCCGTCGGATGACGTCCTTGACGAAGATGGTCCACGGGAAGACCTCCGTGGCCTTGTGCATCTTATGGAACATGTCCAGCACAGCCCGGCCGACCGGCCCACTGGCCATAAGGTGCAGGTCCAACTTGGACACGCGCCGAAGGGCTGTGGCATCGAGCCAGGCGAAGACCTTGTCCGTCATCAGGGTGTGCACCCACCCGGCCGCCAAGAAGTAGTAACACTCCGCGTTGATTACGTGCCAAGCGGCACTGAACTCGTAGACAAGCTTATGAGCCAGATACGATAATGCGTTTGGCATTTCCATCCACGGCCCGCGGTTTAACCACCAGCGGGGGTAGCGTGGAAGCCACCGCGACAAGTCGAAATGACGGGGCGCCCGGATTACACCGGAGCACTAAGCGGTGGGAAAAAGCCCGCGGCTCGAGATACGAGCCGCGTCTTGAGCACGCTGATGGGCGGGGGCATAACTCGGCGCCCAAAACGGGGAGGTCAACGCCACGGTGCGCGCGTAGAACTAAGAACTTCTCCTCCGCGGCGTGTTCCGCCTCGTGAGATATCTCGATGAGTTCATCAAGGTACTCCTCCATGCCCGCCTCCTGGGCAAAGGGAACCGACAACTCCTGGGCCATACGGCGCGACAAGAGGACAGCCTCTGGCCAAGCGCGACGCAGACGCCCGAAATTGTTGGAATCCACCTCGAAGGTCCCCATCTGGTGGACCGGAAACAGGAGTGCCCAAGCGTAAAGACGCGTGTGGAAGTCGTGGAACGGCCGTCCGTAACGGACCAACTCGTTGGCATACTCCAGGACCTCGTACGCTTGCCGCGCCTTTCCTTGATTGCTATAATTGGCGTTCCCGTGCACCTCCGCCACGAAGGCGTCGACGTGGTCATCGGGCACCTCATTGAGGAAGTCAATGAGCCCCGGCGGGGTGCCCCAATGGCCTTGTTCAATTGGAACCAATGCCATGCGGCGGTCGTTGGTCACTGCGTCCATAAAGGCGTCATCACTCATGACGGGGAAGCCGTCTCGTGTCCCAAGGGACGGCGGGCTGAAGTACGTGCGCCGAAAGGGCGACGGCCCCGCCCCCTCGATGAGCGGAAGCTCGGCCGCTTGGTCCTCCGCCCCGTCGGGATAATCCGCAGGGAGGCCACCACCGCGCATGTTGCGGCCATTGTCGGCCGAAGACCCGTCTTGACGCGACCCCGAATCAACACTCGCTGCCGACCCGGCTCGCCCCGCTGGGCCCCCCGCGCCATTGGCACCGCTTCCCGCCGCGCCGGCCGCGTCGGCCATCTGGACGTCGCTACCGCCGCCCGCCATCTTGGCCCTGTACTTGCCGTCGGCTCCCCGCGTACAGCGGCAGACCCGGGCCAACTCCACGCTCCCCCCAACCACAAGCCCACCACGCTCCCCCCTCACGACCTAGGGTCAATCGGCTAGGATACTAGCCGCGCTCCCGACTCCTCAGTGGCTATGAGCCCGACCCTGTTCCCCCGCCCACCTTGTGCGCCAGCGCAACGGCCCCGACCCGTCGAGGGACAGGCCTTGACAGCCTCGCCTCGCCACGGACGGGGCACGGCAGACGGAGGACCCAGAGATCAACAACTGCGCAAGCGCAGGCCACCGCAGCCTGCCCAGCTGCGCTACTCAACCCGGAAGCCGTATGGCACGGGGAACCGGGCGGGCCCTCGCCGTGCCCACCCCCCGGTATATATACCGTGTGGCGAGCCCAGAGGCCCGCCGATTCGCCCCCGCCTGTGCCCCCTGCGGCACGCAGGCACAGGGCCCCCACTCCCGTAGGGGCCGATCCGATGCCTGCACGGCCGCTGCCGCCCCCTGGGTGCCCATAGGCTGCCCGTTCCCGCCCTCTGGCCCTCCGGCCCGCATCGGCCATTCTGGGCCGATCGAAACCGTTCGCGCCGCCGGCTCCATCGCCCCGTCTTGCGCGAGAGTGTCAGGGGTCTCCCCGATCACCTTTTCAGGCGCCGGCCAAGGCGTAACGCCCTCACGTCCATTCGCGCGTCGTTACGCGACATGTTGATTGGTTGCCACTTGTGGCGTTCGTGGTGGCGGATCAGTCGATCTGCGCCCACTCGCCGGGACGGCTCTAATCTCATTACAGGGGTATGTAGGCCTTAATATTGGGATATTGGGCCCTGTAGCCCCCCTGACTGGTCAGTATTCAAGTGGAGGATTGAACTGACTTGTGGCTTCCCCTCTGGGAGGTTACTTCCGTCTTGTATGTCTGTCCTTTCTTTTATCGTCTCTATTTTGGTGGTTATTCTATCTTTATGATCGCTCGGTCGATCGACCCCGCCCCTTTACCGTCTGATAATATCAGCACCATGGGACCGGGGCTCTCCGTCGTTGGCACCCCCGGCTCCCCATCGGATCTTGCACGAACAAAGGTTCTTCTTCCTCGCCCCTTGGGCGATAGCGTTCGCTCTATCGTTCGTCTACGGTCGGTCGCTACTTACTGGTTAGTTAACCAACGTCTTGAATACCACATGGCTGTTCCTGTCACCATCGCTCGGGGAGATGCCGAACTCGTGCGCGCCGACGTCGCCTTCACCTGGAGCATGACCGTCGTGGCCACGGCTCGCGCGTATATCTTCCTTGCTGGTGTCACCGCCGCCGTGTTGGCTACCATCCTCCAAGGCTTGAGCGGAGCGCCGCGGCGAGCGGCCACGACCACGGCTGCACCCGCCGTTTCCCGTAGAAGTAGGCACCTGCATGTCGCCGTAATTGAGCGCAAACATTCGCTTGTAGTCGTGAACGAAACGTACGGCGACCAAAGTGGCACCGGAGTCGACGTACAGCCCTTGTGCAAGATTGATGACGCTCCGCTGGGCAGAATCGATCGGCATACTGACCTCCCTCTTGAGGAGAAGCGTCAACAACGACTGGTGCAGCGCTGGGTGCCGCAACAGTTCTTGGTAGAAGAGCATTGATGGCGTGTAAAGTGCGACGATCTTGTTGCGCAGCTCCTCGCCTTTGCGTAGCTCCCCGTCGTCGTCGCGCTCAACGGCGCGGATACTCAGGATAAAGTCGGATTGCAGGTCCCTGAGATGGTCTTGGTCCATGGCGTGGCGGAAAATGGGCTCCGACTCAATTCTCGGCGGCGGCGCCATCCTGCATGCGACAGGTTGCTACGAGCCGGACGTGACGATCTTGGAGGGCGTGTCGGTCTCGATGGCAGGACCAACAGGATGGACTGGATGAACAGGATCGGCGCGGTAAACGGCGCCTACTCGACACGCCACTATCCGGCCGTCACAGCGAATGTCCACACGTTCCAAAGTGGGGCCTAATCCCCCTGCGGTGTCAACGGTTTAGACCTCCCCCCGGGTGGAGCAGACGAGCCTGCCCCTCCAGTACGGCCACAAGGACCACCAGATTCCGGGGAAAAGGTCAGAGTGCGCGCCAGACGGGGACAGACAGGCCAAGGCCCCGTCAGGACCCGTCAGCGTATTCAAGCACGCCGTCTTACCAACGGAAACGCTTCTCACAACACGCTCCGTGGACTCGCACCGCGCGACACCAGAAAAGGCGTACACTCGGGCGACGTTAACCAGCTGGAAAACGCGCGCACGCGCGCACACACGCCAGACGCTCGCGTCGTGCTCGCCAATGTGAGTCGCGATTGTGGGAAAACTTGCGATAAAGGGCAAAGAACGCAGTAGGCAGGTTCACAAAGCCAAGGTCCCCCGACGGACTCTGACCGGCGGTGACAGCCTGACAGCGAAATTCCGAGTTCCTGACATGTGACGGCACGAAATGATAGCGCAAACTCAAGTGGCTCGGATTCGCTGCTTAGTGGCTCAGATCCGTGTCCGCTTCAACGGCTACTGGGCCACCGATTGCCAACCTCTGGCGCGCATCCAGCGCGACAAGCTGTTGTCCACCCCGCCCACACCCAGAGGGCCCTCCAACGGCATTTCTGTGCGTCCCCCCTTTCGCGTGAGCCTTCCGCCGGCGTTTTTGGTTGCCCCCCCACCCCTCCCGATGCGTGCAGATGGCGTTGGGGTACACGCAAGCACCGACCCTTCGTCGCCTCTGTTCAGCACGACACGCTACGGCCGTGACCAGCCCCATCCCAATGACTCTGACCGGGCCTGACCTTACCGCTGCTCCTAGCATTGGGCCTGCACAGATGGTCTGGGGCGGCCAGCGCGTGTTTCTTGCGTCCTTCTGCACACGACCTCCACTCCTGCCGCGTTTTCGGGGCGTGTATGGCTGGCGCAGTCCCATGCAGGTGTGAGGCGCCCCTCTTCAGGGCGTTCGCATGCACCACCGGTGACTCGGTGCTTCTTCGTTCACGTGCGCGCGTCAGATGCGCTGCGCGCGAGACTCGGAGGCACTGCCCGTCCCCATCGGGTTGCTCCCGGCGCTCTTGTGGTGCTCCGACGCATCATATGGACAGGCACGGTGAGTTGACTGTGGGATTGAGACGCCACCTCCACTGCGTATGGTGTCCTGCCTGCTGTTTTAAATGCCACATAGCCCCACGTCATGCTCTCTCCACCTTCACGACCGCAGCGGCATGAGGCCAGCTTGCGCATGCACTCCTTTTGTTCCTTGTCACGGATCTGTTGGGTCTTCAATGGATCATCGATGCAACTTCTGACCTCATGCCCTTCGTATGGTGGTCGGTATACTCGCTACAATGGACGACGTCTCGGTTGGTTCTGTACGTACACCCGTGAACACATGTCTAGTTCTGGCGTCCCGCCCACCTCTTGGTTCCAGAGCCCAAGCGACGTCCTCTGGTCCTGCCGTCTAGTGCGTTTTGCCGTGCACTCTTGCACACGTTCTGCTTTTCTTTCAGTTGTTTCTCATGTTCTGTGGATGCTTGCTTGGCTTTGGAAGCCGACTGACAGGCTGGTCTGTTTCGTGTGTGCTCCTTGGTGCCCTTCTTGTGCCGCCCTGATATCTATCTGCGTAACTGAATGCGTGGCTTTTCTGTGAGGTGTGTTTCGCTATGAGAGCAGGGATGTCGGAGCCCCCGACCCCGTATCTGCCATCCGTTTCGTACGCTCCAGGCTCGGGTGATGCGGCCGTCAATCAAGCAAACCAGCCGTTTATCGGACACCACTCCGGGGGGGCGACCATTTTCATGTCGGACGGGGTTCCGCCCAGCTCTGACGACGACGACGGCGGTGGGGAACCCTCGCCTGGCCACTGCGTTCGCCCCACGATGAGCCCGTCCCGCAGTGGCTCGCGCCTGCACGGTGCTCGTCACCCTCTGACACCGAGCGTGTCGGACGACTCTGGAGCTGACCACGAGGAGGATGAGGCGGCAGCTCGCGGTCAGTCGCCGCATTGGTGTGCGCGGCGCGGCAATGTGCGCGACAGCGACCGGCGCTCGTCGCGCCCCCCGTCCAAGTCCCGCAAGGTGTCTTACCCGCGTCAGCGATCGCCGGGCCCAAACGGCAAGCAAGGTAGAATTTGGGGGGCCAATGTCCGCATGCTCGTCGTCTCTCAATGGTGGGCGTACATTTCCTACAAGTTATCCAGCCGGGTCGGTCCTTGCGTCTCGCGACAGCGAATGCGGCAGCCTGGGTGGCTATACGGCAGGAGGTATCCGAGTCGGGGTATGACGTGACTGTGGCATCCATCAAGCGCCTCATGGAAGGCACCAAAAAGTACATGGAGCACCGTAAGAATCACTCGACGACCGGCAAGTGGCCGACCGATGTCGAGCTCAATCGCGACGACCTCGACGCCGACCAGGCCACAGTGTGGCGAATCAGCTACGAGAGCATGGTGGAACTCGTCAAGATTTCCAAGAAGGTCATGCACTACGTGGGCGGCACCAAGAAGGCGCGCCCCGTCACGGTCGGCTCGGTCCGGCGATCGGCGGGTGGGTCGCCATGATCCACGGGGAGGCGGACGCGAGGAGCAGCGAGTGCGTCGGATCGTGCCGGGACATGCAGCCAAATCCAATCCAATTCCTCACGCGGGGCGCCAAGTGGCAGCCGTTCCGATGGGGAATTGTCACTGAGCGACAGCGACGACTCCGATGCAGCCAGAAAATTGCCTCCTGCTGTCATTCCTCGCCTTGTCGTGGCGTTGACGCCTCCCCGCGCCGCTGCGACCGCGGCTACGCCGCCGACCGATGGCGCGCACCTTGCCAGCGTTTCATTTTCGCGTCCATTTTCGAGCTCTACCCGTCGTCGGCCTGCTCAAGGCGGCAGTGCGGCATCTGCTGCCGCCGCCTCGCCTGCGCTGGACGCTATGCGCGGCTATGCTGCAGCGGGGGATGTGACGGCGCGGCAGTCCTCTCCTGCACACGTACCTGGAGGCGCTATCGGGCGCTCTCGGCGAGCCTCGCGAGCCGTCGAGGCAGGAGCAGTAGTTTTTCGGTTTGACGATCCAGTGGCCAAAGTATTGCAGCAAGGGCTGGAGCTAGCGCAGTCGACCAGGGTGGCGCAGGCCACTGCAGCGGAGGCAGTCGCCGCTAGGCAGAATGAGTTGGAGCTGCGTCGCGTGTGCCTGGATGAGCAGCTCGCGGCGGATCAGGCCCGAGCAGAGAAGCTGCGGGAGACCAACCGTACTTTTGCGATGCTCATCAAACTCCGTGGACGGCAGCCGGCGCCGGCCGTGGACCATCTGTTTGAGGGACTCCTGTCGTCTGGCATGCTGGGTGGTGCTGCGAGTACATCAGCAGCCGCGGGGGGGGTGAGTGGACCGGCGTCGACCGGCCCGACCGAGGAGCTACCGGCCGCGACGTCGAAAACCGGGGGGGGGGCAACAACCGCTCAGTTGACCGCCGTGGGAGGGGGGGTAACCACCGCCGTGTATACCGACGGGGTTGGGTCAACGGCCGCGGCACACACCGACGCCGGCGTGGCAACCACACCGCTGTTTACCAACGGGCGGGGGGCAAACGCGGCCGCGTCTATCGGCGGGGGGCAGGGTGCAACCGCCGTGGCGCCTCCAGGCGGTGCGTGGAGAGCAACCGCCGCGGCTCGTGCCGGCGGGGGGGTGGCACCAACGGCCGCTGGGATGACCAGCGGAGGCGACGTGGTGACCGCCGCGGCGTCTGTGGATGGCGGTGGATCAACTGCCAACAACGCGTCTGTCCGTGGCGGCGGACAACCATGAGAGTCGATATCGTCTGTCAAGTCTAGGGCACCGAGCGGGGAGCCGGCACCTGCCAGCGGACGACCGACGGCGCGGGGCTACCTCTGTGAACAGTGCTGCTGCTGTGAGCGACCCTCGATCTGCATCGTCTCAGTGCGCGGACGGATGGGCCCTGGTCATGATTTTGTTGAGGCGACACGACAGTATGCATTGGGTGACCTTTGTTTGAATGGATAGGAGAAAACATACGTACATTGCATCACTGCTCCCGCCTCGTCCATCACAACCTGTACTGCCCCGTGGCCTTCATGAACGCCAGCACGTCGCTCTTGACCCGCGAGCGGCACTCATTCGCCTCTTCTTCTACAGCAATCGCGTCCTCTCCCGCGCCTACTTCTGGAACTGTCCCCGGCCCCGCATCCCCCACGGCATCGCACACATTGTGAATCACGCAACACGCAAAAATCCAATCCATCGCGAACAAGAAGTCCCTCTGTGACCCGATAGGAAGCCGGAGCTCCCGCAAACTCGTCCAGCGCGCCTTCATCACGACAATTGTGTGCTCCAAGATGGCCCGCAGGCGCGCAAGCTACTAATTGAAATTCTTGTTTCTCCTTGTCTCCCCAGCAGCTCCTTTCAAGGGACCGACGACCCGCGCTGTCCGATGGATGCCTTTGGCGCCGAGCAGGTACTCAATCAGGGAGAAGAGCTCTTCAGGAAAACGATGCCAATCAGCATACTTCTGCACCATCGCGTCGTTGGCCGCACCAGTGAAGCCCGTCGTAATGGAAATAATGTTGCGATGATGATCGCAGGTAAGCAGAGCGTGCTCGCTGTTCCTGCCGTGCCGGTCCCACCACGTCCATGGTTGGACGCGCGGCGCGTACGCAAGCGGCACTGTGGTAGCGTCCACGGAGCCAATGCAGCCGCGAAAGCCGTACCGCTCCCACGCCCAGTTGGATAGCTCTTGTCGGCGGCCCGCTGTGGGCCAAATGATACGGGACGACGCGAGCTTGTTGACAGCGCTGATGAAGAGCTTAGTACACTTCACGACTGCGCCAATGCTCACCCCAAAAGTTTTGGAAATGCACACCACACCTGTTGCACAAGAGAAGGGAAGAAACAGAGAAAAAAACAGAGAAGAAACAGAAGAAAAACAGAGGAAAAACAGGGAAAAAGTAGAGAAAAAACAAAGAAGAAACAAAGAAAAAACACAGAGAAAGTAACGTATTGTTTGGAATAACGAGAGAGAACGTCGCTGTTTAAGTTAGTAAAGAGCATCTCTGGCGCCTGTGTCCCACGCGCACAACCCACCTACTCATGCTCTCGATTGAACGGCCACGTACTTGTCGCGTTCCCATAGTGGCCCAGACGAACGAGGCCAATCTTCATCACGACGTCTGCCGGTAGGCATGGCCGGCCGAACCGAAGCCGTCGAGGAAGGAACGGGAAGAGCAGTTCTCCCAGATGCGTGTAGGTGGAGCGTTTTACGCGCACATAGAGGCGGAACTGGTCCTCCGGGAGGACGCTGATCACAGTGAAAGCCCAATGGTTGCTCTTAGAAATGAAGCCACGGCTCATGTCCAGGTACCGATTGGAGAGGAGTGTACTCAATTGGCGCCTCGCCCGCAGGAGAAGAAACCAGGACAGTTGGATGTCGTCCATACAAAACGCTTCAAGCGTCGCAGGCTCCATGAGGCCCACGCACTCAAAACAGGAAAAGCATGTGAGTAGACGCACCTGGCGCGTGTGGCGACGGATGGCGACCTGCTGACGAGAGATACGCGCCATGCTATGCGGGGCGTACTGGCAGGTGGCAAGCGAGCCAAGGCATGGAAGGGAAGAGCCAGTGTGAGCACGGCGACGTGGTGCCGTGCACCATTTATCTTGCCTCATGGCTGTCAGCGGGGGGCCACATGTACCCTCACAGTCGTCCTGTTAATCCTCAGATGTGCGGTTGTCCGGACCCTCTGTCTCGATGTGTGACAAGAGACCTTCGAGTCGGACCCTTCTTACAGCTCTGACAGAAATGCGAAATCCGCCGTCCGAACGAAAGAACGAACGAACCGCCGAGCGTCTGCCGATCCGGACTTTATGAACCCCCCTAGTGTTTGCCCACCCGTGCACCGACTCACCGACGCTCCCCTGCTTGGGGTGCGGCGGCACTCGGTGTCTGGGCATCCGGGCCAGTCACACGCCGAGTTAATACACTGTGGAGCGGCTCTTAGTGCAAATCTGGCCAGCCATTGGTATAGAAGCACAATTCCCGCCATCTATTGGCTTGTGCTTGTGCTGTCAGTTTGATGTTGAATATGAAGGGATTCCGAGCCAGATCTGGCGGCGAAAACAACGTGGCCGCCCGTGTGCGCGCTTTTTCCAGGACACGGCCAGTGCGCACGACGCGACTGCCCCTGCTGGGTGGGACACAGCTGCAACCGTTCGACTCACAACGCACGAGGCGATTGCTCGCTGCTTACCGAGGCGCCGTGAGCACAGTTGAGTTCACGTCGCCCGCGCGCCCATGGTTTCCATTGCTTCAACATGGTGTGCACGCCATCGCGGCCACCTCCCGTTGCGCACTGCGGCAGACGGCCACCCAAGTGCGTTGCCCGCCTATTGTCTGAGCGTCCGCCCCGAGCTGCTTCATTGACTGGAGAGTTAGCGTACCCTCTCGACGATGTTAGAGCACTTCTCGGATTCTCACACCACATCCTCGCCATTGACTCTCTGCATGCTGCCTCCTCCCCCACGCCCCGCCCGCCCCCGGATGCCGTGCCACCTGTATTGATTGGACCTGCTGCCTCCTTGATGCTTGTTCTCTTGGTCAGCATTGGTGATATCTCTTTTCTCTCTCCCACCCCAGGCTCTGGCTCGATGTCGTCGTGCGCCGGCTGGACCGGGCGACTCCATCCGTTCCTCTCTCTTTTCTTTTCCTCGTCGGGGTGCACGCGCGGCGGTTTCCAACGGCACGTGGAGTGTGGAGGGTATGTGTGCGTCGGCGATGGGTGGTGGTTGGCGGCACGCCCGCTCCTCTGTGTGTCTTATGCGATGGTAAATGCTGCTTCCTGTGGGAACTGTGTGTGTGTGCAAGTGGGTTGGCGGCACATCTGTGGGGGGCTGGCGCTCGGCAAGACGCAAGTGAGCGTGAGACGCGGCTCGTGGAGTGTGCGGTGGGTCTTATCGGTCGGATGCGCTCGCGACTCACTTACCTGCCACTGCCCCATCGTCTTTCACCAACTGCTACACCGCCCGCCCGACATTTCGACTGATTTTTTTTTGTTTGACATCCCATACACGTCAGGCTGGTTGTGTGTCACCAGTTCTTCGCGTGTGTAGCTCAACCCCTCAACCCTTTATCTTTTCCGTGCTCTTTTGTTTTCTCTACGCAATTGTGCACGCATCGTGTCAGCTGCCTTCGCATGCAAATCATCCGCCCTCTTCTCACGGTCCCTCTTAGCCTTGTCTTCTTTGGCTGCACACACCGGTACTACTTCCCGGTTCTCCCGCCTCCGCTTGTCGCCCGCGCTCGTAGCATTGCGCGCTGCACGAGCCGCCGACTTGCGCGTCGGCCCGTACCGCGCCAGATCAGACTCACTGGCGTCCCGCGCCAGCGCCATAGCGCGCATAAAGGCCGCCGCCGACGCCAGCTCAGAGCTACAGAAATACTTGCGCGCGCTCTGACCGTAGCGCCGGTGCCATGCTTCGATAGCCTGCTCCCCATACAAGCCGATGCTCCCATAGCGCTGCATGAATTCGGCAGCGTGGCAAAGCAGCAGGTGAAGCTTCGGTGAAACGCTCAGCCACGGGAACGCCCGCTTCAGGTGCGTGACAAAAGCCGTGGTGTCTGCTCGGAACTGGCGGACCTCCTCGGCAGTCGCAACGGCAGCCCGGTTCAATGGCTTTCGCACCCGGTTCCAGAGCAGCCACGCGTGCTTGTAAGCTGTGTGGTACTCTTCCGTCAGGTCGGACAACAGCAGCTGGGAGATGGCATCACTCCTGTCACCAATGCGGTGGCAGTCGCGACCGATGAACCCCCCCCCGTGATAGGGAACTGGCTTCACGCCCACCTTGTTCCGTAGCAACGCCGCCAAGCGGTGCGCGAAGCGCAGCCCGGCCTCGTCTCCGTTGCACTTAATTACGCATTCGGTGGCGAGTACGAGTAATCGTCCGGTCACACCGAGGGTAATGTGCAATGGAATTACAACGATCTGCCGCGGATCAGCCGGCAGGAGAGGTCGCCGCTCGACGGACAGATGAGCCAATTGGCGTTCAGAGGCAGTGTCGCCGCCGGTACAACGGCCTCCGCTGCCTTGCCCCGGCCATTCCAGGTTGCAGTACTGCGTCGCCAACCGCAGGGTCCTCTCGCCAACGACGTCTTGGAGCGTCAGGTACTGGGCGTCCAAGGTGGCGTGCTCGACGCTGGGTGCTCGAGTGCTCAGGAACTTGAGACACGGCATGGTCGCGCTCGCACCCTTGTGCCCAAGCACGGTACACAGGGCATCATAGTCGCCAGTGGGGAACAATCGCACGGCGCGTCTCTCCCCTCCGACCAGCAGACCGCCCACGAGCAGCTCTGTGACTTGCGGGACCAGCGTTTTGAGCATCGAGTTAATGTCGTCGTAGTTGTCCTTGTCGCATGGACAAACAGCAGCGAGAAATGTGTTGTTGGGGTCGTTCGGGCGCTCCTGATTAATGAGCCCGACGACAACTTTGACCGACGGCGGGCTGCCGCCCTTGTCCAAACCTAAAGTAAGGTGGAAGTCCTTCATCTCAGGCGGGGGGCAGCCGGACAGCACGCCCAAGTTGCTCGCGTCGGTGTCTGTAAAGAGGGTAGTCTTGGGCACGGGCCTGCCATTGTCGTCGAGGATGTGCCGCTCAATGAATTGTTCGGCTCCACAGAGCGACGAAACGCGCTCCTGCACCGCCAAGGAGAGGTTGGCGATGTAGGCACCAGCAGAGTTGACTGTGACGTTCTTCGCCGGCAACGCCTGCATCCTCTTGCGAGCCCCGCGCAGCTCGGCAACGCTGGCCATGCCAAGGCGAGCCCCCCGAAAAATCCGCCGGATTAGAGCAAACCCTCGCTGGCTCAGCCCTGGAACCTCCAGTAACCCCACTTGCTGCTCCGCGGACGGCACGCCCCGCGGCGGTGGCTCGGCCACGCCCTTCTCCTCCTCGTCAGGGGGCGCTCGCGCGAGAGCAGCGCCTGAGCATGCCGCCCGCAGCTCCTTTCGCGCAGCCGCCAGTCGTTTGTTCGTCTGGCTCTTCTTGACACACACCAGACGGGGCGTGACCCTCCGCGTGTAGACGGCAATGGTGCCGTTGCCACGGGTTAGTTTCAGCACGTTTGGCGTGCCATGGAGCAGGACGGCGCTTGCAATCCTCCCCAAGTACTCCTGGTCCTCTGCCCCTGTGAATTTCCCAGCCAGCAGCGCCTCCAAAAACTTCTTGCAGGTCTGAGCAGCCGGGTGATGGGGCGTGGGGGGGGGGGGGCTTGGCATGACAGTCGGATGTTCAATGGGGATACCGGGGGGGTTGTGGGCAGCTTGTACAGGAGAATCAGGCAGGTGGGCTGGCGGCCGGCGCGCAGGCTCCGGACAGGCGTCTTGGTAGGCGATTGCCTGAGGTGTCGGACACGTAGGAGGGGGGGCAACAGGCTGCGTTGGCTCCAACACCTGTGAGGGGGATACGTTCGAGCACAATTCAGGAGCGGCGCACGCTGCTACAGGGGGAGGGGGGCGCGTCAAGGCAGCGTGCTGGGCTGATGAGCACCCCTTGGCTCGTTGCCCCTGGCAAGAGCAGGTGTTGCAGGTGCCCCTGCGGCACTGTGATTCGGGCAACGCCGCAACGGCTCGCGCCAGGTCGTCGTCCGCCTTGCGCGCCACACCCTCTCTCCAGGCCGCCATGCCTGCTGTTGGCTTCAGGAAGAGGCGGTGGCACGTCGAGCACTCGTACGCCCACACCCTGCCGGGAAACACCTGCCGCAAGTCGGCTGCCGTCAATCTGTATCACTCAACAGACAATTGTACGGTTGGAAATCACACAGTCCAGAGCAAAACACAGTTAGCCTTGCCTCCCGAGGTGGATCCAGGGACGGCCCAGTGGTACGGAGACAGCTTCAGGTGCATTATCGAATCAGCAGTTCTCTCGCCACCCGCCGCACTTCCAACGTACTTCTTGTCGCCGTTCATCAGGTCCACCTCTGGTTGGTCCTCCTCGGGTTCACGGCTCGTTCTCAGCACACCGCGCCGCAGCCAGGCCCCACCGCCCATTCGCGACGCGTGGTTGACCGGCTAGCGGGTTGCGGCGAGATGGAAATCCGACGGGGTTTTAGCGGCAAGACTCCGGTCTTGATCAAGTCGAGGCCGCACCGCTCCCCCCCCCTCTGCATTGCCCTGTTCAGGCAGGATGAAAATTGTGTCGCGATACAATTTCCTCTCGGCCACCCAGCTTTCTGCACGTTGCAGATCCATTTTCGTAGGCCATATGTAAAGCGCAGAGCTCTAGAGGAGCCACCTTAACTGGGCGTGGTCACCCCCCCGCTAGCCGGTGCGGGGTGTCCTCATATGCCCGCACACGCGCACGCACGCGGGCCAACCCGGCCAAACAAGCCACCCAGGCAACCCCCTCTCTCAGGTGTGCCAGGTGCACACAAGC
>Ga0209093_1000609_pt1 | contig 19717 bp, 22 predicted proteins | sample SidtaG_4_FD_187450 | JGI IMG/M metagenome (GOLD analysis project Ga0209093, IMG submission 187450) | Marine algal microbial communities from Sidmouth, United Kingdom - Sidmouth_Male1 metaG (SPAdes) (version 2) | ecosystem: Host-associated > Algae > Red algae > Unclassified | place: Sidmouth... | reverse complement strand
CTCGGCCGTCGCGGCGCCCCCGGTCCACCGGTTGAGGCCGGTGGTGAGCCCAACGGCGGCAGAGTGTGGCGGACCCTGGGCGGTCCGTTCCCCGACGCAAGAGAGGCTCCGACGGCGGCACCGGCCACCGAAGGCGGTACCCGGGCCGCGCTGCCGCCGCCGCCGTCTTTGACCACCCCCAAAGATGACGGCAGGGTCACGGGCGGCGCAGCGAGCAGCGGCACGCCATCTATGGCTCTCCCATCGGCGGCCGTGCCGTCGCCCGCGGCGTCGCCCGTTGCCGTGCCGCCGACAGCAGGCAGCGCTGCAGGAACTCTGGGAACGACCGTTCTCGGCGGTAATGGCGGGGGTGGTGGCGAGCTTGTGCGGCGCGGCGCCAACGGCAGATCGGATGCGGCCCGCAGGGCGCCCAACGGCTGCAGATTGTGGCGGGCCTCGGGCGCGCCGCTCCGCTCCGCCCCAGTGGCACCGACGGCGGCACCTGCCGCCAAAGGCGGTACCCGGGCCGCTGTGACGCCGCCGCCGTCCTCGATCACCGCCACTGATGACGACGGGATGACGGGCGGCGCCGCGAGCAGCGGCACGCCACCTATGGCTTTGCCATCGGCGGCCGTGCCGTCGCCCGCCGCGTCCCCCATTGCCTGGCCGCCGACAGCTCGCAGCGCTGCGGGCACTCCGGGACTGACCGTGCTCGGCGTTGCAGGCGGGGGAGGCGACCGACTTGGCAGTCTCGGCGCCACCGGCGAAACAGTTGCAGCTGGTGCGGATTCGACCGGCGGCGGAGTGTGGTGCGCCGCGTTTGTCTTTCTCCCCGCAACGCCAGTGGCGCCGACGGGCACGCCGGCCGCCGATGGCGGCGCCCGGGCCGCGGTCCCGCTGCCGCCGTCCTCAAAGACCGCCACCGATGACGACGGGGTCACGGGCGGTGCAGCGAGCAGCGGCACGCCTCCTATGGCTTCGCCACCGGCTGCCGGGCCGTCGCCCGCCGCTTCGCTTGTTGCCCCGGCGCCGGCAGCCGGCTGTGTTGCCGCCACACCGCCAACGGCCATGCTCCGCGGTGTCGGCGGGGGTGGTGGCGGACTCGGCCGGCGTGGATGCCCCCGGTCCGCCAATTGAGGCCGGTGGGGAGCCCAACGGCGGCCGAGTGTGGCGCGTCTCGTGCGGGCCGCTCCCCATCGCACCAGTGGCTCCGACGGCGGAACCGGCCACCAAATGCGGTACCGGGGCTGCGCTGCCGCCGCCGCCGTCCTCGACCACCGCTACCGATGACGACGGGGTCACGGGCGGCGCCGCGAGCAGCGGCACGCCGCCTATGGCTTTGCCATCGGCGGACGTGCCGTCGCCCGCCGCGTCGCCCGCTGCCTGGCCACCGACAGCTGGCAGCGCTGCGGCGCCTCCGGTGCCGGCCGTAATGGGAGGTGCCGGCGGGGGTGGTGGCAGGCGTGCCGGGTGTGGCGCCTCAGGTGTACCGCTTGTGTCTTTGGGGGGACTGCGCGGGGCAGAGGCGGGGGATGGAGCTTTGGGCGCCGTGTGCGTGCCGCTCTCCGTACCTCCTGCTGCGGCGACCCCCCCGCTCGCAGCCGCCGCGCTGGCAACTATCGCCGCTGCCGCCACGCTCTCCTATTTTTTCCGCTGCATTGTGGCGAGGCGCTTCTGGAAGGCCGCCTTTCGCTTCTGCTTGGCCGACATTGCCCGCCGAGGCCGTACGGGAGGTTGGTCTCTGTCCCCGCTCGTCGTGTTGCTCGTGGGCTCCTTGGGCGCCATGTCCAAGCTTGAGTCGTCGGAGTCGAGCTCCAGGTCCAAAAACACCTCAGCCGCGTCTGGGCTCCTCCGAGCCAGCCGTTGAGCGGCGTCTGTGACGCTCCTGTGATTGCCCATCTAGTGTAGGGAGCGTAGACGAATCCCATACCAGCAGCAGACACGGAAACATGATTGATCCAACGTTTGAAGACAACAGAAGACGCATGTCAGCATGCCACTCAGGATCTCACGTCGTTGGCGTTGAGAACGACGCACACCCCGCACAAGGACACCAATAGCGCAGCCATCGAGCAACAAGCGGACTCAAACAACATCGGCGCACGCGTGCACCAGATGTCTGCCTGTCTTACCAATGACGGAAATGTGCAAGTTCTGCGCACCAACGCCGAGTGGGCCACGAGAAGCGTCTCAGAGTTGAGGGAAAGCACGCGACAACGATGAGCAACAGGATGCCATGCAGATGCGTGCTGTTGCACAGTGCTGTGCTGCAGCACCAAGGCTTGGCCCGCCAACCGAATCTCGTGTCAAAATTTGCAGCTGTAAAACCGTAACAGTACTGGCGTGACGTCCCAATCGCAGCAATACAGTTACACTTCATGGCATCGCAAATGATGAACCTGTCTTGGGTGCGTACTTACAAACTTGCCGTTGAAAATCAGGAAGCCTTTGTTTTGCTTATTGCATTGCTTGAACTAGCTAGAATGAAGAACTAGTCACTAAAATTTGCTGCGGGACAGTGGGGTCAGAGACACAGCGCATCCCTCAATGAGGCCCCGTCATGGCCCTGATGTTGGGAGAGGACGTCTCGCCTTACTGTGCGCTCTCCCCACGCCGCGATGGGACATGAAAACTCGGCAGCCTGAATGATCAGAGGGCCCTTTCGAATGGACTTCTGGACAGCCTAACCCCTTGTTCAAGGCGTACTCGCCTGGGTTGCGGGGGGCACGATCGCTAGGTCAAGAGGTAGTCTCTGTGTCCCTATGTCGCACCCCTCCATCCTCTCACACCCCTCCAGTAGCACCGGATGTGGTCCGCTTTCTCTTCGCGGGCCCTGGAACGCCTGAGGGCCATCAGTGACAACTGAAAGAGATGTCCGGCAGCGAGGCGTGTGATCCAAGGCCTTGGACTAGCCTGATTGGAGGCCCCGCTGGTTTTCAACGGGCCGGTTGACGAGTATGTGACACCCGTGTCCACCACTGACGGATGCAGCGGCGGCGGCGCGGCAGTGGCGGGATGGTGCCGAGCGCCCTTGCATCGATGCTGGAAAGTTGCTGTGCGTCTGGCACAAACGCGAGGGAATCTCGGGGGTGACATATCGACCAATGGAAGTGCACCTGTCCCACAGTCGACTACCAAGCACGGCAGCTCTCCTGACAAATCTGCCACTCGGATACCCCTGATTATGTCCGGACCTGCAACCTCTTGATATGTGACAACAGACTCTCCGTGCTGGACACTCTGGATTTGCGGACATGCTGACCCATACATTCGGACGGGCGCACGCTTGCCCCGTCTTAGAGCCTTACCCACCACACCGGCTCGAGTGGCATCTCGCAGCGTGCGTTGCGTGACCGGTCTGCCGCGCCGGAACCTCCTGGACAGGTCATTTGGGGGTGGAACGTGACCCCTGCCGATCGCCGTCACGCGCAGAGGACGTACCGCCTGGGCATGCCCTGAAGTGGGACTTGTCATCAGCCTTAAAGTTCGCTGCTGGCCGACTGGCACTCGCCAGGCACTTCAGAACTCTCTACGAGTGCGTTTGGAGAGTCTCCCACCGCCCATTCGTTGCGCAACAACGATCTGAGTCGATCGGTCAGTGCCTCCTCGACAGGCACACCAGGTGTCGGAAGCTTGATTCCAGATGACCGCCACTCTCTACCTCTGCTGTGCTTCTGCTCGAGCTCCTCGAGAGGCCTGAAAGGACGCTTGGCGCCGGCTGGTCTCACATTAGTGATTTATTGATGCATCACAGATGTCCACTTTCTAGCGAGGGGGCGCCAGCCAGGACTGAGCGGCGGAGCGTTGTCTGACATGAGGACCCGAGCAACTGCTGCATACAGATCTTTCCTTTCTTTGAGTTCGAGACAGACTTGAGTCGCTGTGGGGGCCACAATTTCTGCTAGAGGGCTACCCGAGCTCAAACGAAAAAGTCAGAACGGGTGGCTTTCCTGGGTCGGCAGGAGCTCGCATGCCCCAAACCACCGTAGAAGTTACTGCGCAGCGATATAGGGCTCTACACCGCATCTGCACATTCGACAACGACGGGCCATGCCCCCCCCTTTGGACTGTACTTCGACTCTTCCAGGTACACGATGAATTGACTGAGAGCTCTTCTTTCTGAGAGCTACTGGTGAGATGGTGCTCGTGGTGAGCGGCGGCACGCTTCAGGTCGCTCAGCCGCCGTCCTTGGCCGGAGACCCCGCCAAATCGATTGACACAGCCAAAGGCCCAGCGTGTGGGGCTTGCGGGCTGCATCTCTCCGTCGCCGATGAGCGGAACACTTCTCGCAACAACCAGTGAGCCGGCTGTCTCGTGCACGCCTGCGACGGGGTGCCGTTAGTGCTCCTGGCTCTGGGCGGGAAGCAATGAAAAACACGGCAGACAGTCGCACCATTTTTTATGGCATGGTCATGGGCAGCGCGACGCTCGCTGCAGCGCTGGCAGTCTCGCCATCAGCGTCGCTGGGTACGGTGGTGGACGGAACGGGCGGCACCGTGGCCCTGGTTCCGCCGTCGCCGGCCCGCGCCGCCGCTGGTGCCTCTGGTACGGCGAAGGGCGGCCCGCACGAGGCGCGTTTCATTCGCCGCCCTGCACCTCGCCGCTGGCGTCAAGCGGAGTGTCTGTAGCGCCGCGACCTCGAAGGCCGCCGCGACCGCCGCCGGCGCCACAGAGCGCGGCATCATGCGCCGGGGTGGCGTAGCACGACGTGTCAACCTGCCATTCACATTTTGACGGACTGACGTCGGCGTCGGCCACCGCAGCAGCCGCGGGTGTCAGAAAGGGGGATGGTGTTTCTACCGACGACCCCCACCCTCGGTTCGTCTGGCCTATTCTCCGTAGAGATCATGCGACCGCCCTCCAGGGCGCCCCTCTCGTCTTACGCACACCAGTGCACCCGCCCGCGCAACCAGCCTCACATGCCCACATGCGCTCCCGCTTGCCTGCGCCGCGCCGGTCCCGCAGGCACCATGGCACAGCCACACGCTTGTGCCATGCCCGCGCCGCACCCGTCCAACAGGCCCTAATTCATCCGCCCGACTGCACCACGCCAACCAGAGACATGCCCCGCCATCCGTGACGCCCCGCGGGACACGCTACCGCACGGGCGTCCCTCGCCCAAGACGCCGCCGACCCACGGTCGAGCGTTCCAGCAAAATTCCGCTACGGGCCGCCCGCTCGAATTGCACCGTGGGCAAACGCGGCCGCCACGCCGCCAACGCATACAGCGCCGCCGAGGTTGAAGCGTCGCCACGTCGGGCGTCTCGTCATCGCGGTGGCACCGCTCGCCCACCCTTTCCGACACCGCCGGAGGTAGCACCCCGGCGGGCCAGTTCACAGCGGCGTCCCGCCTAGACCGCAGGCGGCGGCGGTTGATCTGGTCGAAGACGGGCGGCGCCCCGCCTGTGCCCGTGCCGGTGGCGCTGCCGACGCCAGCCGCGGCGGCGTGCAGACTTCGGCCCGTCGCTACCGCAGCCATAGTCACGGGCGCACGCCAACACTCGTTGGTCGTCACCGCGACCGACGCCCGGCGGCGGCGGCGCGGCGCGTGACAAGCGTCGTGGCCAGGGCTCGGGGCCGTGGCAGCCACTGCCACAGGTGCGGCGGTTCCTCGGTTTCGGTCACCGCGCCCTCCGACCGGAGACAGAGGCACGGCGGGAGGAGGCGGCGGAGGCGGCGGCGGACGCAGCCGCCACCGCCGCTGGGGGCGCAGGATGGTCACAGCCGACGAATCCATCATGCGCAGCGGGGCGGGTCAGGCGGCTGTGCTCAGAACGGTAGCGGTGGAGGAGGGGAGTAGGCTGCGTCCTCGACGTGCGTGTCTACAGCGTCGCCGGCGCTGTCAGATTAACAGAGGCATGGCGCCGCACGCGCCCGGGCGCTTCGTGGAAATCATTGGTGGCGTCCCCTCGCCCCCCCACACCTCCTCTAACCTCGCTAAGAGTGACGGCTGCGTAACGGCCGTGCCATCGCGGGCACACCTGCATGACCGCCACCGACCCCGCTTCTGTGGCCACGCCGCTACGCCCACGGCGGCGGGGCAGGGGGACACACTGCCAGTCGAGAGACAAGTCAGCCGGCGGGAGGCATCGAGCATCGCAACTGCGGCCTCAACGATGCCGCCCGCCCCTGCAACGAGAGGCTACCGCGGCTGTTGGCTGTAGCGGATGCGCCCGACTGACCGCCCGCAATTGGCGGTTGGAAAAGGCGGGGGGCGTCGGGTTGGGCGGCGGGACAGCCAAGGACGCTGCCTGAGCCATCGCCCTCGAAGACGGGCGGCGATGGCGGCTGTTGGTGGCGCGAAGGGCGTCGGCAACGGCGGTGGCGCCGGTTGTGGAATTCATCGGCGCCACCCACCTCCGCAGCGAAGCGCTCGCTCGGCCGGTCGGCGCGCGACGGATATGGCTGCCGCATCTCCCCGCTGCAGCGGCGCGGGGCTTCGGCGGGTATTTGCAGGCGCGGCCGCAGCGTTTCCGCTGCCGTTGCCGCCCCCGCACTGGGAGTCGTGGCACGGCCGCGCGGCAACGGCCCCCTTCTCGACTGGCGCACGCGTCCCGGCATTGTCGCGGCGACCGTAGGCCGCGGGCGTGTCTAGGCTGCCACACTTCGTGCCGGGCGCGCGCCGGCGACAGAGTGGGTGGGGGAATCGCCACCTTCCGTTGCTGACCGCGCCGGCGCAGGAGATGGTAGCTTCATGGCTGGGGGGGTGGCAAGTCCTGTCGAGTCTGGAGGCGGAGGAAGGGGGCGTGGCGCGTCTGGTCGGGGGGGGGGGGGGGGGGGGGGGGGGTGGGTGGGGGGGGGGGGGGAGCTGCTGAGCCTGGAAGCAGGGATACTCTTTCCGGGGAATGAAGTGGCACATCCTCATGGTGTGGTGTATGTTGTAGCTTGTTGGCATCTTCTATTTATCCGTGGCCTCGTATTACCCCGCCGCCGCCACGTCTTCGTGGGGCTTTCTGCGGGTTGGCGGCTTTTCGTGCGGAGCAGGCCGGCTAGGTGGTGCGCTGCCTCCCGCCCGACCATGGGTCGGCGGGACACAAGGCCGCAGGCGACGCTTCAGTTGCGCCTTTGCACGTACGCGTCTTGCTAAGAGAGAAAAACAAGTGATTCTGAGACGAACGCGCACGGCACGCAGCTCTCCAAACAGCACGTCAAAGGCACAAACCGCTCTATACCCCACTCGGCAGTGAGGTCCCGTGGAAGGCGTAGGCCGCGGAGAAGACCGAGTGAACGTGGGAGAGAAGTACACGAAGAACCGCACCACCACCAGCGTGGGCCGCAGACCCCGACCCCGTGACGAGCAAGTCGACAAACCACGGCTCCACCCGACTCAGGGTGACCGGCGGGCAGTTCTTGATCAATCCTTTCGAGAAGTGCGTCACAAACGACGGCAAGAGCCCCTCGCAGCGCGAGAACACTGCGATAACCTCGAGCGCCGCGTCGCGCTCGAAGACGAGTCCCCACTTATCGAAAACGGCGAGCCACGCCACCGCAGTGGCGCTCGTTACCTCGACGTGACGTGTCTCAACGCCGCCACGCGCAGAGAGGCATGGGGCGGCCCCGGCTGGTCCTTGTGGCAGGAAAGCGGCAGCGGGTGGCTTGGCCGGTGACGGGCCGCGGTAGCCTGTGGGGGAGAAGCCCACGCTGGCAGCGGGTGCCTCGACCCGTAGCGAAGGGCGGCCAACGGGGAGGGGGGGGTATCCTTGGGCAGCGGTTGGGTGCACGGTTGCAGAAGGAGCAAAGGTGGTGGGGGGGGGAGACACCTCATCCTTGACGACGGGCAGCGTCGTCGAGCCTCGGGGGAGGGGAGAGGTCAGAAGAGGTGAAGCAGGAAACTGGCTGCGGTCCGAAGGGCTCCACGGAGTGTCGGCTTGGTCAGCTCGGACACTCCCCGTCTCAGGCTCTTGAGTCCGGGAAGAGGGAGCCGCAAGAGGTCCCGACGAGCCAGTGGGCTGAACCGCGCCGACCGCCAAAGAGGGAGCATCCCCGTTGCACGTCATGACGACGTCGTCCGCCTCGCAGGCCGTCACACCTACGATTGCCGCCGCCCGCACAGCAACCTCCGCTGTAGTACCGTCATCTCCACGCTCAATCAGCTTCCCGCAGACGGCCCTAAGCTCAGCGCGGTTCTTCAAAACAAACAAAGATTTCCAAGCAGACCACCCTTCATCATCGGCACGAAGCAAAACACATCGACGATCCTTCTCGCAAGAAAAGAAAGAAGCAAAGAAAGACAAAGCAAAGACACCGCAATCATGTCCGTCCCTCTGTTGAGGGACTGGCGGTGTCACGATATACACACACGAGCTCACCCAGTCGCTGGCTGGCTCCGCCTTCGTGCTCTCACACAGCCCACGCTGCAAGCTCTCGGTCCGCATCCAACCGAGAAGCCTAGAGCGCACACGTGAGCCCCTCGGATAACCACCGAGCGAGTTAAAGAAGGCCAGCGTCGCCACAGGTGTGCCAGTATGTACGGCTCCACCCGCACTGAGCGACAATGCCCTCTCTAACCGGGGCACGTCTGACAGAACTCCAGTCCACCAATGCCCTTCCTCACAGAAGAAAAACACCCATGTGGAGTACTCAAACACGTTGACACGTCGCGTCATAGTGGCGACCTTGGAAGGCCCTCCCAAGCACAACATTCGGTAGAACAGACTACCAAAAACAAGACACTCTTTCGAATGCGTGACAGGCAGCTCCTCGATCAAAAAGTACATGGCAAGAGCATCAAGGACGGCATCACGGATGTCCACCCCGTCTGCCAAACTCATGCAGTCATCTTGTGTTACCTGAACGGGGCTCCATGGCCCCCGAGAGTAGCGGAAGATGACGTCTCCGCTGCGTCCACGCCGGGGTTCCGGAAAGGTGTCAACATCAACCACCGCTCCCATCCCAGGCCGCTTACCGCTCGGCGTCAACATGTTGGCACGGACCGTCACCAAGCAACGCGGTCTCTGCCGAGCAAGGCGCGAGCAACGCGGTCTCTGCCGAGCAAGGCGCGAGCAATGACGGCCGCGCCAGAACGGAAGTCGCACCGTGAACAGCCTGAGCAAAAGCCGACCAGCGCGAGTGCAGCATATCTGACAGCGGAAAGAGAAGTGCCCAATTGACAAGAAGAAAACTTACTACCAAATATGCCTGGAATTGCATGCGATGTAAATCGCAGGACGCATCGTCACAAACTGGTAAAACAATATAATACATTCCATTGAACTGACCTATTGAATATGATGAGCACATTTGTGACCATGACAGCAAATTAGGTGCCTCCCTCTGCCATATTTTGTACCTCCGACCTCATCTCCACACAACGCAGGACAGAGTAGCGGGTGAGAATGACGTCAATTCCAAGAAGCGCGCGCCCATGTGCTCGGCAGATAGAGTGGTGTCGCACAGACTACAGCCCGTGCGCACGCCCTGTGCATGACGTCTGAGTGCGACAACGGCTCCATGGACAGCGCCGTCAGTGCGCCCAGGGCAGTTTGACGGTGACAAGCCTGTGTCAGATTCTCTCCTCGCCACAGTGGTACGCTGTGCGTCCAGGACGGATTCTCTGCCCGAGAAATGCGTCTAGCATAGGTCAGGCCTGCCGGCGAGAATGTACTCTACTCCATGCAACGCGAACACATGTGCGCAGGGGACCGAGTGCAGTCGCAGAGACGTCCTTCAATGCGCTTCCGCTGCGCGCGACGGCTGAGTGCGACGACGGCTCCATGGATAGCGCCGTCAGCGCGCCCAGAGCAGTTGGACGGTGACAAGCCCGTGTCAGATTCTCTCCGCGCCACAGTGGTGCGCTGTGCGTCCAGGACGGGTTCTCTGCCCGCGAAATGTGTCTAGCGTAGGTCAGGCCTGCCGGCGAGAATGTACTCTACTCCATGCAACGCACACCCATGTGCTCGGCGGACCGAGTGCAGTCGCATGGACGTTTTTCAGTGCGCATGCCCTGCGCTTGACGGCTGAGTATGACGACGGCTCCATGGACAGCGCCGTCAGTGCGCCCAGGGCAGTTCGACGGTGACAAGCCTGTGTCAGATTCTCTCTGCGCCACAGTGGTGCGCTGTGCGTCCAGGACGGGTTCTCTGCCCGAGCAATGTGTCCAGTGTAGGTCAGGCCTGCCGGCGAGAATGTACTCTACTCCATGCAATGCGTACCCAGGCACTCGGCTACCAGTGTGCTACCTCCGGCCTTTCGGGCTACAAGATGTCCGTGTGGTCTCTGGATGCGTGCGACACACGAGTGCAATGGCCTGTGCTAGTGTTTCGAGCCTAAGCAATGGGCGTCAGCACCCACTTGCTCATGTCGAGCGCATTTTGATGTCCCGGCGGGCATGCTGTCACTTGCTTCCCCATGGACAGCAAATTGATCGGCTGCGATAAACGTGAGACCAACAACCAAACTTGGTTATCGATATGGGCGTTTCCTCATACAAATCGTTACTTCCTGACAAGGTTAACTGATGTCGACCAACAGTTAATACCCCTCTCGGAAGCGCTTCCCTGTAAAGTAGCACCCAAGAATCCCTGTGTTTCGTCAGGTTCGTCGCGTTCTACCGATCGTTCCAAAAGGTTGCCTGAGGCGCCCCATGCGTCGATCAAAATTCGGCGATTGGCGTCATGTGTTCGATCTTTGCAATGCTCAGCTGTCTTATTTGCATTATTGGCTACGGTCGATGGCTCAGATGCCGATCGATCTCCCTAGTACGGATGACTTGATACTAGTTGTGTATGGACTTTATTTGACGTTTCCTCTAAATCAAGTACGGTTTCCGGACGAGGATAACGGGAAGACTGTGTCACAAATTATTGCTTCTTCTCCCGTTGGCTGTCAGGGCGTGGCACGGACACGAGCCGCATCGCGAAGCGGCCAGTAGAGAGTTTTGGCATGTAACTCGACGGTCGCTTCGACGGTCTTTTGACGGTACATCGTGCCACGTTGCGGAGATACCGTCGAGATACAGAAATTGCCGATCGTCCCCGACGGCTTTCTCGGGATACACCGTCGGGCCCGAGAGGAGCGGACTGTACATCGGCTGTGCATCTCGACCACGTGTCGCGCCTGCTGGGCTCCCAAGGCGGTTGGCGTGGCCGGAACACGAATTTGTACGACCCGATGTGGAACATTTGGGGCGTGCCTGCCTCATTCACAGCGGCACAGGTGATCACATCCAGCCGGTCAGGCCCGTTCCGTGACGTGGGTCCGTGTTCGTGACGGTGTTTGTGACAAAGGTTGTCGAACGCTGGTTGGCTGAATTCTGCCACGTGCTCAACTTGCCCATGCCGATCCCAGGCATGCCTGGCTTGCGCCACTCGGCCGGAGCGATGTGACGAGGCAGGCTGAATGGCCTGCTTGGAGAATTAGAGTCGATCACCGACGGAGTGACGCAAGAGTTTTCCGATGAATTGGCGAGGGAATGGTGTCGAGTGATCTCACCGCACGTCGGCCAAAGCCGCAGCCGCTGCGCTGCAGTTGGGCGGGTCACACCTCCTCCCACCGCACGCAACGGTCTGCTCAGTCGGCTTTTTTAGTATTCTTACGCGGCCACACCGCTTCCCGCCACATCCTGTACGTTCTTTACCTTTTTTCGCTATGAGGAGACCGGTGACGGGGGCCATCCCGCGTCAGACGCCAACCGGAGATGCAGCTGTGTGAGCTTACGCAGAGGGTGCCGCGGTGTGGGCACGCCCCTCTAGTCACTCCCTCCACCCGCGGTGGTGCGTGTCGCCACACGGTGCGCGCCCCAGCGCCCGTGCCGATCAGCAATGTTGCTGCACACGTGCACCAGCGGGCGGTCAGAAAGCCGCAGACGATTGAGATTGGAGTCGAGATATTGAATTATATTTCTGTACGTACATTCATTGACATCACATACCCATATCCTGCCTGATGTCCCGGAATGCTCTGACCGGTGTGACGCCGGGTTTGTGGCGTAACAAACGCGCAACACAAATCCGGATCCATGTCACGGAACGGGCCTCACTTGGCGTGTCCCAGCACGGGTGCTGCTGTGCTGTGTGCCTTGTGCCCCTCTCACCCATCTCCTCCACCCATCCTCACCCCCGCGACATGATACTGCTATGACCACCACTCACGTCGTTGTGGCTGCAATGCCGACCCCCTGCCCCACCGCAGGCAAAGTCGCCTCGCCCTTCCCCCACTATATGTAGTCTTTTTATGCGCGCTCAGCGTGCTGCTATCTTTGCAGACAGACTGCGCGCCACAGGGCAGCCCCCCCCGCCCTATAACTTGGACTGGTCTTGTTTGTTCCCATGTGCACGGCAGCCGCACGTCTGAGCAGCAGGCCACGGCCCCTCCGCGGTACGCCGCTGCCTCACGGCTTGTCGCGTGCTCCCACGCCACGCCTGCACATTCATCGACCGCAATGCCGTCTGTCATCGCGGCTCATCACCGCGCTCACGGCTCTCTCTCCTGCCCCCCCCCCCCCCCCCCCCCCCCCCCCCCCCCCCCTATCCACACTACAGGACGCTGTACGCACACAGATACTCCTATTGTCATTGCGCCAAAAATGGAAGAGTCCATGCCTAACAAGGGGCGCTTTTCTGCGATTGGTTGGCCCAGACATCGATCCGCTTGACTCTAGTGTCCATTCTACTGCTCCCGAGGCTCAAATGAGGCTCAAATGAGGCTCAAATGAGGCTCAAATGAGGCTTAAATGAGGCTCCCTCTCATAAGGCCTGGAAACGCGCCCTTTTTGGGGTGTCTGGGGCACCCCCTCCGAGTTTTCATCGTAAACAGCCGCCGAGTTGGCCCATGGGTAAGTGGACAGCGCTGAGTCCAGATCTATTCTCAAACAGAGCAGCCGAGGTTGGGAACATGGTCACAGAGAGGCATAAAAAACAGCCTCAAATGAGGGGAATCGACTCAAATGAGGCGGCCAGTCGAATAGACACTATCCGTCTGGCACCAGGTTTTCACAACTGCCTCAGAACATGGGATTCTCGGTACGTTCTGCAAACGAAAAAAATATGGACGGACTCCTGAGAACCTCAAGAGGAAGCACGTCGTTTCCGTTTCCAACGAAGTGCTCCCGTTTGTTGTCTAGAAAATGCACCTAAAATAGGGCCTGTACGAGTTCTTCACACAATCAATCTCGAGTGTGCACGGCCACAGATCGGGCTGAAAAACTTACATCAAACATGTATTTGATTTATTTCATTACTTGGAAGCAGATCTGGAACCCGACTCGTCGAGCTTTGTCAAGCGGTTCAGACGCGACATGAACATGGAGACAAACGCCCCGCATCCGGCGCCGTCTGCCCCGTGGTCACAAAGCAGTGACCATGACCGTTTACGATGCCCCCTTCCCATCCCCATCAAGATGAAATGAATGACGAACGCCGCCACTCCACATGCGCCCTACACACTATGGCACGCGCCGATCACAGAACTAAAGGTGCAGGCGACTTTCCGCACCAGCAGCTTCACCCGCAAGCACTCGCCCAAGAATGCGAGGATGCACACGCGGCACGCGCACTCTGGAGGCTGCCAGCCGTCGCCGCGTCTTTGCAGTGGACGGCAGAGCCATGCCCAAGTCGCGCAATCGGCACCCAGCCTCGAGTGCTGCATCCGATGCAATCTCCGCCTACGCGATGCGAAGGTTGGAGGCGTCCTGCTCCACAACGCGCGCGTGCCTGGCACGTGCCACGGCTGCTTCCTTCTGCTTCTTGTCCTCAGCAGTCAGCTCTCGAGCCCGCTTTTTTGCCGCCTTGGCCTTCTTCACCGCCTCTTTTCCCGCGGCAGCGCTTTCCATCGCCGCCAGAATCTCGGGTGCGGTCAAAACCGTACCCCTCCCCGCCGTTGACAGTGTGCCGTTGACGAGGACGGGTTGCGAGATATCCTTGCGGACAGTAGGGATCAACCGAGACGTCAACCTCTCGAGGTCAACGTCCGGAACGACAGTGTCAGCGCCCTTGCACAGCTCGGAGTTCTTGATGACCGAGGGATCGAGGGGCCACATCCCCACTTGGCGAAAGGCCGACACCACCGCGTCCGTCGTGAGGGAGTCGGAGGCGTCACGGCCAACACAGGACATCAAGTCCGCCATATTGAATGGCCGACCAGCATCCCGACACGCCATAGCAATCTCGCGGACGCGGCGCCGCACGTTTGGTTGATACCGCCCGAACGCGCCTGGATTGTCGAGCGCCTGGAGGATGTGGGACATCTTTGACGGTTCTGCCACGACGTGCACGTTGGCCTTCAGGAGGGTGAGAAGGCCGGCTGGCGAAAGGTGTACCTTGGCAACGTCGAGGGAGAGGAGCTTCGGCTCTTCTTTGAAGTAGGACTGCGCAAACTTGGCGAACATGGTGGCCCAGACATCAAACACGCTTTTGTCAAAACCTGGTGGGGACCGCCGCCACACAACCGCCCCGTCATTAAGGAGGGAAGAAAGCGCGGTGACGGTCTTGGTGCCGTCCTGCTTCGTTTCGGTGAGGGCGGCGTGTTCTGGTACCTGGCCCTCGACCACGATGAAGTGCGGCGCCACAACGCCAGCCGCCGACACACAAAACGCCGCGGTACACGCGCCCGCACCGGATGCAAACGGGGGCAATATTACCTCCGGCTTGAGCATGCCGACCTCCCCGAGAATCCCTTGCCGACCCGACATGGCCGACATCCGGGCGTGGACGTGCGTCTCGTCCATATTCCAACTTGAGCCTTGACTCAAGCGGAAACCGGCCGCAGAGGAAAGTGCCACGTCAGGGGGGGAGGCATGGGGGACCTTTGGTGGGACGAAGAGGGTGCCGGATCGCCTTTGTCTCGCTGAATGGGGCGTCCAGGCGATGTATTTAGGACTAAATTTTCCTTCAGAAGCGCGCGCTTTTGTCGCCTCGGACGGCGCCGAGAACCCCACTGGGCTTCTTTTGGCGCGCTCGTTGCACCACTGGAGAGCCCTTGAGTTGGCGCGTGCAACGCCGCGCCCCACTGTACGCGTTCATGTTTCTATCTTTTTAAAGAATCTCACGAAGAAGGAGCGAGCGTGCTGTTGGGTGCTATCGAAGTCGATTTTCGGCGTCCACACTGTGAATTTCCCACACAAGCCGCGATTGTGAAAAACTGGTACAGTTCTGAAAAACTGGTGCCAGACGGATAGGGCCTTTCCAGCTTCTGACGGAACGACCATGGCGCTCTCACTCACCAACAATGCACTCGCACAACCACACATCTAGATGCATCACGGAACCGGCGGCGGCGTGTCACACCCTGTACAGGACCGTCAAATTACCGGAATTTTACTTGCCAAAACACACTCGAGTCCACGATGGAAGTAACAATCCGGTACCCACGGCACTTCCAGATACAGTCGAGATACAGTCGAAAACGACCGTCAGATTGCATGCTAAAACTCTTAAGTTTTTCTGACAGTTCCCGCTCTCACCTTCAGACTGCTGGAGATCAGGCAACTCATGCGCCTCCTTGGACTTCATTCCTGTGCCGGACAGATCAGGCAAGACCCGGCACAGAGGAACTGCACCGTATATGCCGGCTGTGTGAGAAGAATCTTGCGCCACTGAGATGTGTCTGTATGCAGGCCAATCACTGGGGACTGCGGCTCACGGTGACTGAGACGTGGCGAGGCAGTCTGATTGATTGTCAGAAAAAGTGGACCAGAAGTGCTGCTGGATCTGAGTCGAGCCGCATTTGAAAGGGAATTGATCCTGTCGAGTCCATGTCATCCGAGGCCTTTTGAGCACTCCCGTAATCCGTGCGCGTCTTTCTGAGCGCGCAGCAGCCCCTCGCACGCCAGAGTGACACGCAGCTGATCGTACAGCGGCCCGGCACTCATGATCTCACGAAAAAGCAGGTGTGCAGGCCTCAACGGGGATTGCCGCCCTGACGTGGCGGCCGTCAAGCTGCGGGTGGAACGCACAACTGTCGGCAGTGTAATCCATTCTGGGCTTTGTCCCGCCCGTTGGGGTCGCGAGGTGCCGTGCTCATCCACATTTCACCGTAGGGTTGATGGTGCCTTCGCGGAACCGGAAACGGCCAAGTCTGGTGGCTTTGACTTGGGCGCCACGCGCTTTCTTGGCCCAAGGGTGAGTGGCGGCCAACTCGCCGGCCGGGACTTGGCCACGACGCGCTTCCTCCATTCAGGGTCTTTGTAAAAAGAAAAAATAGGGACCGCGCTGTCGCTTTTCTTATCCATCACTGCCCATCTTTTTGCTCATTCTGTCATCATTTGCTCACGACGGGCTCATAGGTACTGTGGCAGCGTCGAGAATACCTTCCAGTGGAGCACCCGGCCCCGTTAGTTAAGGAAGAACAGCCATAATGTGCTCCAGACAAGCCGCGAAGTACCCACTGCAGTCCTGGGGAAAAATAGACAAGCGCGCCAAGTGCAAGGCCAACCGTCCTTCCTCCTCTAGATCAAGCGGGGTTGTGATCTCGGCCAGCTTTGCCTTCACCTTAGAGAAGACCATCTCTACCGGAGCAAAGCCCGGGCCGTGGGGGGGGAGCCTCACAACTCTTCGACCGTAGGAACGGATGAACGCGTCCACCCGAGCGGTGGGCACGGAAGCATTATCAATCAGCAAAATGAAGTTGAGTTGTTGGTTGTGCTTGGCCGCCGCCGGCCCAAGTGCTGGATTTGTGTTGGGCAGAAAAGTGAGGATGAACATCATCCAATCAAAATCGGTCTGGCCGCTGCCGCCGTCAGCGTGCTCCGTGATGTACTCGGCCAGCACCCTGACGGTCGGGGAGATGCCCAGCATCACCGTGAAGCGTGATCTGTTCCGCGGCCTGGTCAGAAGGCGGTGGGACCTCTGCCCTTGAGGCGCCCAGCTGCTGCGGCGAAACGTCGACCAGCACTCTACGTGCGACCCGTCGCAGGAGACGAACGCCGACTAGGGGAAGAGCAGCATCAAGTGCGCCCACCGCACGCGCAGCATATCGTTGCGCTCTTTGTATTGCTTGATGACCATCATGTGTGTCCACCCGAAGGCACGCAACACCCGGTCGATCGTGGATGTCGAGCACGTGAGCTGTCCCGGCCAGGCGGGCAGCTCCTGCAGCGCCCGCAAAATGTCCTTGATTTCGCGCAAAAAGAGTTCGGGGCGCTGTCCGATGATCTCAATTAGTGCGACTTTGAAGGAGTCGTCGTACAGAATGATATCGTGGTGCGTGTTGGGGCGCTCGCCATTGGGCCACAGCTCTCCAGTTGCCAGGTAGGTCGTCTTGAAGCGGAAAACGGAGCTGGCATCGCAGCCAAACAGCCGCGCGGCCTCGGGGAACGGCATGGCATGGTGCACCACTTGTCAGACGATGAGGATTCTCATGTGCTCGGGCACCATGATGGGGGTCGGACGCCTTGCCTTCCGACCATGTGGGGGTAGGTGAAAGGAGGGGCGACGGGGGAGCACCCGCACAATATGGGGGAGCGCGTAGATGGTTCCCCGGCGGCGCAGGATTGGGGGAGGGGGGGTGGGGACAGTCGCAGATGGTGCGGCCTGCTCTGGGAGCCTCGGCGCAGCGGCTGTATCTTCACCCGAGTACTTTCTGAGTGGGCTTCTTCTGGCCAGGAAACCGCGCAGACTGACAGGACGAAAGAAGGGGGCGGTTGTCGAGGCAGACAGGGAATCCCAGCAAGCGCGGCAGCCAACGGGACAGAGGCACCCAGAAAAGCAGGCGCCGGGTACCTGCACTCGAGCACCGATGCCCCTACTTTTCATCGACCGATTCCCTAATTCTTCGCGATGTCAATTCGCCTCTCCAGATTTCACGCTGACAGCGGACACTGGCCCCATCAGCCGAAACGAGGCACGAGATATTCCATTCCCCGGCAAACGCAAAAGGGCCTTTGCCTCGTCCCCTTTCCAGGGGGCCATCTGCTCTGGAGAACATGCAGCGTTCCGTCCATTCCTGTCCTGTGCTCCTGTGATTTTGGGGGCCCCGCCCACGTCACCCCGACCAGACCCCGTGCTTTTGAGAGAATGCAAGGTCCCGTCCGTGCTCCTTGCTGGCTTTTCTGTTATCATCGTGCTTTCCAAGGCTCTGTCCGCCTCCCTGCCCCACCCGCTCCCCGCATTGGAGAGTTCTAAGCGCACAGCTCGTGCTCCTTCATGCCTTTATTTCTCTCGGTTTGCATGCGGGGACATTGCGCATGGCCCCCCGTCCCCCTCCCCCCCCCCCTCCGCATTGGAAAATGGAACCTATCGTGCCCTTTGGTGCATTCTTGCTCTCGACTTGGGCTTCCAGAGCCCTTGCAATCTTCTGTCGTACCCGACCCCTCCACCCCCATCCCCATGCATTGGAGGCATACGTCGTCCTGTTCGTGATTTTCCATGCATTTACTGCGCCGGCGCACCTCTTGACTACCAACGGGTGGGTCCCGCGCGCACCTGTCGACTAGCAGATACAGCAGCACAAACTCTTTGCGCCGCGCGTCGCGAAGTTTTGGCAGTCCCCTCTCTCAGCCCCCCCTCTTTCCTGCTTTTCCTGCTATCGCTTCCGGTGCCGTCGCACTTTTCAAGCAATCACGCACAAAGCCGAAATCTGCACATGCGACGGCCTCCAGCAGGCGGTCCCGCACGGACCCGCCCTGTGTCGCTCTTTCCGCCCCCACTCGCTCCATCCCCCAGTACAGCAAAATTCACTGCTTCACGCCGACCCCGACAAGTCGTTGTGCTCGACCATGTGCTGGAAGGTGGAGTTAACGGCAGCCCTGTCGCAGCCGACGCTAAGCTGCAGCTGGCTCGACACTTTGGCGACGTGCCACATGACGCAGTTGGAGAAGGCAGGGTCCGCTGGTAGGGGCGTGCTCGCCTGTGCCGGTTGATTCCCGGACCGACTCCGGATGGCAGCGGGCTGTGGGCACGCCCGCTTCACAGAGCCCATCATTAACCCTAAACGCGCGACATTGTGCTCGCCACGTTTCTGCGAAGTATGAACATGAAACAAAGAAAAAGCACCAAACGAAGCGGGCACCAACATGCCAGAAAATAAACAGCACAATCAGAAACGTCAGTAAAATGCGTCGAGAGCACACGAAGACAATGGTCTCGAGCTTTCACAAGTGTAGTGGATCCTGCCCTCAAAGCCGACGGGGTGTAACCGCGTCGGAAAGCCCAGCACAGGATGCGGCGCGAAACACAGGAGAAACAACACGAACGCCGGGATGACCGGGCGCGAAGCGCACCAGAACGACGGAAGTATCGCAGACGCAACGCTGATTTATTCGAATACGCACGATGCCCCGAAAGCATACACACATATGCCCTCAGAATTAAGACGCAGGACGTGCACAATCCCGACCCCTGGGCGCCACCATGGGGGGACCGGTGCCCAATGGGCCACGTTCTCAGGCCCGGGCCTCTAATGGCCCCTGCTTAGCATCCTGGAATACCCTTCCACTCGAAGAGGACCCCCGCCCGTCTTGGGCGGAAGCAGGAAAGTCACAAAGACTTCCTACAGTCGTTCCACAAAAAACCCAGCACTCTGGCGGGATCAATAGTGCCCTCGACATCTCACATGTGCCTCTTCTGCGATGCAACGCTCTCGATTTTGGTCAGGCGCTCTCGAAAATCCCTTAAACGTGACCAATCCACGATTCCAGGAGACGCCCAGCGGTCCCGGGGGACCCTCTCGTGAGGGACTTGAGATTTCCGAAACAAACTTTCGGGAACAGCCGACGCCGCGCCCGACTTCGGCGTTCGTGGCAGGTCCATTGCAGACATGGCTCCAGAATGTCGCCCGCGTTCCCACGTGGTGGGCACTATCGCGC
>Ga0209093_1000608_pt1 | contig 19718 bp, 21 predicted proteins | sample SidtaG_4_FD_187450 | JGI IMG/M metagenome (GOLD analysis project Ga0209093, IMG submission 187450) | Marine algal microbial communities from Sidmouth, United Kingdom - Sidmouth_Male1 metaG (SPAdes) (version 2) | ecosystem: Host-associated > Algae > Red algae > Unclassified | place: Sidmouth... | reverse complement strand
TCCCCATCGGATGTTGCACGAACAAAGGTTCTTCTTCCTCGCCTCTAAGGCGATAGCGTTCGCTTTATCGCGCGTCTACGGTCGGTCGCCATTTACTGGTTAGTTAACCAACGTCATTAATCCCACACGGACCACGATTTTCGGGGTGGCATCGCTGATCGCGGGGTCGCCGCGATGCAGGTGAGATTGCCAGTCATCCATAAAAGCTCGAGACTGACGACTGAGGAGTGACCATGAGGAAAGTGGGTGGACCGCCAGTTTCCATCTTGGCGGCAGCCCGAGGACAGCGCAGAGGCAAGCGCACAGGCGCCAAGCAATGCGCTGCGCCCCACCTTCCGGGCCGCACCGGCAACTAGTGCAAGCGTGGCGGTGCTCCCGCGCCGCCCCCCGTCCAGGGCAGCGTGCGAGCGTGGTGCATCCCCGGCACGACCCCTCTCGGCTGGGTGCAACCGAGGTGGTGACCGCCGTTGTGTGACCCTCTCTGGCAGGGCCTGTCCCGATGGACTCCCTCGTCAGGCACGGGTCGACCTGACCAGGCGAAACAGGGGCATGCAGTCAACGGACAGGAATCAACCGCGAGGCGTCTTTCCCGGCGTCTGCCTCGCGTTGGGCCCGCGCGCCGGGTCGTGGCCGCGGCGCCCGCTGCGCGTGGCACGCTGGACGCGGCCCGCAGGCCCTCCGCGTGCCGCTGCGGCGAGGGTGACTGCATGTACCATCCCCCCCCGCAGCGGAACACAGCCCTGTGGTGGGGTACTTGCCAGGTGCCCGTGCCACTTCAGGCGGCCGCGCTGGCCGTGACTGTCAGTGGCGGATGGCGGTGGTCACTCTTCACAGGTCAGACGGAAGCTGTGGACAAAAGTAGGGTCAGGTGGCTTGGCCAGAATTGCGTGGCTGTGGAAACCGCACAATCACCAAAACGGCGACAGTTTACTTGTGCAGACGAGCCTCTGCCAGCGACCCGATTTCTGGAGAACTCGTACATCCAGCGGACTACCGTTTGATTGGCTATTCAGGGTGACACTGGCGACACTCTCTCTGCGCCAGGGCCGTGACCCGTTTTTGGAACCTCTCAGGGGGCACGCGTTCCATCCACGGCTCGTCGGCCGAACGCAAACACGCACGCAACGTACGAAATGCTTGGGGGATGGGACGCGCGTTCGCATGCTTCTTGCCTTTTATCGGCCGTGTCGGCGTGAGCTGTTCAGGCTGGCGCGCCCTCGGCAGCCGTCGCGCCACGCATCGTCGGCGGCGAGCTGCGAGGGGCGCGCGGGGCGCGGGTGGCTGCCTCTGGGGGCCTGGCGCGAGCGTTCGGGCCGCCAGACGACGACTCGTTTAGCGCCCCCCCCCCCTCAGCACGCGCCCTCCAGCATTTTTCCCTCTCCGATCTCGCGCCCGTCTGTGCCTGTGCGCGGCGGCCGCTCGTCGCTGCTGTGCGGCGTGCCCCGTGCCCAGCTGGCGTGGCCGGCAGCCGGGCGTGGCGTGTGTGACCATCCGGCGACCCCGGTGGGTTCTCCTCTCCTATAAAGGGGCTGCTGCCGCTGCCTTGCGGTGGTAAAAGAGGCCGAACGACAGCAGGCGGCGGAGGGCGCAGCGGACGCAGCAGCGTTTGCGTAACAACCAGGATAGGAGGCTCCTGCGGGACTGGACGGACGCTGTTGCGCCCTATCTGGCACACAGTCAGTGCCAGTGCTGCTGCGCTCCGGCCCCTCCGCGTACTGTTTTGCACGGCAGCGCCCTCCCACCTATCGGGCGACGGACTTCACCGCCGCCGTACACAGGCGGCGCGGCGCCCGACCGTCGGCCACCAAGCCCGCCGAGGTGGCCGGGCGGCGCGCCGCGCAATCGTTGGCCGCGGAGCCCGCCACGGTGGACAGGCGGCGCGCCGCCCGACCGACGACCACCAAGCCCTCAAAGGTGTACGGGCGGCGCGCCACCCGACCGACGACCACCAAGCCCTCTAAAGTGGACGGGCGGCGCGCCGCACGCAAGCCCTCCGAGGTGGACGGGCTGTGCGCCACAATCGAGCCCGTCGAGGTGGCCGGGAGGCGCGCCGCCAGACCGTCGGCAGCCTAGTCCTCCGAGGTGGACGGGCGGCGCGCCGCCAGACCGTCGGCCGCTGAGCCCGGCGAGGTGGACGGGCGGCGCGCCGCCAGACCGTCGGCAGCCGAGTCCTCCGAGGTGGACGGGCGGCGCGCCGCCAGACCGTCGGCAGCCCAGTCCTCAGAGGTGGTCAGGCGGCGCGCCGCCAGGCCGTGGGCCGCTAAGCCCGCCTAGGTGGACGGGCGGCGCGCCGCCAGACCGTCGGCAGCCGAGTACTCCGAGGTGGACGGGCGGCGCGCCGCAAGACCGTCGGCCGCTAAACCCGCAGAGGTGGACGGGCGGCGGGCCGCTCGACTGTCGGCGGCCAAGCCCTCCAAGGTGGACGGGCGGCGCGCCACCAGCAAGCCCGCCGAGGTGGACGAGCGGCGTGCCGCCCGAAGGTCGGCCGGCGAGCCCGCCCCGGTGGACGTCGGCCGACCCGCAGCAGGGTTAAAGTCACCCAGGCCCGCCCAGGAGGTTGGGGGAGGATCCGCCGCCGCCCGGGCGGCAGCCGAGCCCGCGGCCGTGGGGCGGGGACGTGCCGTAACGGGTACATCCGACGTGGCTGTCGGGGTGGTGGCGGGTGGCCTTGTCGAAGCCGGCGTCCCGCCATCCATCCCATAGCCTTCCCTCTTTGGCGAGCGGCCTCTAGGCCAGCAGTGGGCACATCCTGCCGTCCGCAAGCGGCGGTTTGTGCTGACCCGGAGCCCCGAGGACCGGGCGGCCGTGCATCGCGCCTCGGTCGCCGCCGCCTTTGCGGCGGCTGTTGCCTCTGCCGAGGCGGCCGCTATCGCCACTGCAGCAGCGGCCGAGTCGGCGACCGCGTCGACTAAGTACCGCGCGGCGGTCCCTACTGCAGCAAGGGCAAAAGAAAAGGCAACAAAGGCAAGAAGTGGCGCCAAAAAAGCGGCACAAGCGTCGACAAGAGCGGCGGCGGCCTTGGCGTACGTCCAAGGACGCTACCTGGCCGCCGTGAACAGTGCTGCTGTTGCGTCCCACTCTGTCGGTGCGTCCGCTCGGCAGCCGGCGACCGAATTCGCCGGCAATCAGCCGGCCGCCGAGTCTGTCGCTGCCGCCGGCGTCTGCAGTCGGACTGCCGCCGGCTCTGTCGCTGCCACCGGTGCCGGTAGCCAGGAGGGAGGCGACACTGGGGCTGGCGCCGCTGTATCCGGTCGGCCCACTGCCAAGCGCCGTACTGGCGGTCGGCCCCCTCTTCCACCATCGAGCCGTCGCCGTTTCGGCGGGCCGTCCCAGTAGCTGGAATGGGCCGCGGACCATCGTGGACCGTGGCTGAGAATGATGCACTCATCAAGGCGTGGCTGATTGAGGCTAACAACCCCATTCGAGGGACCGACCAGTCCGGGAAGGAGTTTTGGCGGCGGGTGCTGAAGGGCTGGCTGGACCTGTTGCGCGGGGAGCCGGGCGCCGCGGGGAGGGAGCAGCGCGGAGTTGAAGCGATGAGGAAGCAGTGGGCCAAAATCGTGGCCGGAGTCATGGAGGTTTCCAGCTGCATGGTGCAGGCGCGCCTATCAAAGCCGACGGGCATCGCAACCCACGCCGACCTGGTCAACTGTGCTGAGGGCCTCTACTGCAGCACGAACATGTATGGCCGCATCCGCGGCGATCACGCCGACAATGTCGCAAAGGGAAAGACTACCAAACGGCGCAAGAAACAAGTGTCGTGCCCCTGGGCGCACTATTGGGAGCAGCTAAAGGACCAGGACCGCTTCAAGTCGGCGGCAGCCTCCTTCGCCTCCATGCAGAAGAAGGCCGCGGACAAGCAGGTGCGAGCAGCGGAAAGGGCGGCGGCCGCCGCCGGCGCGGATGGAAGTGGGGAGGCCGCCGAGCAGCAGGCTGCGGACGGCGACTTGGCGACGGCGGCCGCGGCCAATGCGGCCGCCGGCCACGAAGGCGGCGGCCAACAAACGGTCGTGGACGCCAACGACAGTGATGAAGAGCCGTGGGGTGGCCGCCCTATTGGGAAAAAGGCGGCCAGGCGTGCCCGCGTCGACGCCGTCGCGGATGACTGCACCACTGGCCGAGTAGCCAACGCTGTAGAGAACCTCGGAGACGCCACGGAGCAGCGGACAATGATGATGGCATTAAGCCAGCCGTTTATGCGGGAGACAGCGATGGGGGCGGCGTACTGGGCACACCAGGCGAAAAAGATGATGGAGCGAGAGGGTATCAAGGTGTCAAGGGGGGCGTCGGCCGCCACCGGTGGGGCGTCGGGGGCCGCCGGGGACGGAACTGCCGGTGCGCCTCCTCCCCCTGCGGGTGCTGCGGCCAGTGAGTCGCCCATTGAAGACCTGTAGGCGCCGGGGGAGCCAGCGACTGCGGACGAGTTCAAGTTCATCGCTGTCGACGCTGACGCCGACATGTTTCTCGTGCCAGCCAGGCGGCCGCCTCACGGCACATCTGGAGACGTGCCGCCGCCGTCCACCGATGTCGCATCCCCGCCGTCGACGGCGTCCGGCTCGGACAGCGCCGAGCGTGCATCGTCGGCGGCCGCCTCTGCATCAAGGACGGCACCGGCGGCCGCCACCTCTTCATCGGCGGGCGGCTCAGGTCCGCTCGGGGCAGGAAAAGTGCCGGCATCATCATTGACAAGGCCCGCTTCCGTTATGTTGGCGACTGCCGCTGCTCCGTCGGCGGCCGCCGCGCCTGCGTCGTCAGTGCGGACGGCCGCTCCGGCAGCGGCTGCCGCTAGTCGCTCGGCAGGACGACCGACGACGAGCGCCGCGGGCGCATCGGCCGCCTCAGCGGCTGCGTCGCGCGCACGGCCGCCGACGGCGCCATCCGGCGCGGCCGCAAGTCGTGCTCTGCCGCCGCCGACGGCCGCGGCCCCTGCTCGCACGCTGGCGGCCGCGAGGCAGGCGGCGTTGACTCTACGCGGCCGCCGCGCAATGGCTACTAAGCAGAATAACGCCACGGCGGCCATGTCGTCGCCGCTGTCCACGACCGTTGACCTGACGGAAGCGACGACACGGTCGGCCGCGGCGGGTCCCACGAGGTCTTCCGCGGTACTCTCTGCGGCGGCGGCCGCCTTATCAGTACCGGCGGCTGCCGCGGCCTCCACTACCGGACCCGCGCGGACCCCTCCGCCGTCTGGGCGCTTGCAGCAGCGCCCTAAGAGGCCGCCGCCGTCGGTTTCTTCGTCTGACGACTCTCTGTCTGACGGCGGCGGCTTCGACGGGTTTGATTCCGACATCATTGAGAAGTTTGCGCTGTATGGAGGCCGCTCCTCGTCCATCTCCAGTGCTTCGGACGAGAGCAACAGCGACACGGACGAGATCGTGTAAGCCACCGGTCGACTGCATATTGCTCTGTCTGTATTCTTCTGTTTTTCTTCTTTCTTGGTCCGCAAGACGTCATTTCTGTGTCGATAGCGGTGCATGCTTGTACGGGAATGCTTTATATGCGCTTTGTTGCTGTGTTGGTGTCGCATGTTCTGTTTGTGCGTGAGTGCGTTTGGCGTCGTAGTGGCGCTAGCCGTGTTCTCATAGCAATAGATTGTTTTCTTTTCCCCGTTGGGCAGGGGTTCCTTTTTCCTATCAGCTTTGCACGCGCGAGGAGGCCAGTGTGAGAGACCGCCGCGCGAGTGACGCACCTCTTGTGCGTCATGTGGGCAAGATGCCGTCGGTAGCTCTGTGCTGCACTCTTGGCCGGTGCCGATGCCCCACACTCGGCCGCGCAGGCGCCAAGCTGCCATCGCGCACCCGTGCCACGGGGAGGAGGACACTGCCTCCTCAGTTCCTCTCAGGGTCGAGCAGCGGGCGTCAGCCGCTTTTGATGGCCAACACCGCTGAAGCAGCATCTGAAAACTGGGCCATGGGTCAGAGTTTCAGGCAGCGGTCACCCTTCAGCCAATCAGGGCCGCTGGTGCCCGTGAGACACTCGCTCGCGTCGGAAACAGAAACAACCTCCACGTACTTGGGGCCAACGCGCAGCGCAAAGCGAGCACTGATAGCCGCGAGGAAGCCCATGGAAATCCTAAAGGCTACCGCGTGCGTCGCAGGGGGGGGGGGGGTGCGGCGCCACGCTCTCATGCTGCGCACGCCCCACGCGCGGCCCGCTCTGTGGCCTTTTACAGTGGGAACTGCGGTCCGTCTGCGGGCTGGGCGCGAGCGCTTTCCGCTGCGGCGGACGTGAGGTGCCCCCCAACGCGAAGAACACGCGAGGAAGAAGGGGGAGGTACGGAGGGGATGCTGTGGCGCGGTTGCCGCGCGCGCTGGCACGAGGCCGCTGCCAGCCTTGGTCGTGAGCCTTTCTTTGCGGGTCGCGCCAGCGCCGACTGCCAGTGCGATCGGTGCTCGCGGGAGAACGTGTGGCGGTGGCTGTCGCAAGGCCGCCGACCGCCGGCCGGTCACACCCACATGAGATGGGGTGTGGGGAAGGGGGCCCTGTGTCGCGTACTGGAGGGAGGGCGGAGGGGGGCTCCTGCCTGCTGCTGAGGGGGGGGGGGGGGGGGGGGGACGGCGCGGCGGTCGCGTGCCTTCGCGCTGTGCCCTCCAGCGCCGCAGCGCCGAGAGAGCGAGCGCCTTCAGCGCGGCTGTGGATACGCCGCCGACCAAGCACCACGCGTATGCGGCGGTGCCTGTGGGTACGCCGCCGACCGCACACTGCGTCCGCGCGCGTGCGGCGGAGTCTGTGTGTACGTGGCCGCCCGCTCACTGCGCCTGCACACAGGGCAACGGGCCGGGGGGGAATTTGACGTCTCGCGCGTATGAGCAGAGGCGTTGCCGATTCCGCCTGCCTCTACTTTGTATGCGGCGGCAGCCACCAGTCAGCGCGAGCGCTGGGCGCCCAAGCGGCCGCATGGCCCCTGCGCGCCTCCGCAAAGCCTATCACGAGCGTTTCAGACATGGTTAGAGGGCCGTGCCCGTGGCAGACGTGCGGAGCGAGGGGGGGTGTGGCGGTCGCGCATTCGCAAGCAATCCCCGAGCTCAAACTTTATCTATGTGTGCAGCAGCTGCCACCACCCACTGCGAGCGCATCCGGGCGCGCCCATCACGGCCCCCGCATGGCAACCAAGACGTCCGTGTCGTCCACCCTCGACACCAGCAACAGCGACGGCTGCCGTGCAACGCCGTCACGGCGGACGCACCCGTCCCACACCCAACACACGTGCGGCAGCCGCCCCTACCTTGCCACCCTAAGGACCGCGGCGGCCGCCGCCGACACCACCAATAGCAGCGGCAGCCGCAACACGCCAGTGCGGCAACCGCACAGCGCACGCGCGGCCGCCGCACCCGTCCCGCCCAACACACGTGCGGCGGCCGATACCTGCCCCCACCTTGTAACCGTGAAGACCACGGCGGCCCCCGCCCACGCCTTGCCACCATCATACAGCGGCGGCCGCCGCCAACACCGGTAAAACGGGCGGCTGCCGCTCAACGCCGTGGCGGCGGCCGCCGCACCCGTCCCGTGCAAGACAAGAGCGGCGGCCGCCACCTGCCCCCACCTTGTAACCTTGACGACCGCGGCGGCCGCCGCCCACGCCATGAAACCATCAAACAGCGGCGGCCGCCGCTCACGCCATGCCATCATCATACAGCGGCGGCCGCCGCCAACAACAACAGCACCGGCGGCTCCTCCGCATCGCCGTGGCGGCGGCCACACCCGTCCTGCCCAACACACGGGCGGCGGCCGTCCCCAACTTGTACCCTTGACGACCGCTGCGGCCGCCGCCAACGCCTTGCACCAATCATAAAGCGGCGGCTGCCGCCAACACCAGTAAAATCGGCGGCTCCCGCGTAACGCCGTGGCGGCGGCCGCTGCAACCGTCTCGCCCAGCAAACGTGCGGCGGCCGCCACCTGCCCCCACAATGTAACCTTGACGACACCGGCGGCTGCCGCCTACGCCGTGCAACAATCATACAGGGGCGGCCGCCGCCAACACCAGTGAGGTCGGCGGCTGCCGCGCATCGACGTGGCGGCGACAGCAAGCGTCCCGCGCAAGACACGAGCGGCCGCCGCCACCTGCCCCCACCATGTAACGTTGACGACAACGGCGGCAGCCGCTTACGCATTGCAGCCGTCATACAGGGGCGGCCGCCAACAACACTGGTAAAATCGGCGGCTGCCGCTCAACGCCGTGGCGCCGGCCGCTGCACCCGTCCCGCCCGACACACGTGCGGCGGCCGCCACCTGCCCCCACCGTGTGACCTTAAGGACAGCGGCAGCCACCGCCCAAGCCTTTCCACCATGATACAGCGGCTGCCGCCGCGAACACCAGAACTCTCGGCGGCTGCCGCGCAGCGCCGTAGCGGCGGCCGCCGCACGCGTCCCGTGCAGGACACGAGCGGCGCCCGACACCTGCCCCCACCGTGTGACCTTGACGACAGCGGCGGCCGCCGCCCACGCCTTGCCACCATCATACAGCGGCGGCCGCCGCTCACGCCTTGCCACCATCACACAGCGGCGGCCAGCGCCAGCAGCAACCGCACCGGCGGCTCCCGCGCATCGCCGTGGCGGCGGCCACGCTCGTCCCGCCCAGCACACGGGCGGCAGCCGCCCCCACCTTGTAACCTCGACGACCGCGGCGGCCGCCGCCCACGCCTTGCCACCATCATACAGCGGCGGCCGCCGCCAACACCAGTAAAATCGGCGGCTGCCGCGTATCTACGTGGCGGCGGCCGCTCCCGTCCCGCGCAACACACGTGCGGCGGCCGCCCCCACTTTGTAACCTTGACGACCGCAGCGGCCGCCGCCCACGCCTTGCAACCATCATACAGCGGCTGCCGCCGCCAACACCAGTGAAATCGGCAGCTGCCGCGCAACGCCGTGGCGGCGGTCGCTGCACCCGTCCAGCCCAACGCACGTGCGGCGGCCGGCACCTGCCCCCACCTTGTAGCATCGACGACCGCGGCGGCCGCCGCCCACGCCTTGCCACCATCATACAGCGGCGGCCGCAGCTCACGCCTTGCCACCATCATACAGCTGCGGCCGGCGCCAGCAGCAACAGCACAGGCGGCTCCCGCGCATCGCCGTGGCGGCGGCCACACCTGTCCCGCCCAGCTCACGGGCGGCGGCCGCCCCCACCTTGTAGCCTTGATGACCGCGGCGGCCGCCGCCCACGCCTTGCCACCATCATACAGCGGCGGCCGCCGCCTACGCCTTGCCACCATCATACAGCGGCGGCCGCCGCTAACAGCAACAGCGCCGACGGCTGCCGCGCCACGCAAGCACTGCAGCCGTGCAGCGCACGTGCGGCCGCCGCACCCGTCGCACACCCAACACACGTGCGGCAGCCGCCCCCACCTTGCATCCAGGACCACTGAGGTGGCCGCCGTCGACACGAGAAATAGCGGCGGCTGCCGTGCCACGCCACTGCGGCAGCCGCGATACGCAAGCGCAGCCGCCGAACCCGTCTCGACAAGCGCGGTGGCCGCACTGGTCACGCGTCATCGGCAACCGTGGCCACGACGCCCCGGATGGTCGCAGGAACAAGCTCGGCGGCCGCTCCTTGACATGAGCCAGACGGCGGCGGTGGCCGCCACCTAACGACCGCGACTGTGGCCGCGGCCTGGGGCCTCGCGCGAGTACCGCAAGAAAAGAGCAGGGAAACACACACACTCTCAACGGTTTCCGGGACGCACAGTAAAACCAATACCACTGAACATGCACCCACCCTCACACACACCGTAAAACTGTAGAAGTTTCAAAAGCACAACCTGCAAAACGCAAGACGTCATCGCACCACCATAAAAGTGATGCCCAGAAAGAAACATGTCATGCAACAAATGCACTTAAGACCCTCACGAGCAACACTCAATCAACGTACGGCTCCAGAAGCTCGCCTCGCTGCGCGAAAACATGCGCGCACAGGTCATCGCGAAGCGCCTGGTGCTCCGCCACAGACTTAGCCTCGCCCGTCGCCATCAGGATGCGCATAAACGCGCTCATTGGCGCCACCGGCGCACCTCCGCCATGGGGGGATGGGACGCCCGGGGTGTGCTCAAGATCATCCAACCCTCTGGCATCAACCCCGTCGGCCCCACCGTCCTCAGCGCCGCCTCCCGCTGCCGTGCCGTCCGCCCCCTCACCGACGCCCGCCCCCGGACCAGCACCGCCACCCGCTGCCGTGCCTTCCGCCCCCCCACCATCGCCCGCCCCCGGACTAGCACCACCGCTACCGGCCGCGCCCGCGGCCGCGCCGGTCGCCCCCCCACCGCCGCCGGCCCCCGTACTACCACCGCCGTCCTCGGCCGCGGCATCGCCCGCGCCGTCGCCCCCCCCACCCTCGCCGGACCCCGAACCACCACCGCCGTCCTCGGCCGCGGCATCGCCCGCGCCGTCGCGCCCCCCACCCTCGCCGGCTCCCGCACCAGCACCTCCGTCACTGCCTGCGCCCGCGCCGGCGCCGGCCTCTGCTCCGCCATCGACGCCGGGGGCGGCCCCGCCTGCGCCGGCCGCCGCTGGAGAACCGGCACCGAGCGCGACACCTCCCGCGCCGTGTTCGGTCGCCTCTCCAGCAGCGCCACCGGCGGGGCCCGCGCCCGTGCCCGCGCCGGCGCCCACCCCGGCACCGGCGCCCGCACCCTCCGGCGCAGTCCCCTCCGCCTGTCCGGCGTTTCCCGCCGGTCCGGCGTTGCCCGCCGGTCCGGCGGCCCCCGGCCCATCGCCGCCTCCCCCGTACCACGACGAACGCGACCGCGACACAAACCCGTCGCGGCGCGCCTCCACAACCATGTTTTGTAATAAGGCAACTGTCTGCGTGGTAAGAACCATGAGCGGTACTGACCAGAAACGGCACGGGTGCAGCATAATGTGGAAGCGGGCCGTTAGGATCCCGAAGAGGCGCTCCACATCCTTGCGCAGCGCCTCTTGTAAGCAGTGGAAAGTCCGTTGCTCTCGAGTTTGGGGGTTGGGATACGGGGCGACGAAGAACGCGAAGCGAGGATAGATGCCGTCCACTAGGTAATAAAGCAAGGTACGAGTATTACCATTCACAGTGAACGGACAGTGCCGCGGGGGCCATTTGCCAGTGATAACATCCATGTACAAGGGAGATTGGTACATGACGTTAATGTCATTCAGGCTCCCGGGACTGCTCGCGAAAATGTTGTAAATCCAGGTATCCTCGTCGCAGATCGCCTCAATCACGGTGGACCGCTGCCCATTGCGGCCCTGGTAGGTGCTGTGAAAGAATACGCATCCGCTACTGTCAGCCGCCAGGAAGTTCTCGAAAAGGTAGACATCGGAGGGTATTGCTGATCCCAGAATTTTGTCCTGGGGGACAGAGACAGAGACTGACTGTGAAAATGAGCATTTTATTGGTCTAAAACGACAGTCAGAGGGCATTGAAGCCAATAGAAAGCCCACATTCGGTGCCAGGACCTTGCATCCTGCAGAACTCACTGTTTGTTGCCGCTTGATCCACTTTTCTTGGCACAGAGAAAGCTACCCAGGCGAGATCTTGAGATTTTCTACAGTTTGCTTGCCAAAGTGCAGAATAAAAGGGAAGCTGATGTCGATTTTCAGGCCGTATGGGTGCATGAAAGCAATCAGAAGCTCCAAGTCAGTCCCAGGGGCGCATCTGATTGGTGGAGAGAGTCTGTCCGCAACTCAGTCTCGGTGCACCAGGACAGAATTCGGGGATCAGCAATGGCGTCTCGAACTCGCGACTTCCGGAATAGTAGTCTGGTACCTTGACCACTAAGCCACGGGCCCAATCGGCCAACCAACTAATCCAAATCCGAACAATTTATTTCCAGATTATTAGATTATCGTACCCCGGGTATGCCATACGTGACAGTACGAATACTGTCACAGGTGCCCGCGCGCCCCTTCGGGCAAGCGGACCACTGCCAGTGAGAACAATCCAGCGACCCAATACACCCCGGTAACCCACGCTCAGCATTGCGCCCAAGGATGTTACCGATTTCTGCCCTGGTGGGCGGTCGCAGGTAGCGGGAGCTAAACTCGTCCACCATAAACTCTGAGAAGAGCGTCACCGCGCGCGATACGGTTGAACTAGACAGCCGCACATACTCGTCCGCGCGATCACAGGACTCGCCATACCCCAGCACGCGGAACACAGCCACCAGCATCTGTAAAGGATGCGCTTGCGGCCGCCCCGTCGCGTTCACGCGCTGCACCCGAAATGGTCGGTCCTTAATCGCATGATACATTCGCAGGAAAATGGCCATGGGAACACGAAAGCGACGCTCAGAGTCCAGCAGGCTATACACTGGGGGCAGCCCATCTACGCCAAAATAATCACGCAGAATGCAGTGCAGGTCGAGCTCAAAGTTGCGCGGCTTGTTCGGCACCCGGCCTGGCGTCGAGCCACGATACCGCGGACGCTGCACGCGCCGCGCCGAACTCGCTCGGCGGCGCCACTCCAGGAGGGTAGCAACGTGTGCTGCGACAACGGCCGCTGTGGTGACATCGTCGTTTCCACCCTTGTCCCCCTCCCACCCGCTCATGCTCATGAAGCCTCCTTCCATGGGACCACCCCCCGCTGCACGAGAGCGCTGCGCTCGTGTACGACGCAAGCGGAGCCGTCGCGTGCACGGCGGTCTCGGGGATGGCGGTCGTGATCACGTCGGTCGCGAGCACGACGGTCGCGAGCAGGGCGGTCACGAGCACGGCAGTCATGAGCACGGCGGTCGCGATCCGCGCCCAGCGCCGACCGTCGTTGTCAATGCGGTATCTCTCAGCGTCGCCACCCACCGAGCGACGGCCGGGGGCTGATTGTGAGGGATGGTACGTTATCCCCCCCCCCCCCCGCCAGAATGCGATTGGGCTGGGGTCGACCAACGTTTCTACCGGCACCCCTCCTAATACGTCAGTTTGGACACGCCTGGGATGTACATTTGACCGTCAGTCACGAGGCACCATGTCTGCTGTACGGATGGTGCTTGACATTGCGAATCCGGCTGTCTAGGTCGTCTTTTCGTCCGACTTAGTCCACGTACCACGATTCACGCGGCGGCTTCCAGTGATCCTCAAATTAGGACCACAGATTCCGGTTTCGAGGGGGTGCCGGTCGTCCGACGGCCCCGAGACATTGTCAGCGTCACAGGCGCACGCGTCATCCAGCCCACTCCACGTCTGACGGCTCGGGTGGATCGCGCGTCATGCGTCGGGCCTACTGACTAAAGATACTAGTTTCCTCCCGCTTCAGTTTCTGTTTCTCTGCCATACGTTCTGCACACTCGCGCCCGGTCCGTCTGTCTCGGAGCGTCCAGCCTGCCGCCAAAAGTCCGGTCAAATGTCGCATCAAAAACGGGATCGCGCGCGCGTTTCTTTCACGGTCGACTCTTGCCGTAGTCACAGTCACTGGGACACGTGTTGGATCCTTTTCATCAGACAATCAGCCGATGGGAGGGCTTCTAGAATAGTCCTAGTGTCTTGAATAGGGAGGGCGTGGCCCATTTTGCCTTCGAATACAACATGCGTCCCCAATTGGGTCCCTCGGACTATAGGAGCAAGATGCAATTACCTAAATTCATTGTGAAGTTCGGTGTTGGATAGGGCACCGTTATATTGACACAGCCGTGGTTTGTGGACCAATAAGCCAATATATACACGTGGCCGCAATATCGTAGACACGATTCGTCAGTCCTTCATTGTTAGGTTTGCTCTAACCCCTCCGTATTGTCTTGTCCGACAGTTATTACACCACGGGCATCGACTTACGCGGGGTGGGGCGAAGAAATTAGCAACGTGCCGAGGATTGGGCTAGTTCCCAATTCCCACCGGGGATTGTCTGAGAGGATCGGATCCCGCCGGAGATCCGTCTCCGGCGGCGCCGAGCTGCCTCGAGCAGCCCCCCAACCGTAGCCACACGGGCGGGGCGTCCGGACCGACATCACAGCCGCTGAAGGGCGACGCGCCCGCGTCACCCCCTGCTTCCTCTGGCTCCGCACGTCCGACGTTTTTGCGCCCTGGCGGAAAAACGGCGTCCACCCGCTCGGGGTGGGCGTGACGGAGCTGCGGATCTTATGGTGTCGCTCTCGGCATCTACACCCCATTTGGGGAGCGGAATCTTTGACTTTTGTCTTGCCGCGCCGGCCTTTCAGGCTACCGTTACAACTGGGGCGATCACCCCCACCCCTGTCCTCCGGTTCTTTCTCCTGCTCCTTGGTGTGGGCTTGGAGACCGCGTCGCCCTCGCTCGTTCTCCCCCCCCCGAACCCCCCCCCTTCCCATCCTACGGCCTCCGCGGCCTCGTTCGGTGCTGCTTCGGGCGCGGGTGTTGGGCCGGATGGCAGCCTTGTCGTGTTAGCGTGTGTCGGTTCGGGTACAGCTGGGGGCCACTGCGACACGGGCCGCGGCCACAAAGACGGCTTTGGCGGCGTCGCCGACGACGGGGGCGGGCGCCCAACCCACCGGCCATCCCCACTCCCCGACCACGGCGTGACGGCCGACGGTCGTGGGGGGCACGCCGGCGCGGGCACGGTCACGACGGCCATGGACGGCGTCGGCTCGGATGACGGCGAGCACGTCGAGGTCGACGACTTGACATGCCCGTCGTCGCCTTGGCGCCGACACGCCGCCTGTCGGGACGCCTTCCGCCCCGCGACCGTCCGCGCCGTGCAGGCCACCAGGCCCGCCATCTTTGGCTTCTAGCTCCCGCCCGACCACTCGGCCTTCCCGTATCCCTTTGAGGTGGTTGGGGACACTCGAATTTGCGGGCGTGGTCGCGCGTCTCGGCGACGCGGCGGCGGCGGAGCTGTCCTCCGTCTACAACGTGGCCGCCTGGTTGCAGAAGCTGCACAGCAGGCAGCGGTCGCGCGAGTGCGCCGACGAGCGGGCGGTGCGGGTTGTGTCGTCCTTAGACATCCGCACCCGGGTGGCTCTGCACCAGCTGTTCACGCTGGTGAGCAACAAGCACACGGTGCTCACCCTGGCCACTTACGATAAGTCGGCGGCCGCGGTGCTGCACTGCTCGGTGTTTGGGGGGGGGGACCGCGACGGTCACTGCCGAGCGTGGGACTTCCTCGAGGGGGCCTGGACGACCCGCCACGTCCGCACCGCCGTCTGGCGGCATGGTGCGCGGCGCGCCGCCTCCATCGTGAAGGGGGCGGTGGAGGGCGCGGGCAACAATGAGGACAGAAACAAGGGAAAGAACACGGCGGACCGGCCGCGCCAGGGGAGGCCCGCCAAGAGGCCGGCCTAGCGCGGGCGGCTGATGGCGCCGCCGACCCCCCGCCACCCCGGGGGTCGGGCTTGTCCCCTTGCCTGCCGGGGGATAGTTACGCATCCTAGGCAAGCACCCGCCGCCGTCGGCCCTCTGACGCGGTGGCGCGGAGGGGCGCGCGGCTCGCTTGGTTGTCGGGGGCGGGTGGCAACGGCCCTCACCCCCACGCCGCGGTGGCGTGGCGTCCCAACCTGCGCGGCCCACGGCTTGCCCACTGCCGCGCTCGACGGTCTTTTGTGTTTCGATCGGGTTCTTCGCACCCGCCGTCGTGCCTCGGCCGGCGGCGGGTGTACTCTATCTGTTGGCATACGCGGGCTCCTCTCCTTTCCAAAGACACCCCTCCGTACTGTCTTTTCCGACGGTTATTATACCACGGGCGTCGACTTACGCGGGGTGGGGCGAAGAAATTAGCAACGTGCCGGGGATTGGGCTAGTTCCCAATTCCCACCGGGGATTGTCTGAGAGGATCGGATCCCGCCGGAGATCCGTCTCCGGCGGCGCCCAGCTGCCTCTAGCAGCCCCCCCACCCGTAGCCGCACGGGCGGGGTTTCCGGACCGACCTCACAGCCGCTTAAGGGCGACGCGCCCGCGTCACCCCCTGCTTCCTCTGGCTCCGCACGTCCGCTGTTTTTCCGCCCTCCCTCCCTCCCATCCGGGTCGGAGCGTCGTGCGCTTTTGCGGACGACCTTTGTTTTTCTGTACATTTGAGGGCCTCTCATTGTGCTTGTTTTCGCATTTCTGGACGTTTGCGGATTTTATTTTTTTGTCTGCAGCTCATCAATTGAATACACACGTCACATGGCATACGCGGGCTCCCCTCCTTTCCGTAGTACAGTCATTGCGCACTTATACGTCTCCCGCTTATAAGATACCCATCTTATAACTGAGCGCAACTCGATCGCTCCAGAGTGGGGCCCGCCGCACCTGCAAGCAGTTGCAGCGATCATACATGTGGTGGTTCGCTATCGAGTATTCCCTCGTGTCAAGTAGCGTTGATCAGGGTCGCCTGTCCCCCAGCAGAGCCCCGTGTGAAGCGATCCGGACGCCACTCCTTGTCCTTAGAAATGCAATATCCCCACTTACAGTAGAAGTTCGCGATCGAGCGTTCCATGGGCCTCATATGGTCATCATCTCGGACCAGATTGCCCAATCTGTTGTGAACTTTGAGGTGGGCTACAAGTTGCGCCAACCCATCTTTCAAGCGGGCAATGACTGTAAGAGCAAACCTAGCAATGGTGGACTAACGAAAACATGTCTCTTATATTGATGCAACGTGTCTATATTCGCTTATAGGTCCACGATCCACGCTCTCGTCAACGTAACGGTGCCCTGAGGAACGAGATTCACCACAATGAATTATATAACCCGATCTCAGTCAGATAGTCCGGGTGACACAATAGAGGGCGCATGTTCTATTCGCAGGCAAAATACGGCACGCCCCCCCTATTCTGGAACCTTGGTAATCGCAGGGTTGACGAGATGCAAGGATCTCTTCAAGGATTCGTCCAGGCTGCATCAAGGTTGGTTTGGGGAGGGGGAGATTTGGAATCTGGAGTGGGGTGGGTGGGCGGGCTGGCGCGCTCGGGGGGGGCACGGGGGCTGTGCTCCCCCTGGACAAGTGATTCCTATACGTTAGGACGTGCATCTCGGCAGCTGGTGTGAGCTCGGCGCCGCTTGTACCCTCCTCGCCGCTGTCACTACCCGTGCCCGTACCTCTGCCCCGCTGACAAGGTCTCCGCTTTCTCAGCTATGTACCGCTCCCTCCCCGCTGATGCCAGCTGGTCGGCGGAGCTGCACGGCTGCCACCGCTTGCTTGTATGCTACGGAAAACGGCAGCCCCTGCCGCTGCGTCCTTACATCTGTCACTCTGCTCTGCGGCAAGGGCGGCGGCAAAGTTGTGCACGGGGCTCGGAGACTGGCGTCGCGTGTGTCTGGACACTTCAGGAAAACGTGGTGCTGCTGTGGTGGTGTGGTGGTGCGGCGCTGTGTGTTTGTGTGCTTTGGGGGCCGGTGGCGCCGAGCCGCCGAGAAACTCAACAGATGATGGACGGGTTGGGGCGGGGAAACCCACGGCGTGTACGGGGCGCTCACGGTGTTTGGATTGAACAGCCACCCGACACTAACAGCACTCCGCCATGCCATCGTGTCAACAATAAGGCTGACATGGCGTGGCTTAGGGCGGGGAGAGGGCCGTGAGAGGGGTGCGCGCGGGGTTGGCTCCGGTATTGGGCGCTCATCGCAGGGCACTCACCCGGGCCTGTGTCTGCCATGGACACATATTCTGAGAAAGCCGCCTGGCTGAGGACAGTCCTCGCCGGGCGCATCGTCACGACAACTATAGTGCAAAGTGTGACGTGCGACACGATATCGTTGAGCGTGGAGGAAGCAACAGGAATAAAATATGTCCGAGCACTGCCAGTAGCACCAGCTTACCCGAAAAGTAAGAGTCGCTCTGAAGGAAGGGCGCTGTGCTCATGTATCACGATCAGTGTCCTTTTCTTCGCGCATCGGTCCATCCCGGCGTATTCTTCCACGGACCACAGGATACGCGCCAAGCGGTCGCTCATCCTCCGGCCCGACAAGTGGCTTGGCGCCACCAGTCCCCGACAATACCCACAACGGCTGCTTTTCACAGCGGCAGCTGACTGGCTACTGTGCCGGTCAGTGGCCACCGGTGTCATAGCCACGACCGCCGCAGAGACCATAGGCACGCGAGTGCCGCGGAGGGTGGGGCAGACGCGATGATCGTCGGCAATTGCATGTAACGATGTGCTGCCTGCAGTAGCTGACATCGATTGTGGGGACATCCCTTTCGTGTCCGCGACGGCTTCGGACGCCGAGCCAAAGAGCGGCGGGCGGGGCCCTGCCACGGGCGTCGTGGGCACCGGTCAGAGTCACGCGCCCACCAACCACGGGCGGTCGAAAGCGGTTGGTGGGCGGCGGCGGACGGGCTGCAGCTGCTGTGCTGCCCTAACCGTCGTGGCGATGACAGCGACACCACCAGCGACGCGTGGCTGCGGCGTGACCGTTTGAGGCGGAGGCGGCGGCAGCACGTGGGGACGGGGGCGGCCCCGCTGACGGTGACAGCGTTGGGCGCCTGCTGCCGGCGACGACGCCAGTCACGGCGACGGTGCGCCCCCATGGGCTACTGCCGCTTCGTGGCCACGGAATTGGGAGTGCACCTGCTCCGGAGCACGGGGGCGCCGCCGCCATCTCCGTGGCCGTGGCTGAGCACCCGCCTGCCGTCGGCGGCCCCTCGGCGGGGGCGATAGGAAGCATCGTGGTTGGCCGTGTCGGCGACACGCGGCGGACTTGGCGAGCCAGTCACCAGGACCGCTTAACTGTGGGCGACGTGTCCAGTGCCACCCATGGTCAAGAGGTGTTGCCGCCCCGTGACTACCGCTTCTCTCAGCGACATCGGTACGCGCGTCTCTCGGTTGTGGCGTGGAGTCAAACGCCACTCTCCCCCCCCACACCCTCTGCTTCCGTCGCCTCGTCGTGTACCCTCCTACCCCCCCCCTCCCTCGTCTGCGGGGGCCAGGCCACCTGCCGCCCCCACCTGCTTTGTGTTTGCCGCGTTCGGAGTGACGGCACCACATGCCGACGCGGTAGTTGCGTGGGCGCCCCCCCCGCCGCAGCGGCGGCCTCCCGGCGGCAATCTTTCTCTTGGCGGCGGGGAACGCGCGCGGCGGGCAGCGACGACGTTGCCTCCGCCGCGTCTGCGGCTCGCGCGACGGTACGGGGCGCCCCGGAAAGATTGTAAACGCTCTAGCGGCTTGGGGGACGGAGACGCCGTCGGGGGCTGCGCGGGCGTTCCGTCCTTCTCTAACGCGGTGGCCGCGACGGCTGTGCCGGCCCCGCCCGTCGGCGGCACCGCCGCCGCTACACCGGTCGGCCGCTGCGCCGCCGCCGCCGGCCGCCGCCGTCCGCCGGCGGTGGGAGCAACCCCACAACCGCCGCCGCCCTGACCTCCGCCTTCCGCGGGCGCCGACGACCACCTCCAACCGCCACCCGCCAACGCCCTGGGCGGTCGACGGTGGGCCGCCGCCGCCGCTGCCGCCGCCGCTGCTGCCGGTAGATGATGCGGGTTATACTGGCGCGACCGGAAGCGTCCCCAGTGTTCCGCCGGCAGTCGCCGGCGGCGCGGTTGCGCAAATTTCGGCCGCCCCGCCCCCGCGGTGACGGCACAGCCCCCCCGCCCCTCCCTTCCACCGCCGCGGGCGCCCCTTCCCCCCCCCCCACCACCGGCGGCGGCGGCGGCCAACGACCAGCGTCCGCCGGCGGCGCCCTCGCCCCCTTCCCATTAATGCCGCCGACGACCGTCGCCACGTCGCTGACGTCGCCGGCGCGGCGCGGCATCCGGCGGCGGGGGCAGGTGCACGGCTGGTCCCCACCCGTAATGGAGCTGCAGACGGCCGGGCGGGTGGTGTTGCGCTGCGAGCGGTGGAGGTGGAGGGAGGGCGGGGGGGGGGGGGCGCCGTGCCCCC
>Ga0209093_1000605_pt1 | contig 19746 bp, 12 predicted proteins | sample SidtaG_4_FD_187450 | JGI IMG/M metagenome (GOLD analysis project Ga0209093, IMG submission 187450) | Marine algal microbial communities from Sidmouth, United Kingdom - Sidmouth_Male1 metaG (SPAdes) (version 2) | ecosystem: Host-associated > Algae > Red algae > Unclassified | place: Sidmouth... | reverse complement strand
CCCCCCCCAATGCGTGCGCCGCGTCGACACGCCCAACACCATCCTCGCGGCACCGTCGAGCAGAACCGTCGCCTTAACATCCCGCACGGCGACGACCTCACAACAAACATACGGCAGGGCGTCGCAGCCCCCGTTGCCGGCGGCGGCGGCGGCTGCGGCGGCGGCTGACGACGCCGTCACGCCCGCGGCGGCGAGCAGCGGCGGCGACAGCGACCGCGCTGTGACGCCGTCGAGATCGACGCTGAGAACCGGGGCGCCCGTCGTCGGCTTGGCCGCAACAAAACGCCACCTACCGGTCGTCCCTCGGGGCGCCGCCGACGAGGAGCACCACAAAGGCGCCGCCGAGGAAGGTGGCGGGCTGCTTGGGCGCGACGGTGCGCGCCACCAACGACGCGGCAGCCGCAAACGTGCGCGGAACAAACGCCGGGGCCGGGGCGGCGGCGGTGGTGCCGCCGCCGCCGCCGCCACGGCCGCCGCCCACCCCCGCGGCGGCGCTGACACCGTCGAGGGACACCACCGGGTAGGCGAGTTGGAGGCGCAGCTCCACCCTCGTCCGCGCCCGCGCCGACCGCACCTCCACGCCGTACAAAACTGCATGCGGCAGCCCTCCACGGCCAGAGCGGCGGCAACGGCGGCGAGCGGGACGTACAGCGACAGTACCGGTCGCCGTTGACGGCAACAGCTGTCAATTCGGGCTGCCGCCGACGCGGGGCGTTGCGGGGGTGGTGCCCGCCGACAACGGCGGCGGCTGCGGCAGCGGCCGCAGCAGCAGCAGCGGCGGCGGCAGCTATCGGCCGCCCCCGCCGTCAGTTGGCGTCACGTCAGGCTCCCATGACCACCGGTTGCGGTGGGGGTGGGGCTCGCCGTCGACGGCGGCGGCAATGGCTGGAAAAGGAGCAGCGGCAGCAGCAGCTGGCGGCGGCAGCTATCGGCCGCCCCCGCCGTCAGTTGGCGTCACGTCAGGCTCCCATGACCACCGGTTGCGGTGGGGGTGGGGCTCGCCGTCGACGGCGGCGGCAATGGCTGGAAAAGGAGCAGCGGCAGCAGCAGCTGGCGGCCGCCGGCGGTGGCAGTTGGCGTCACGTCGAGCTCCCGCCGCCGCGGGGAGTGGCGGGGGTGGTGCGCACTGGCGACGGTGGCGGCAGAAGCCACAAAAGCTGCAGGTCCAGCAGCGGCAGGACGCGCCGGCCGTCGCAAGCGGCAGCAGCTGTCGAGTCGGGATCCCGCCGCCGTTGGGCGTCGCGGGGGTAGTGGCCGCTGACCATGACGGCGGCAAAAGCTGCAATGGTTGCAGGTCCTGCAGCGGCAGATAGGACCGGCCGGCGCGAGCAGCAGCAGCCTTCAAGTCAGGATCCCGCCGCCACGGGGAGTGGTGGGGGTTGTGCCCGCCGAAAACGGCGGCGGCAGCGGCCACACCAGCAGAAGCAGTGGCAGCAGCCAGCGGCCGCAGAAGCAGAAGTGGCGGCAGCCGCTGGCGACTGCCGCCGGCAGCAGCCACCGGCCGCTGCACCAGAAGTGGCGGCAGCAGCTAGCGGCTGCCGCCGGCAGCGGCCAGCGGCCGCCGTCGGCGGCAGTAGGCGCTAAGTCGGGCTCCCGCCGCCGCGATGCGTGGCGCGGGTAGTGTAGACCGACGACAGCGGCGGCAGTGGCGACGGAAGCCACAACCGCGGCAGCCGCAACGGCGGCAGCCGCAGCGGCCGCTGGAGGAAGCGGCCGCCATCGGCGGCAGCAGCTTCCACGTCAAGCTTTTGCCACAGCGGGGCGTGGCGGAGAATTTGCCTGCCCACGACGGCCGCGGCCGCGACCACAGCAGCAGCAGCAGCGGCAGCAGCTAGCGACCGCCTCTGGCGTGAGTTGGCGTCACGTCGGGCTCCCGGGTGCGGCGGGGGTACGGCCTGCCGAAGACGGCGGCGGCGGCGGCAGCAGTCAGTGGCCGCTTGCGGCAGCAGTAGGCGCCATGTCGGGCTACCGCCGCCGCGGGGCGTGGCCGGGGTGCTGCTCACTGCAGACAGCGGCGGCGGCAGCCACGACAGCTGCAGCCGCAGCAGCGGCTGGAGGCACCGGCCGGCGGCGGCGGCAGCAGCTACCAAGTCGGGCTCCCACCGCCACGGGGCGTGGCGGGGGTAGTGCCCACTGCCGACGGCGGCGGCAGCCATAACGACGGCGGCTGCAGCGGCAGCACGAGGTACCGGCTGTCGCCGGCGGCAGCAGGTGCCAATTTGGGCTCCTGCTGCCGCGGGGCTTGGCGGGGGTGGTGCCTGCCGACGACGGCGGTGCGGCTGCAACTGCCACAGCGGCTGCAACTGCAGCGGCGGCTGGACGTACCGGCCGCCGCCGGCGGCAGGAGCTGCCAAGTTAGTGGCGGCAGCAGCTAGCTGCTGCCCCCAGCGGCAGTACGTGCCAGTCGGGCTCCCGCCGCCACCGGTCGCGGCGGGGATGTTGCTGGCTGAGGAGGCGCCTACTGAGGCAGGTGGCGGCGGCGGCGGCTGCAGCAGGAGCTGCCGCGCAGGCGGCCTCCGGTCCCGGAGAGGCGTGGCGGTGTCAGAGGTGCCGCTCGATGCGCTGTCGCAAGTGATGTGCGGCGTTGCCGCCGCCGGCAGGCCATCGCATGTGATCCAAGGCGGGTGGAGGGGGTGCAAGCGAGAGCACAAAGGGCCGGTCTAGAGGCAGGGAGCTGGAGCACACCACGTGCTCCGGGAGAACGTGCGTGCATGAATATAAGGACACCTCTTGAACAAGAAACAAGGGATGGAGGTTCTTCAAGAACGGGACGGGGCGAGCAATCGGCCAAACCGTGACCCTCATTTGACCTGCACCCGCACAGGCACTCCGGCGAGAGTTGCCCCTCTCCCACTTCTGGCTGTCACTTCACCCACGAGTCAAGAGCATAGCCATAGTCAAAAAAGACCTCCTCTCCGGGGCTCAGATCCCTCGCAGCAAAGAGAGCGGCGCGAATTGTACCGCCGATGCTCAGCAGCTTCATGAGCAGGTTGGGCGAGTCGGAGCTGTGGTTGATGAACTTCGACCTGCTTCCAACTCGGGTGGCGTCGACGATGGTTGTTCGTGACAGAGTGGCGAGGTAGCTTACCCCCCGCGCGTCGTACGCTCGACCGCGACGGTGCCCCTCCGCGGCAGAGACAAGCTCCCCCACGTATTCAGCCACGAAATCTCCGGCTGCAGCTGGTTCGGCGACAAAGACGCCAAGCCCGTGGGCACGAGATGCGCCCAGGACGAGGCGCACCCGGGCTCCAACTTGAACTTGAACGTTGCGACAGCGCCTAGTACCTGCCGACGTCGGACTGCGCGAAGACGCAGCGACGCCAAGCCCAGACATGACACCGGGGTCGGTTGGGCGTGGTGACCGCACCAGGCGCCAATAGGCCCCAGTTGCGGCCGCAGTGCAGCGGGTGATGGGAGAATCTGCCATCACGGATCCCGTGGTCAGCCCGTCCACGCCTGATGCCGGATGCAGGTGGGCACCGCACATCGTGCACGCGTCAGGATCACACACACGGTCCGTGGCAAAACAAGGGCACGAATCCGTCTCACAGCGCGACGGCGAGGTGCAGGAGCACGATATGCGCCTGCTGCAAAACAGCGACCCATCCGTGGGTGCGCAGCCGTCGGCGGGGATGGATACGGACGCCGAAGTGCCGGCATCCAACACCACGGGCACCCGCGACGCCCAACGGGTACGGGCACACCCACACTGCTTCTCACAGGACACGTCACTTTGCACGCATCGACAATTGTGCCGCGTGCACGCGCCAAGATGGCCGCACGGAACGAAGGGCGGGGACTTCTTGACGATCGCGTCCTGACTGCCGTTCGTGAGGGAGAGCTCGGGGGGGGGAGAAAGAGGAGCGTCCCGTTGGGGTGGTCGCGGTGTCGTCGGCTGCACCGGCCAGGCTGCCGGCCAACCCCAGTCCACCAGGTACTCAGCCACCCGACGACATGTCCAGGAGGGCACGAAACGGGCCATGCGGCACGTATCAAACCTTCCGACAATACGAACAGCCGCATGAAGCAGCTCAACGTCTTCGACGGCCCAGACGTCCGTGCGGCACCCGCGCGCGAACACCTCCGCGCGGCTGCGGAGGTCGAGCCGGCAGTCACGACACGGTCCGGCCGCCACGCGAATCGCCGCATGCATGGCGCGGGCGCGTCGCGCGCGACCGCCGTCTGCCCCGCCGTCTGACGCCGTGCCTTGGGCATCAATGCCAGCGCCATCTGACGCTGTCTCCATGCGTCGTGGGTCGGAAGGACACGCGATGGGCGTGGTCGGGAACGGCGTGACGAGCCCGTCACGCACAGGAGCCCCGTGAATGCGACAGCAGTACACGAAGCAGAAACGACAGAATAAGCGCAGAAGCGTCTCCCGGGTACGGAGCGACGAGTCGAGCGGCCGTGGAGGTGCGGCCACGCCGACCAACGAATTAGCAGCCACGCCGCGGCGCGGCAAAGGGCGGCAGCCCAGCAGATTGCCGAAGAGTGAGGAGACGGAGGGGACGGCATCGCCGCCCGACGCACGCACAGCAGCTCTTACAGCGCGGGCAACGGCGACACCTTCACGCAGAGAGCCTGAGAGACCACGGACAACAACGGGTTCCGACGTGCGCCCACCGACGCCAAACGCACGCGGCCCCGTCAACCCGACCACGTCCGGCGAGGACTTCGGGGACTCCGCCAATGTACCCGCCGCTAAAACCGCGGCGAGGGAGGCCCCACCCGTTAGTCGTTGAAGTGCAGAGTGTCGGGCAGCGGCGTCCGTACGCGCCAGGTGCACTGCCCGAGCGGCGGCCGGTCGGGCGTTCGCCAGATCTAGCATCAGTTTGATAGCCGACCGGCGCACGCGGAGAACACGCCGCACAACGCGGAGCACGACAGCATCCGCACCCAGCACCGCGACAACAGTGGCAAGAGCTTCTAGGTCCATGGCTCTGCGTGTACGGGCAGCAAGAGAGTAGTACGCCGTACCTTCCGTGCTCCCTTCGTCCCCGGACGCGCCGCTACCGTCAGAGCTCGCCGCTGACGCGTACTTCTTCTCGTCGATCATGCGCGCCATCTCCCCCTTCGCACGAGGAGAATCCCCTAAGTAAGGGACTACGAAGCCCGGGGAAGGGGCTTCCAGGCGCCGCCACGACCGACGGACAGACACGTACGATGTCATCCGTGGTGGCGGTCGCACGGCGGGTAGCACCGTCGGCCGAATGGCCGTACGCTCCGTCGTATCGACAGATGATTCGATGGGCGGTCGATTCGCCACTGCTGCGACAGCAGGAGCGGCGCCTGCGCCCGTTTCGTGCGACCTGGGCGGCCAAGCTGGGTCCGTCAGGCGTGGTTTCTTGGGAAAAGGGGGCTTATGCGTCAAAGCACGACAGGAATTCGTCACAGTGATGCCTTGGAGGGAGTCGGCGCACTCGACGGCCGGAGGATCCGGCCCGCCGCAAGCCTGCAGATGCAGGTCGCGCTGTAGACGGCGCACAGCCTCTCGGTTCGCACTCATAACAGCTGCTGCAGCAGACCGTCGACGGCGACGCGCGAGCCGAAGCGTCCTGCGGATGATGCGCGGGACGACGCGCGCTACCGCGCGTCGGTCACCGGCGCGCGTCTGCGCCGTGTCCAGGGCTTCTTCCACGGCGTCAACACTCGACGCGCCGCCATCGGAGGATGAGCCGCCGGCAATGTAGGGGGGGGGACGGGGAGCGGCGTCGTCGGCCATGTCGTTTTGAAGAAACAGCGTCTTTAGCCGCCGTCGACGCCGGCGACGCCGGCGGCGCAACCGGCCGGTGAAGCCGACGGTGGCGACGACCGCGACGGCGGCTGCCAGCAACGTCGGCGGCGCAGCCGGTGGCGCCGGGCGCCCGGGGCGGCTGGCGACGTCGGCGGCGCAGCCGGCGGCGCCGGACGCCGGCGGCGGCAGCCAAAGACGGCGACGGCGGCGCAACCGGCCAGGGTAGCCGACGGCGGCGACGGCCGCGATGCCGTCGACGCCGGCGACGCCGGCGGCGCAACCGGCCGGTGAAGCCAACGGTGGCGACGGCCGCAACGGCAGCAGCCAGCGACGTCGGCGGCGCAGCCGGCGGCGCAAGACGCCGGCGGCGGCGTGCGACGTCGGCGGCGCAGCCGGCGGCGCCGGACGCCGGCGGCGGCGGGCAAACGCGACGACGGCGGCGCAACCGGCCGGTGAGGCCGACGGTGGCGACGGCCGCGACGGCGGCAGCCAGCAACGTCGGCAGCGCAGCCGGCGGCGCCGGTCGGCGGCGGCAGCGGGCAGCGCCGGCGGCGCAGCCGGCGCCGCCGGGTGCCGGCGCCGCCGGGCGACGTCAGCGGCGCAGCCGGCGGCGCCGGACGCCGGCGGCGCCGGCCAAAGACGCCGACGGCGACGCAACCGGCCGGGGTAGCCGGCGGCGGCAACGGCCGCGACGACGGCGGCTGGTAAAGGCGGCGGCGTAGCCGGCGGCGCCGGGCGCCGGCGGCGGCGGCCAAAGACGGCAACGGCGACGCAACCGGCCGGGGTTGCCGGCGGCGGCGACGGCCGCGACGGCGGCGCCAAGCGCCGACGGCGGCGGCCAACGTCGGCGGCAAGCGCCGGCGGCGGCGGGCAACGTCGGCGGCGCAGCCGGCGGCGCAAGACGGCGGCGGCGGCGGGCGACGTAGGCGGCGCAGCCGGCGGCGCCAGTTGGCAGCGGCGGCCGGCAAAGGCGGCGACGGCGGCGACGGCGGCGCAACCAGCCGGGATGGCCGGCGGCGGCGACGGCCGCGACGGCCGTGACGGCGGCGCCGGTCGGCGGCGGCGGCGGGCAACGTCGGCGGCGCAGCCGGCGGCGCCGGTCGGCGGCGGCGGCCGGCAAAGGCGGCGACGGCAGCGACGGCGGCGCAACCAGCCGGGATGGCCGGCGGCGGCGACGGCCGCGACGGCGGCGCCGGTCAGCGGCGGCGGCGGGCAGCGTCGGCGGCGCAGCCGGCGGCGCCGGTCGGCGGCAGCGGCCGGCAAAGGCGGCGACGGAGGCGACGGCGGCGCAACCAGCCGGGATGGCCGGCGGCGGCGACGGCCGCGACGGCGGCGCCGGTCAGCGGCGGCGGCGGGCAGCGTCGTCGGCGCAGCCGGCGGCGCCGGACGCCGGCGGCGGCGGCCAACGACGGCGACGGCGGTGCAACCGGCCGGGCCGGCCGGCGGCGGCGGCCGAAGGCGACCTCGTCGGTGACGCAGCCGTCGGCGCTTGGCGCCGCCGGCAGCGACGACGGCAGCGACGGCGGCAGACAGGAACGTCAGCCGCGTAGCCGGCGGCGCCGGGCGCCGCGGGCGGCGGGCAACGTCGTCGGCGGCGGCGGGCGACGTCGGCGGCGCGGCCGGCGGCGCCGGTCGGCGGCGGCGGCCGGCAAAGGCGGCGACGGCGGCGACGGCGGCGCAACCGGCCGGAGTGGCCGGCGGCGGCGACGGCCGCGACGGCGGCGCCGGTCGGCGGCGGCGGCGGGCAACGTCGGCGGCGCAGTCGGCGTCGCCGGACGCCGGCGGCAGCGGGCGACGTCGGCGGCGCAGCCGGCGGCGCCGGTCGGCGGCGGCGGCCGCCAAAAGCGGCGACGGCGGGGACGGCGGCGTAACCGGCCGGGGTTGCAGGCGGCGGCGACGGAAGCAACGGCGGCAGACAGCAATGTCGGCTGCACAGCCGGCGGTGCCTGTCGGCGGCGGCGGCCGCCAAAAGCGGCGACGGCGGCGACGGCGCTTGGCGCCGCCGGCAGGGGCGACGGCAGCGACGGCGGCAGACAGGAAAGTCAGCCGCGTAGCCGGCGGCACTGGGCGCCGCGGGCGGCGGGCAACGTCGGCGGCGCAGCCGGCGTCGCCGGACGCCGGCGGCGGCGGTCGACGTCGGCGGCGCAGCCGGGCAGTGTCAAGTGCCAACGGTCCAAGAGCGGCCGACTGACCGCGAAATGCCGGCAGTCGGCACACTGCGTGCGGTGCGAAACAGCCGGCAGTCCGAGAGATAACCGTGGTCGGCACGAACGAGGGGTACAGTAGGCAGACGACAAGCAGCCAGTGGCCGGGACGCAGCCACCGTTGGGCACCGAGTGGGCGGAAGCAGACGGCAGGTCTGTTAGGCGAGCCGGCGCCGGCGGCGGTGGAGCACAAAACGGGTCCTCAACGAGCAGCCCGTCGGCCAGGAACCTCCGCTGGCAGAGCAACCTCCGGTCCACGAGCACCCGCTAGTATCAAAGCACCCTCCGGTCGGTCGCCGAGCACTTGCCAGTCGCAATGCACCAGCCGGTGAAGAGCACGAGTCAAATCGGAGGACACCGCAGGTCGCGTCCGATGAGCCAAAAGATGACGGCTGACCCGCAGAGACGCACCTGAGAGACGACTGACAAGGGACAAGCGTGGCGGTCACCCCACCGAAGATCTAAGATCACTCGCAAGTCCCTCACAGTGTCCTCGGGAACGTACGTTGACTGCATTTGTCGACAGCACGACAGGACGTTGTCCACTCGTTTGTCGAGAAACTCGCCAGGCATTACGTTTGGCGAGACTTTGAAGAGGAGTTACATAGGATTTTCCCTCCACTGGGGGTCTTTTGCTTTGGCCACCGCGCGCACAGCTTTGGCTTGAGCGAGCCCTGACAACGACCGCTCGTTTCGGTGGTCTGCGCCAATGAGACGCGCGGCGGCGGCGGCGGCGGCTCGCTGGCGGAGGCCGGGATCGCGGCCGCGGAGGCCGCCGGGGCGGCGGCCGAGGAACTGTCCAGCAGGGCGGGTCCGCCTTGATTGTATGTCGGTACGCCTTGATTGTATGTCGGGTATGGAGGAGCATTTCCGTCCCTTCCTCTTTGCTCCGGGTCGGACTTGTCTTCTGTGTCTCTGCGAGTCTGTAAGTGCGTTAGTACCGCGCTGTGAGAGAATGTCTCGTCGACGCGCTTCTTTCCCCATGTCAGCCTCCACTCCCGGGCCCGCCTCCCTGCCGCCTCTACCATTTGAGACCCGCTTATCCCCCGCTTTTGTCCGTCGCCACCCGTCTCCCACTCCCCCCGGTGTTCAACCGCTTGTTTTGGCTCTGGACGTCACTGTACTCGCCGGACGTGATCGTGATGAGGAAGGGCGCACGTCACGTACGGGGCGTAGCAGCCGCTTGAGGACACGGGACATGTCGTCTGCCGTGGGCGGAGGATCTGCCGCCGGTCAGCGCTGCGAGTTCTACGTGGCGCTAGTGTGCGAGACTCCCGCTCTGGTGGGGCCCCTGCAGACGCTGATTTCCGTCGTACCGACGCTTGTCAGTCAAGCAGTGTCGATTGACCTACGGCCTGGCGTTGCCGCGGTATTGCACCATGAGGAGCGCCAGTCGGCCGCTACCGCGGCGGCCGGCCTCGCTGGTAGAATGGGGCGCTCTGCGGCGCCGGACCCTTTGGCGGCCTACCCTCGTCTTCTTTTGCGGATCGCGCACCGCACCGGCGATGGCCGTCGTGCGGAACCCGCCCCCGGTGTCGAGCACGTGCTGCACAAGGACGGCACGTGGGTCGGCTTATGCGCTCGCGGTGGAGGCACCGTTGCGCTCGGCGACGCACTGGATGGGTGGCAGCTGCACTTGTCCTGGGTGGGTGGCTTGTCCCCGCTCGACGTCTTGTCTACGTTCTCCGTTTTCCTCGGCCGTCCGGGGCATTTGGCTGCAGTCCCGGCGGTGGCGTCGGCAGCGGCCGAGATGGCGGCGGCCGCAGAAGCGCTCGTCGTGGCGGATCATCCCGCCTCGCAAGGTCCAATGACGGCCCCGCGCGAGCCGTGTGCGGCGTCTCCTGCAGCCAAGCTCTTCTCTCTTCCTTCTTCCGGCGGTGGCGGCGTGCCCGCTGTGCCACGTGTGGATGCTGATGGGGAGGAGCTGGTTGGCGGACGGCGGACCCCTGCAGTCTTCGACCGGTCGGCACCAACCCCCTTTGACGTTGAATACCTGGAGTACCGCCCAGGTCGAAAGGCGCAGCCCTTCCGCCGACACACACGGCAGGACGCCCGGTGTCCGCTGTGTCATCTCGACGCGCGGACTGTCAGTGGCCTGCTGGATCACCTCCGCGCCCTCCACACCGACGTCAGTGTCGAGCTCTTCCGTGCCGTATCGGCCGCGGAGCTGGAAGGGGCCGCAGCCGCAGCCAGCAATGGTGGGGGCCGCGGCTGGGATCGCTACCTGGCACATATTCGCTGGGTGTCGACCCCAATGCTATTGCCAGGCCTTTTTGAGTCGGCCGGTTGGGTCCAATCGACGGCTGGGGCTGTGCGTCCCTCCTCCCGCCTTCCACCCGCAGCGGCCGCTGTTGCCCCCGGCACCGTTCACCCCGACGGCCGCGCCCCCTTTCAGCCGCTGCGCGACGATCACGGCGTAGTGCGCTCCGCCGGGGTCCTCCGAGAGGGCGGTGGGGCCGGCCCGGCGACGGCTGAAGCCGCCTTCCTCCGTCGGGACTTGTCCTTTCCCCGTCACCCGCTCGGAGCGGGCGCGTCGCGCCGACGGCCGCGGCTGTTGCCGCGGTCGGGCAAAGCAAGGATTGCGCGTCGCACTCTGGCGACTGCAAGCGCTGGCCGCGAGTACTTTCACACAGGTAGCCTCGCCCCTCTGTCCGTCAAGCAGTCGCCGAACGCCGAGCTGTCTTCTGACTCCGAGGACGGCGTCGACGAGGAATGGCTGCACTCGATAGACGCGGCGCGCCTTGAGGCCCTCGAGTTGCCGTCGCATGATGTGTTGTTTATGGCTCTTTGGTCAGGGTACGTGGACGCGGCCCCCCCGTGGGGAGACAGAGGGGCGGCTTTCCTGCTCGGCGGCTTTTTCGTGGCTCGACGCAAGACCATCCTGGAAACAGGGTTGCTGGCTCAAGCCGTAGCGCATGTTGAGGTCATGTACACTCACGGGCTGTTGGATGTTGATTCAGCAGCACAAGCCATCGGCGTGCTGACGGACCGGTCGTGCTCGGGTGTGCCTAGTGGCAGTTCGGTGGGAACCGACAACGGACTAGACCCAGCGGAGGCTGTTGTTGCTGCCGCTGCTGGCGTGGCGGCGTCGGACGCGCGCGCGGCAGCTGCCGAACGAGTCGGCTGATCACCGCGCGCGGCAAAGGCCACGGCATCCAAACGTACGTCGTGGGTGTCAACGATGGCGCGTACACCCCCGCGACCCACGACCTCGTGTCGAACGCCTCGTGCCCGACCATGTGCATGGCGTAGCTGTTCAAGGTGCTGCACGACGATTTTGGCATCTCCCGGGGACCTATGACGATGACGCACTCCCTCACTGGCGACCAGCGCCTGAATGACGCTGGCCACTATGACTCCCTGCGCGTCCCGGACCTCGCCGAGTTCACCGCCGTGAAGTGAGTGAAAGCGTTGCGCGTTGCCTATCTCTCTGTGATGCTGCATGCTTTTCTTATTACCTGCTTTCCCGCTGTTCCGCGTTGCCATCTTCGACCTCAGCCGCCTCGTTGCTGCGTGCCGGGCGCCGCCTCCGGGCGCCGCCGCCCGGCCACCCGTGGTCGGCACGGTCGCCGCCATCGCGCGTCCTCCACCCGCAGGCACCGCCAGTCACAGTGCGTGTAGGCTCACCGCCGCCCCGCTGCATACCGCCACGGCCGACGGTGCGCGGCTGCCCGACAGCGCGTCTTCGGCGCGGGCTACGGCGGCACTTGGTACCGCCGCAGCCGCCATCGCCTCAACGCAGACGTGCGACGCCTGTGGACGCGCCGGCCGACCGCGACGTGAAGCAGCCGCTGGCAGCACTGCGGAGGGAAGAGGGTAGGGAAGGATGCAACTGCAACGCGCACAACCGCACGCCGCTGCCGCCGACGGGCGGCGCCATGCACGACACCTGCCCGCGGAGGCCGGCGGACTGCCGTTGGCTTGGGAATCGCCCCCTTCCCCACGACGCCGCTCCACGCCACCCCCCTCACCCTATGCGTGGCGGCTAATCGGTGGCGGCACTCTTTTGCAGCCGTCGACGTCCCGGTCACGGGCGACCGCCTGCGCGACCGCGCGGTCGCGACCGTGGCGCGCAACGGTGCTCACACACTGTCGGCCACTGTGGTGGAAATTGGGGCCACGGGCGGACGCACGTCCGCGGCAGCCGTGAAGAAGACGACGCCGTCACTCCGCGGCGTCGGTTGGCTTTCCGCCGCTGCTGAGAGAGGCGGCGGCTGGCGACGCACGACCGCGTGCAGTCGGCGGCAGGCGGCGGCGGGTGCAGCGGCGGCGGGTGCAGCGGCGGCGGGTGTCCCGGCGGCGGGCGGTCACGCGTCGCCGCCGCATGTTGCCGTGACGGCAGTCTTGCCACCGCTGCGCACCCGGCGGCGCAACGGCGGCACGCGGCGACGGCACGACCAGGGGCGCCGGCAGCAGCAGCGGTGGCGCCTCCGTCGGCGGTGGTCGTACCTGGGTCGTGGTCGACGTAGCAGTGGTTGGTGGTGGCGGTAGCCATGTGGAGGGGGCGAACAGCGGTGGTTGGGACCCTTCCCACGGCGGGCGCGAATCCCGAGCTGGCTGCAGCCGGCGGGCGACGGCCGGTGCCCTGGCGTGGGCGGCGGCAGCAGCCCCCCGCAAGTCCTCTGACGCCGCCGCCGCCTGGGTGGCGTCGTCATGGGCAAAGGCCGGCCCGTCGACGTGTCGGGCGCTGTGCACGCCTTCCGTCATCCCCTGCGCTCCCGCGAGCCGCCGCCGTCGACTGCACGACCAATACAGATAGCGCGCCACCACCTGCTTTTTGCCGCTGTGGTGGTGGCCGTAGCGACGGCGCGGACGGCCTCCCGCGTCAGTTGGGGGATGGGGCAGAAAACTGCCTGGACCCGTGTCGCACGAATGCAGGTTGGACATACGGCGTCGGGCGTGGCATGCACTTCAGAACGCAATGTCACACATGAACTCCCCAAGGCACCATGTCAGCCACGCCTGTCTCGCATGCGGGCGGAACACCATGATGGCTCCAAAACGTTTCCGACTCTGCTGTCAAATGTACAACCCCTACCAGCATTGTCGAAAGCTGAAATCGTGCCTGCACAGCAGGCCCCGCTAGAGCCCAGGTCGAGCCCGCGAGACAACCTTGTCACTTTCAGAGCTGGAATCGTCAAAAACGCGGGCCACGTTTGCAATCGTTTCGCGTCATGGAGACGCAAATGCATCTTGCTCGCCAGGTCTGTGTCGCTTTCCACGATCGATGTACACGGGACGGCTGTGGGACCTGGGAGGGAATGATCCTACAGCGGAAAAACAGTACGACACAGGCTGAACGTGCACATGCGAACCGACCTAAGACGGCACGATGTGCGTTTCAGAATGGGCAACTCCCGCCAGCCCTTTTGCGCGTGGCATGTTCAGCGAAAACCCTTCCAGACACGAGATCCACTTTATGCCAACTACAACCAATAGGATGACGCCATTCTGGCGATTTGAGGCGTCTTTCGGCGTCGGATTGTATTTTCACACATTTCTTCGTGCCTCCGCACGAAAGACGTGGTCATCATGACAGTGTTGTGTATCAAGCTGAGCACCCGCCGCCGCCGTGGGCTCGACCACGGTGGCGCCGACCCGCAGTGTGAGTGTCGGGTCAAAGCAAGTCTGGTCTCTTCGTCCTACTCCCCCGGCCACCCGGGCTCACAGCTATGTACCCTCCAGGCGCTGCTCGCCCTATCGCCGGTCTCCCCCGTGCGTGCACCCTCGGTTCATGCCCCCCAGTGCGTGCCCCCCGTACGCCCTGGCGCGCCACTCAGTGGCCCGCACGCCGGGGCGGTTCCCATCCCGTGGGCCTCCCGCCCGCTCCCTCACTGGGGCGCCTCCGCGGCGCTCCCCCGTCACTCGCGCCCGTCTGGGCCGCTCGCGCCCGTCCGGGCCGGCCGCGCCCCCCTCAGCGCCCACGTGGCGCTGCGCCGGGCGCGCCGCCTCATCAACCACCACCCTGGCACCCGCCGGCGCCACGTCACCTTGGCGCCGGTGCGGCGGCGGCACGTCTGCTTACAGCGGTGCGTCCGCCGACCGCCACGCAACAGGTAAAGCTGTCGCGCTGAGAGGGGTTTTTGTGTCCGTAGCATTTAGGACAACAGGGAGTGACTGCTCGAGGTGTAAGTCGGCGTCCAGTGGGAACGAGGCCTAAGCGTAGAGCGTGTGGGTACCAGGGTATCTATTCCATGTTCGTGACGCATAAAAGAAGACCACGGATGACTGACCACAGTAAAGCTCTCGCCGATACACACTTCGTCACCACATGCCAGACAGTGCCGGCCGTGGTCTCAAGGCGTTGTGGACACACATGTGGCTATTCGCACCTGCCTGGTAAGACTGTGGCGTGTCGCCATCGACCGCTGCTCCAACTCTGTCTCGAGGAGGAGGAGCCGATCCGCCGTGCTGGGGTTGACTAAGGCTCCAAAGGCGGCGCTTTCCTTTCAGGCCACAGCCAGTGACGTGGGCGGCGCTGCCAGGTGCTCCACCATTCGTGGCGCCTCCTCCATTCGTAGGACCAAAGGGCATCAAATTGATGGCGCCAATCAGTCCTGAGGCCGACCGCCTTCGGCCTCAATGAACTCCACATTCTTCGTGCCAGTGGTCATGACCAGACACGACCACCCGAAATGGTGCGCAATCGTCCATGTCGATCAAACAGAGGTGCGACCCGAGGGGTTTAGAAAAATTTGTGCACATGTAGCCTGCTTTCTCCAAGAGTGGCCCATGTTGACGACAATAATGTGGCGATCTCGGTCGATTCAGATCTGTGTCACGTCGGTACCGTGCTCGTCGTGGTGCGCACCATGCTCGGGTCAGAACACTGACGCGTTGTCGTGCCTCATCGTTTCTTGAGGTGTGCCGTTCGTCTCCTCCACGGCGAGGGATATCCGACCCGACCACCCTAGTTTTCCAGCAGGTACGTTTCAGCATGTTTCACCATCGTGCATTCCATGGACAACAGCGGCTGTGACCAACATGACGCCGAAACAGCGGTTGTGACCAACATGATGCCGAGCTGGTCGCACTGCGTCGACAGCCCGTTCTCCCGCACATGCTCGAGCTGTCGTTCAAGGCCAAATGGCAGTCTTCTAACCTTTGCTCATGAGGCGGTTGGACCATATCGTTGTGCTGTGGTCATTTGATTCTGAAGTCATGGCTTGCGGCGCTTGCAACAAATTCGGCCCGCGACAAGCGCATCCTACCGCGTCAGATGCGTCGCGCTGCCTACATTTGGAGTTCCGTTGTTGTCGCCGTTTGCAAGTCGATCATCCTCGGTTTCGGCCGGTCGTCGCCGATAGGTACGTATGGGGACGGTTCTCGCGGCGGCGTTCGCGTCACTTCCTTTTCCCAGGACGTGTGCCGTGTGGGCCGTCGACTCGGCCACAGTTTGTTTTTCTCCCGCATAACGGCCACCGACCTCTGAGCTATGTCGAACACGCGGCGGTTGAAAGCAGCAGGCTGTGCTCTGCGCCCGCTTCCTGCGCGCGACTTTGTGTGCCCCGCCCTCGTTGATGTTAATGTTCTTTGTGGCATGGATACCTCGGTTTGATGCCGTCGCATTGTTCTGTCTCTCGATCTTGTGCCCGAAGACGAGGCGCCGTGTATTTCGTGTTCTTTGAGTTCGTGCACGCTGTTCCATGGCGTGAGCTCGTTTTTCGTCAGCATTCGTCGCCCCGCACCGAAGTGTTTCGGTTTGTGCGAGCCCGTGGCGTACTCAGGCACCATCAGGCAAGCTTCTCGCGGTGTCGACCGGCATTGTTTCTCTTATTTTTCGACAACTGGAGGGATTGCAGGTCACACCCTGGGGGGGTCGTTGTGGTGAGGAGCTTTATCAATGACCTCCAATACTTCACGGGGGTGGCCCACAGGAACGGGGCGGCGGTCCGTGTACGGAGGGTCCACGGACGGGGTAAGGCAGGGCGGGCAGTGGGCATTGGGAGGATAACAACGTAAAAAGTGAGACAGCGGACGCGGGACGGTGGTGGAACCAGTTCGAGACCCGCCCAACAGTCGCTGCCCCCCCACACCTCTGACAGGAACGAGAAGGACCGAAAAACATGGCTGCTTTCGCGGCCGCTGCAATGGGCGGGCCGCCGCGGCAACGGCGGCGTCCACCGCAGCGCTGAACACGGCCGAGGACGAGGCGGTCAGGTCGGGCTGCCAGCTCGCCGTGGCACCGCGGTTCGAGCAGCCAAGTCGCAGCGGCAACTCAAGTGAGCGAGCGGTACTGTGACCAACACCGGCACGTGCCCGTCTTCGCCCAAGAGGGGTGGTCCCTGTGATGGAGGCACAGCCGGGCGAGGGCAGCAGGCGGGAGGCGTGTTAGACCACCGCTTAGCGGCCGGTCGCCGCGGACGCGTCCGAAAAGAGCCCGGCAACTCTTTGCGCTCACGCTGTCGTCGTGAGAACCAAAGGCGGACTACTATCTGAGCACGCTCATGCGGCGCCTGAACGGAACTCGGTTCCCACTGGCGTCAGACCGCCACCCAGCAGGCGAAAGGACCATTGTGGCTCGCCTGTGACTACTGAAGTTGCATAAACTGAAAACGCTCCATGTGTATGGCGACCGCATACAGGCCGCCCGGACAAGCAGGGCGCTTGAGTTTTAGTGCGGGCGACACCATCATAGCTTTTGAACAGATACCGGCCGGCCGCGTGCCCCCCGACCACCGTGGGCGTGATCACCTGCCTGCCCACTGTGAACACCATGGGTATTTCTCCTGTGATGACCGGACAGGGAAGAAAATGAGACAGGGAAGCGTGATGAAGCTGCTCGATTGGCAAGGGATGCATGCCTCAGGTTAGACACAATCTGCGAATGACGAGTGCCAGTCCGTGGGTCCCCAGTCAACACACCACTTCGCAAGAAACAAGCACAGGAGCCCTCGCACTCGCAGCAGATACATTCACCAGACTCACCTAACAGAAACGAGCGCTCATGATGATGTCAGTGGGGGTGGCCGCGGTGTGGAAGACAGCCGTGGGGATGGCCGCGGTGGCGATTTCCGCGGCGCCAATGGCCTCGCCGCGCGGGCGCCGGCCGCTGTGAACATGAAGGCGACAACGCCGACCTCCGCGGGGTTAGCCGCGGTGTCGAGGACCACGGTGGGGATGGCCGCGGTAGCGAGGACCCCAGTGACGATGGCCGCGCCGCGCTGGCGCTGGCCGCCGTGGGGATGATCGCAGTGTCAACGGCCGCCGTGACGAGGGCCACGGAGACGACGACCGCCGCGGGGATGACCGTGGTGACGGTGGCCACGGGGGCGATTGCCGCGGTGACGATAGCCGCGCCGCGCTGGCGCTGGCCGCCGTGGGGATGATCGCAGTGTCAACGGCCGCCGTGACGAGGGCCACGGAGACGACGACCGCCGCGGGGATGACCGTGGTGACGGTGGCCGCGGGGGCGATTGCCGCGGTGACGGTGGCGGCGGGTGCAACTACCGCGGTGAGGATGACCGCCTTGAGGATGACCGCGCTGCCGACAGCCACGGTGCTGACGGCCGCGGTGACGACGACCGTGGTGAAGATGGCCATGGAAACGATGGCCGCCGTGACGGGGGCCGCGGTGACGAAGGCCACGGTGCCGATGGCAGTGGTGCATTGACCGCCGTCATGATGTCAACTCTGAGGACAGCCGCGGTGACGAGGGAGATGACGACGGGCGTGGTGACGACGGCCGTGGTGACGATGATCACAGTGAGAACGAGCGCGGTGGGGATGGCGGTGGTAGCGACGGTCGCGGTTGGAACGTGACCGAGATGAGGATGGCCGTCAGTGGGGTAGTGACGACGTCATCGGCGCCGTCCCCACCAGATCGGCGGTGGAAAGTGGATCTCCATGCTGGCCAATCATGTCATGGGACAGTCGTTGGAGCGCTACTGGCCTCACGGCCGTGACAGGTGCTGGGATCTGATAGAAAAAATTGACGCATTCGAGGCTCTGAAAAAACGTTCGACGATCGGGACGGTTCTCAGTCGACAAAAAGCACGCGGACATGAGGGCCGCGACCGATGCTGGGATCCAGAAGTACGCGACCGATGCGGGGATCCAGAAATACACGATGCCAGGCCAAAGCACTGTATTTTCGAACAAGTGTTCGGCTTCGTCGTGCGCATCGACTTGGGACAGACTGAGCATGGTGCGCGCTGCCGCGTTGCGCTCTGAACGAATGCACTTCAGGCTCACCGCTGAAGAGCGAACATTCGTTCTGGCTGCTCGATGGGCAATACGCAAAAGTGGTCGCGCTTGTCGTTGCTGCGACTCGCACTATGTCTTTACGAACAGTTCGCATAAGGTCTTGAGGCATCCCTTCCCTTGTGGCATCACGACTCGTCACAGTGCAATCTCCTTGAAAACTCGGTCATCGACACCAACGCTATCCTCGAGCTTTACTGGCCATGGTTACTCGCCATATTTTGCAGCTGCCGACGCCTTCGAACCCGCGACGTCCACGCATGTCTCATGTCAAATCTGTCGACTGCGTCCTGAGACGACGTGCGAACTGGCGCATGCCCGACCGGGGTTCGATACGTGGAGCGGCATACAAGTCAATTGGTTTCACTCTCTGTCCTTTTCCTGCTCCTCTCTTCTGTGCCGTGTTCTCTGCGCTTGTAGCAGAGAAGCTGTCAGCGTCACGGCCGCCACCAGCATCATGTGATAGCTCCCTCCCGACCTGCAGTTGGCGTTGCCGTTGGCATGCCCGTTGACGAGGCCGATGCAGGGCTGCCCGCGGCGGAGGCGCGGAGGGACACAGCGGAGGCGACACAATGGCCATTGCCACGCCGACGGACTCGGTTCGGCCTTCAGCAAACAGCGGCAGGAGGGTGCCACAGGCGCAATTGTGCGGGGACAGACCAGGCGTGGCGCTGGCCGGGCGTGCAGATCCTTGGACCATCGCCTCCGGCCAACAGCGGCGCGTTGCGTCTGCGCACATGCACGCCACCCGCGTGTTGCGCCTCCACCTGGGCTAGATGGATTAAATAGAATCCCACGTCTTCCCTCTGCCCCGGAGCTAGTCCCCGCGGCAACCACCTATGACCTCGCCAACGCGGTGCCCGCAACCCGCAGTCGGACCCCACTCCGTCCCCTCGCACTACCTCCGGCACCTACGCCTCCCCTGCGGTCCCCCGCACCTAATCCTCATCCTGGTGTCTGCTGCAGCACCGTTGACGGATGTGGGAACACCCGCCGTGGAGGGGAACACAGAAGGAAAGGTAGGACCAGCAGAAGAACGCCGGCCGCCCAGGGTTCCATTATCGCCGCCCCCGCCTCTGTCCCTGCGCCGCCCACCACACTCTAACAGACTCATGCCTTTAACGGTCGGCCGTCGCCAGCAGCGCCCACCCACCCGCGGCTCAAAAGACACGCTGCCCAGTGCCACGGATGTCGTAACGATAAACCGGCTCGCATCCCCGACCCGCCGCGGGCCGTGCCCCTTGACACCGCCACCGCCGCCGCCATCCCCCGCCCGCCCCCGCCCGCGCGCCCGCGGGTGCCGACGCAGCGACCGACCCCGACGGCCACCGCCGCTCGACGGCGCGCACCGGCGGCGCCGTCACGACGCCGCGCCGCCCCGCCCCCACCGCGGCGGCGACCGAGCGCGGGCGCCAGCAACACACTGCCGGCGGGGACGCGGCGCCGCGCCCGACCGTCGCTGCTCCCCCATTTCTCCGCCTCGGCGGCCGCGCGGGCGGGCTGCCATGGCACCATGGCACCCGGCGGGCGGCCGACGCCCGCGGCCGACACGCCCGTCCCCCCCCCCCCCCCCCCCCCCCCCCCCCCCCCCCCCCCCCCCCCCCC
>Ga0209093_1000604_pt1 | contig 19769 bp, 21 predicted proteins | sample SidtaG_4_FD_187450 | JGI IMG/M metagenome (GOLD analysis project Ga0209093, IMG submission 187450) | Marine algal microbial communities from Sidmouth, United Kingdom - Sidmouth_Male1 metaG (SPAdes) (version 2) | ecosystem: Host-associated > Algae > Red algae > Unclassified | place: Sidmouth... | reverse complement strand
GCACGAGTGGCCAGGACTGAGATCCGGATGAGGGTTGACTTGCCGACGACGGTTTGGGAGTCGGCGCCGCGGTCGACGTACCGGGCGGACGCCAACAAGCGTACTGCCCCCGCTGAGGATTGTCATTCATGGAAAGTCATGGGTGCTGTTTTAGCTTTCTTTTTAGTTTTCAATTTTCAGCGCACTTTTCTCGCTCCGCCCCCACGCTCGCCGCCGCCGCGTCCCGCCGCCGGCGGTCCGCTGGGGCCTGCCGGCATCGATTGAAGACACACCAGCGGGAGGGGGGAGGTCGGCGCGCACAGCCGCCACCCCGTCCGCTGTCTCCTACCTTGGACACGGTAGGTGCAAGCAAAGTCCCTTGGTTCTGTTCAGGCCCTACTCGCTCCCGCACCCCGGTCCGGCTATATCCTCGGCCGGCTGCAGTCCTGCTCCCCAGTCCTCCCCTCTCTCCCGGGGGTAAGCGCCCCCTCCAGACGAGCTCACACGCATACGCACACGCCTCCTCCCCGCACCGGTGCCTCCCCGTGCGCCAGCACTCCTCCGCCGCTCCCCAGTAATTCGACCGCGCTCCCCGGCCCGGCTCCCCGTGCCGGGGCGTCCCTGCTGATGCCCGCCGCCCCAGCCCAGCTCTCCGTGCCGGCCGGCTCCCCGCGCCGGCGCGCCTCCGCCAACGCCCCACACTCCCGCTCACCACTGCTGCCCAGCTCCCCGTGCCGGCCCGCCCCGCCGGCACCGCACGCCCCCGCCCGCCAGACGTGGGCCGCTCGCCCTTCACGCGACAAGCGCCGTTGGGCCCGGCGCAGCGCCGCGCACCGCCCGCGGTGCCGAATTCGACCACGCACCGACGGCTCCCGCCGTCGTACCGTCGAGGCCGATCACGTGACCGCGGGTCACGTGACCGCGCCGCCGGTTCGAATCGGCCTCGTCCAATTGGGTCACGTCCCCGGCGCCGTGCCCGGGAGCCTCCCCGTCACCCGCGGCACTTGGACCAGCGGTAGGCGCCAGGCTCCTGGCGGGGTGACCCCCGGCCTCGGGGGCATCCCGTCCAACAGCTGGTGCCACTGTCGCCACTTCTCTTAGCCACTTCGAGCGCACGGGTCCACCGTCCCCATGCCCGCGCTCCCATCCCTTTTTCAAGGGCTCACAGCTGCGACAGCTCGGGCGACATCAAGCTCCGCTGCTGCAGCGGGGGAAACGATCCGGACATCCAAGGCGGAGAATAACCTTGGTGTCGCGATGCAGGTTGCGGCAGATGCCTCTGCAGCGGCGGAACGGAATGCGGCAGCGTTTGAGCCCTTGGCCTTGCTGCGGTGGCTGACCGGCAGGTGGCTGCAGCGACGGCGACTGAAAGTGATGATTGGCTGTTGTTGCAACTGCAGCAAGGAAGAAGATAGAGTGGGGGTAGGGCAAGAGAGATGTGGAAACACTCGGAAGAGAATAAATGGGAAGACGAGACGCGTGGGCGCAACTTCTGGCCAAGGAGTGAACAAGAAGCCAGTGACTACCGATTAAGACACGCGTTGCTGGCACAACCCCACCTCGTCACGCGTCTTCACTGTCGCCGCTGCTTGAGCGGCCGACGGGGTGGGAGCCCGCCTTGGCGTCTCTGCGCAATGGCAGTGGCGGCGAGTGTGGCGGGCAGCAAGTACCAACGGCCACCAATGGGGGGGACATTGACGTACACGGAGGCAGCGGGGAAGACCGCCCGCTCGATAGCTGAGTCAAGCCAACCCAGCCTCGTCGACCACAGGTCACCGCCGGCCACTCCTGCACCGCTAAACGTCGGACACCCTTCCCAGCAACCGCCACCGGCCCATGTCATCGAATCGCCACATCCAGCCGTTGGGCACCTCAGCAAACCACTTCAACTGCCCGCGGAGATGGTTTGCATCAAGTCACGAACCTCTACCGCGTCCACTGTATCGAGTTGTGCTTGCCCCACCCCGCCCAAGTCACGCCACACAGTTTCTTGAGGGGGGGCGAGGGGCAGAGAGTGCCATGGTGTCATTGTTGCAAGAAAGCATGAGGTAGCACGTGCACGACGCTGCGTGTCACCCACCGCACTGCCATGCCCTCGGTGGGCCCCGTCTCGGGGTCTCGACGCCGGCCGCGGTTGTAGAAACGGCTGTAGATGGTGGGAGTCGTGGAGGAAGTTCGTGTACCACACAGTTGCTGCACATGTGGCCACGGGTAGCCATCGACAGCCCCCCGTGCACCGCCGTCGGCTGCTCCTTTCTCGAAAAGCGAAAGGAGTCGGACGGGAGTTACAGTGGGGTCATAGAAATCAGATGTTCTGTTCTCCCTTCGATATCTCTTGGATGTTCCTCAAGTAATGAGGCTGTGCCACTTCTTGGATGCCGCGTTGATTTATAGTTCATTCATGCGCCGACGGTGTTTCGCCGTGATTTCCTGGCCGTTCGTAAGCTATGTTAAATGATTCCGGCAACAATCAGGCTCGTGAACGACAACAGTGGTGAACTTGATTGTTCTTGCCTATCCCCGTGGCCTTGTAATTAGATTGAAGGGATTGTGGTTTTGAGCGGCCGACATACACGCTCATGGTGCTGCAGAGCAGGGTGCTACTTCTGCCACGGACAATGGCAGGGTGCTCGTATGGTGCTCTTCTAAAATGTGGCCACGCATACTTGTGCATGTTTGTTGACAACCAGATGTGGACCACTAATTCTCGAAGGTGGACCACAAAGTCTCGAGGGTGACACGCTGCCTCGATGCTATCTTCAGCCAATGGGAGCACTGACTCTTGAGACCACTGACATGCTAGTGTCCATTCTACTGCTCCCGAGGCTCAGATGAGCCTCAGATGAGGCTCAAATGAGGCTCCCTCTCATATGGCCTGGAAACGCGGCCTTTTTGGGGTGTCTGGGGCACCCCCTCCGAGTTTTCATCGTAAACAGCCTCCGAGTTGGCCCATAGGTGAGTGGACTGCGCTGAGTCTAGATCTAATCTCAGACAGAGCAGCCGAGGCTGGGAACATGGTCACAGAGAGGCATCAAAAACAGCCTCAAATGAGGGGAATCGGCTCAAATGAGGCGGCCAGTAGAATAGACACTAGGTTCTCTTTGACACCGTGAATACGGATGAATTTTCAACTCAATAGGCAACGCCATGCACCCTCTTCCTCCCCCTGCGGCATCGCGAATGGACCCGAACAGGCGGCCGAGACGCAGGATTCTTTGCTGGTATAGATGCTACCCTCCCAAGGAGTCAGACAACCGCCACCCCCTGAAAGTCCCTTCTGACCGACATACACTTTAGTCCCGGGGTGATCTGGGCGGCGTCCTGGGGTGCCATTGAGGGAGGTACCCCCCAAGAGGCCAAACAGAGAGGTGTGGATGGCCTCAACTGAGGCCATCTGGCCAAAGTGTCCATCTGGCCGCAGTGGCCATTTGGTCACAGTGGCCACAACTCGCTGTCAAAATACGGGTGGCCAGAGACGAGGATGCCGCTAGGTGGTCGGCCGACCGGCGCCAGGCGCTGCCGTGAACACCACGTCCTCGTCTACTTTTCTCTCTGCAGCTTCCCCTCCCCCCCTCACTTTACCCCCGACGTACTTCCACCCCCCCCCGCGCGTCAATGGGGAGGTGCTCGATCTGCCATTACCTGGGCCCCCCCGAGGGGCCTCAGCACGATGAGCGTACGTGCCCACTCCATGATGTTCATTGCAGGAGGTCACTGCGCGAAGACCACCCACTGTACGAGCCGGGCCAATGCATCAAGGCAGTTTGCATCCACAAGGCGTCTTGCACTTCCTGTGGTAAGACTGGTAACCTGTTCGGGACGCAGACCCTCAACCCCGCGTGCTTCAAGATCAACAACAAGGGCCTCGTCGTCCGGAAGCAGAACCGGGCCCCGCTGACTACCGACGACTTCATGTGCTGCCTCATGACGGATGCTGCGATCACCAACCTGGTGACAAACTTGCAGAGCGAGGCGGCTGCCAAGGCCATCGACGCCCACGAGCGCCGTGTTTCAACCACTCGACTTTTGGACAATGTCAACGCCAGCGGCGTGGATTTGGACGAAACGATCCGTCTTTTGGAGCACAAGGGCACCAAAGCGGCCCTACTCAGCGACAAAAACAAGAAGTACTTTTTTAATTTATCCAAGAGGGCTCACTTGGGTGCAATTGAGGCCTCCCGCATCGCCGCCGAGGCCGCGGAGAGCAGCCTGGACGAGCAGTCGAGCGGCGATGAGGGAAAAGATGAGAACGCTGCGTAGAAGTCGGCGGCACCCAAGGACGCGCGTGACAATGAGAAGATGAAGCTGAAGGCCGTCTCTGCTATTGAGAAAGCGCGCAAGAACCGGAAGGCTCGTTACGCGCAGGCCATCTCCCTGGGACGTGCCCACAGCCGGGCGCTGGGGCCGGGCCAGCCCCGCATGGACAAGGGAACTGCCGCAGATGGGCGCAGTTCAGCGGCGGCTTCGGGGTCTGGGGTCGATGGTGTCATCGACATAGATGGAACCGCCTCCCGAGTCCATCGTTTTGCGTGGCCGGCTAGCGCGCGCGGGGCATTGGCTACCCCCCTACCTGCCTTTTTCTCCCCTACCTTTGCGGCGAATCCGCCCGCCAAGATTGCGCACGTGAGGCTTGAAAACATGTGCCAGTGTCCGATGGGCGACGTTGACGAAGAGATGGGGGGAATGATCATCAAGGGTGCTGTGGAGAGCCACGTGCGTGGCTACACGCTTTCGAGTGGGACGCTTTCGGCCGCTCAGGTCTCTGAGTGGCTGTGCGCTGCAATCCCTGGCACGATGCAGGCGTCAACGTTGACCCCAATGGCGCGGGCGGTGGCCACAGTCGTCGATCGTGCGGCTACCGCTGCGGCGACGGCGGATGGAATAAAGACCCCAGAACAGCGCCCGCCGGAGCCTGTTCTGGGCGGGGAGGGTGCGTGACCAGACGGACCTCAATCGTGTTAGTCTAGATGTAGCAGCGCACTCGTGGTGTGCCGTGTGTGGGTGACAATGCCAGTCAAGTCGCCATAGCCCGTTGTGTACGACAGCTTGTTCGGACGCCCCCGTCGCAGAGACCCCCGTAAACAAAATGGGACAGACCAATCTTCCTGTCATGAGCTCGAGGACGCCGCCGCCGGGGAGCGGGAGGGGAGGCCGAGGCGCGCGCCGCGCCGTTTCCGCCGCCTCGCGGCCACTGTTGAGCGCTACCGACGCGCAATTGTCATCCTCGCCAACATCTACCTCGTGGCAGGCGCACGCCTTGTCCGACGCTACTGGCGTGGGAGACGCTGCCCCTGCCGCCAATGTTGCACTGGCCGCGCGCCTGGCCGGCCGCTCCATTGACAAAGCGGTCGCCGCCGTCGCGTCGGCCGTGCACGACCCCCGCTCGGCGAGCACCGCACCGCCCACGGGCCGCCGACGCCCACACCCACCGCGCGCCCCAAGGCGGCGACACGGGAAAGCGGTATGGGGTGGCGTCGCCGCCGACACCGGCTCATGTTCGACCGAAGCGGTTCGCAGGGCGCCGTCGGCGCCGAACGCGGCGGGGTAGTCGCCGACCACACCGGGGCAGTGGACGTCGACAGCCACGGCGGGCACGAGGTCTGCGGCGGGGGTTCGGACGCACGGTGACAAGGGCGAGCGACGAGATGGCTTGCGGCGTAAATACTGGAGCGCTGTCGTACATATTGAATGGCGCACAGTCGTCGTCGTCCCCCAGGGGCGCAAATCTCGTTCCAGAGCGGCCGACGCGCCGTCGGTGTCCACGACAGCCGGCGCGCCGTTCACTTCCACGACGACCGGCACGTCGCCGCCGTCCACAGCGGACGGCGTGCCGCCCTCACCCCCCCCCCCGCCCACTTCCGCCGAACGCGCAGCTGCTGCTGCAGCCGGCAGCGGTGGGGCGAATGGGAAGCCGCCAGCACATCCGCCCACCTCTGCGCCGACAAGGGACGCGCTCATCCCGCCGCCCGAGCCGTATCAGCCGCGCGTCTGGCCGGCGGCGCCAGCGACATGGCGGTCTGCGCCGCCACGTCGGCCGTGCAAGACCTGCGCTTGGCGAGGACCGTGCCGCTCACGGGCGGCCGACGCCCACGCCCGTCGCCCGCCCCACTGCGGCGACACGGGCAGGCGGGTGCGGGTGCCGACACCGCCAGCGCCACCAGCATTCCTGGCGTCGGGAACGAACGCCGGCGTGGCGTCGGCCGCCTCCATCTTGCGGGTGACGGCAGCAGCGCTTTCGGCGGCTCCGAGATTCTGTTTCACGGCGTTTCTTGGAAGCGTCGTCGCCGGCGGTCCGGGCGGGGCGCCAACGGTGGGGGGAAGGCATAGAGGCCGCCGCAGGCCTCGCATAGCGATTGGGGACGCGACGATTGTCCACCCCCCGGGCGTGCCACCTTGACTGGCGGCGACGGGCAAAAGCTCGATTCTGATGGACAGGTAGGCGCGCGTTGGAAGGACGGCGCGCCGAGCTTCGACACTGCCGCCGTGCGCCGCAGTGTCCTCATCGGAGCCAATGAAAACGCTGATGAGGTCCCCCGACTGAGTGGCGCGCCACTTCTTCAGCTGCATTGCGGCCGTGTTGCCGTACCGCACGTTGCCGTGGGGGGGGGGGCTCTGGGGTGGAGACAGACCAGCGGGAGGATAGCGCGCCAATGGAGGGTCGAAAACAAGTGTGGAAAAGAGGCGGCGTTGCATACGATGGAGGAATACACGACTGACGCCTGCACTTCCCCCACAGCGGCAAGAGTCCCCCCACCGCCACCACCGTGGTATCCAGCTCCGCCGCCCCCGCCGCCGCAGCCACCGCCGCCGCCGCTGCCGCCGCATCCGACGTCATCTCCGCTGCCGCAGTCGCCGCTCCGGGGAGGCAGAACGAAGCCGCCGACTGTCGCGAAGCCGAGCTCCTTAGAACGGCTACAAAGAGAAGCTCTGCTCAGAACGCGGCAGCACGACGGTGGCCGCCATCAGGCCACATGTTTTATGCCCGTGAAGCGGATGGGTGGACGCACGGCGGCAGCAACGACACCCCCGAAAAAGTGGGCCGTCTTTTTCGTGGGTGCGGCCACACCGACAAGCCGGCGACTCGGAAGGTCCCGTGCGCGGACACCGCCGCCGCGCGTGGAAACGTCGATCTCCGTGCTTTAGGCGCTGCGCAGAGGCGGCGGCAGAGTCAGAGCCACTCGTCACGTACCGTCTTGGACGTCTGTGACGATGGCAACCGTCTCCTCTCCCATTCACATGCACAGTCAGAGCAACGGGGCTCATGACGCCGAGCGAATGGTCAGTGCGGCTGTCTCTTCATTTTGCGCCTGAGGTGACAAGACAGACTTCGCGGCGATTTGCGGATGTCATGACACTCCCGGTCCAGCAAGCAACGGTGTCGATGCTGTCAGCCTGTGCAGAAGGATTCGCTGGAATCACAAGAGGGCTCCAGATTTTCCAGAAACGGATCAGTCGAATCCAGGTCCCTGTGGCAGGGCGTTGCAGGACCAGAGGGAGGCACCGCTGAGGCGGAATCCGCAAGTCTGAGATCTGTGGACCTCGATCGCCGCTGACGGGTGGTTCTGGGAATCGATCTCACGCGCCCGCCCCAGCAGTATCAGCCGGAGAGGCTCACCCAGACGGGAAACCGACTGCTCCCAGATGCCTGGCAGCAAGGGCCTCAGTTTTCCGACGGGCATGCGTGGTGGCAAGGTGCCGGCCGGGCAGGTCATCGGCGGCAGCCAGGACGACGTCCGTCAGTGTGCACCCTTCCAGGACGGGCACGGAAGCATGGTACCCCCACGGTTTGGACTCGTCGACTGGCGAATGCGCGGAGGAGGAGCCTACCATTGAAGTTATCTCCCTCATCACACCACCCGACTCCCCCGCACCTGATGATGCTGATGTAGGCCCGACGCCTCCCGCGGTCGCCCAACCCTCTATTCCCCCTCCACGCCCACAGACAAATGCCGTGGTCGCACGGCCCCCTCCACGTGACATTGCCCCACTTTTGCCGATCTACCTCCCGTCTTATTCTTCGGACGAGGACCCGTCCTACGACCCCTCCCCCTCCCGCGGTCGCCGCCGCAGCAGTCGCGGGGATCGCACCCGGGTGGCCGTCGCAGACCCCGAGTGCAACTTTTGCCCGGGGTCTTCCAGAACCGGGGGAGTTCTTCCCTCCACTCTTCTAGGGCCATTCGAGAGACTCAGAATGCTGGAAAAGGGCAACAAGCACCTCTGGGTGCACGAGGTGTGCGCCCTGTGGGCGCCTGAGGTTCTCCGAGACCCCGACACAAAGGCGATGGTGGCGTGCACAAGGCGTACGCGCGAGGGCAGCGGCTGCGGTGCAGCGAGTGCTCGCGCTTCGGGGCAACGGTTGGGTGCTATGTGCCCTCCTGCGACGAGGTCTTTCACTACTTGTGCGTCATGGCTGGAGGTTGCCACTTCTCCAAGGAGCAGCACGTCATCTTGTGCGAGCGGCGCAAGGACCAAGCCGCCATCTCAGAATTTATTGCCAAGATGGGCAGCATCGCGGACGCAGCGGCCGCTGCGGTGACCAGGAGAGTGGCCGTCACGGCAGCCAGCGCTGGCGACCCCGATGCAGGGAAGGACGCTCCGCACTCGGAGGTCACAGGGCTCCGCCGAGGGGAGACTGAGGCAATCGTGTGTCGCGACGCGAGGATCTCCTCGTGCCCCCCGAATGGAAAGGACGTCACGGTGGCTCTGCGGACTGGACGTGTGCTTGGACGAGGGGAGCGACTCATCTTGGGGGACCGACCGATGCGTGTTCCCGAAAATGAGCTGGAGGGTGTTTTGGCCCGGCTGTCTGCGGCTATCAAGGCCCCCCCATCCATCGGCTCCTCGCTCAAGCAAGTTAGGAATGATGGCCAGGCCTCACCTCGCCGGTCGCCTTTCATGCTGGTCCGAAACCTCAAGCAAACGCATGCGTTTCAACGGGGGGACCTGCGGCCGTCTTTACCGGTGGTTCCGCCGTCGTACACACACACGGTTGCGGCTTCATCTTTGCCGCCGACCTCTCCTCGGACGGCGCGCTCAGTCGGAAAGTGCGAGGCGCTTGCTGTTCCGGGCGGACCCGGGTGGTGTTCGGCAACCTGGGCGGGGGGGGGAGGGGCGGGGTGGCTAGGTACGAGCCGTGTGCCGTCTAGCGGTCCTGCTGGGTGCGCGGCTAGTGCCACGTTTGGCGAGAGGTCACCACATGATGGAGGCCACATGTCCAGCATGTTGGCTGCTGTGGCGGCTGCTGCCGCCCTTGAGGCCTCGATATATGCACCAGACCGCGACGGCACACTTGCGAAAGAGAGCGGCGATGCCACGCCCCACCTCGCCACAACCGCGGCGGGTTCCCGCTCTCTCTCACTCGGCAGCTCGCCGCAGGGACGACCAGTGGACTGCGACGGCAGCGAAAGCGGTTCCGACGACGAGATTGAGCTTTTCGACGTCTTGTACTCCGTCAGCGCGTCCAAGGCGCTGGCAGCTCTGACATATTCTGCTGCTGCTTTGGCGGCCCCAGAAAGTTCGACAACACCGAGGTCGAAGGCGGGCGTTCCTGTCGTTGGCACAGTTCTGCCATCGCTAACGACCGCCGCGGCTGCTGAGGCGGTGACTGTCGGGAGTGTACGCGGCATTGGTGGCAAGACGGCACCATGCGCGAAACCAACCACTGTTGTCGCAGCTACTTCGAGTGCCGGGGGTGGCGCGCGGGCTCTTTCTCATGCAGACTCGTCGGCGGAGGGCAGTGTGAGGGACAAGGCGGCGGTTTGGAAGTTCATCAAGATCAACACTGTCCGCGCCGCCGCTCCCACGGGCGCAGCACTACCGCGTGTAGCATCCACCGGACACGTGACGGCGGAGGTCGCAGCGGCGGAGGCGCGCACAACCTCGTTCGGCGGCGGCACGTCGGCGTCGGCCGCCCCGCTACCGGCTGTTGCTTTGTCGGTCGCCCCGCGGCTTGAGGCGCCACGGGCTTCGGCTCGGCCGAAAGCAGCTAGCTTTCATGTACCGTCGAGCCTGAAGCGTGACGACCAGCACGTCTCGGCCCCGGCATCTTCGGCCGGATGCACGAGTGGCAGCAGCGGGGCGGACCGCGTAGCTGTGGCTGACATTCCGGATGCGGGCCGGACGCACAAGTCTGTATCGGGCACGGCGGATGCGGTGCTGCTGACCGTCGCGCCGGCGGCGGCGACGCGCACTTTGGTTTTGCGGGCCGCCAGCGCTGCCATCGTGGACGCGGCCACGCAGAGCCCCTTCGTCGGTCCCGCCGCCGCCGCCACCGCCGCCGCCGCCGCCACGGCCGCAACTTCTTCTTCTCGCGACGCGGTCGACGACGCGTCGGATGTGGTTGTAGCGGCGGTGGAGCCATCGGCTACTATGGGTAGCGGAGGGACGCGCAAAACGCGCGGCCTACAGCCGTATGGTGACCAGAAGCAAGTAGTTTGGCCGGGGGATAATCGATCGGGGGCTGCACATGCTGAGCGTGCACCGCGACTACCCGCCTTTCGTGTGATCGGAAAGCCTCCCCGTGGGCGTTGAGTCAGCGGCCTCTGCTTGTTCTCTCTGAATCGGGTTTGTGCTGTACGTTTTTCCGCGCTACAGACATGCTTGCTCCGAAGCACCCGATCCACTTTCTCACATCGGCAATACAAAAGGACGGCACCGACAGCAGCAGGTCCATCGTCAGTGCGTTTGACAGCAAGAGCAACAGCGAAACCAGCACGCACCAGCCACATTACGAAGCAACGGCGGCGGTTTTCTCCGTCTGCCGCTGCTGCTCCAGCGCATGTGGCCGGGACGCGCAGGCACAACGGCAACAGTGACCCCCCGCCCTGTGATGGACATCTCGGGGCTCGATCGAGGGCATGCAGTCCACACACATAATTTGGTGCCCGTTCTATCCGCGGAGACGGTCAGCAGGCACCCGTGCAGGCAGCAACGCCGTACATTCAAGTCCGTGTCCTAAATTCTGCGCGATGGAATATATTGACCTGTTCAAGAAAGTGAGGGGCCACAAGCAGCGAATGTACGCTTTTGAGGCGTTTCAAGTGGTTTCGATGCACTGAATGACAACTTCAAGGGCTTCCGTCATACCCAACGCTGTCAACGGCCAGTGCCGGCTGTCTGGCGCGCCTTTGCTGTCTGGAATGCTTTTCACTTCATCTCGTTCTGCGTGCAAGTTGACAGCGTCCGCAGCCGATCCGACATCTCCAACACGGCCAGCGACTGAGCACGTTGGCACTTGCAGGTGGCGGTTGTGAGATCCAATCGACCTGGTCTATTACCGGAAAAGCCCGCAGAAGGCCCCAACCGACGATCGCCGATGTATCGGACGGTACAGCCACTGTGGTCATCGTGCGACGCCGCTGTCCCCTCTTGTGCGGAGCCCGGCCATCCATGGTACGTTGGCGAACGTGCCCGTGACCGGATATGACTGTCTATGCGTGTCGGGCAGTCTCCTGTGTACGTGGGCTGGCATGCATGCTTTGCTGTCACCTCTTGGTTGTCAAAGTCGTTCTTGTCTAACCCCTCTTTTCTGTGCGCTCCTCTTTCGCTTTAGTTTTTGCCTTTGCATGCTCGCCTCGTCCACAACCGTAGATTTTCACGACTGCATCCCGGGGTTGCACACGATGATCGTGACGAAGAGCATCACGGAGAGCCGGCCTGTGCCATCTCAAGTATATACCGATCGCTGGGCTACGCCGCAATGCCTCCGAAGCGTTCTACTCGTTAGCCATTTGGATCCGGCACGAGCGCTGCGGCGGCGGGGGCTGCTTCCGCGCTTTAGGCTTCATACGTGACTACGCGGGATGCGTCTGCGGTCGTTAACGACGACCCCCCGAGGGTAGGAGAATAGCTATTTGTATGAGGAGGTGCCTTTTCTAGCCGTCTGTGGCCCGCTCAGTGCCACTGAGGCGCCGGCGGGTGGGCCAAGCACTCGAGGAGCTCATCAATACGACCATGGACAGAGAAGCAGAGAATGTAGCGCGCCGGTGCACGAAAGCCCTTTTCTTCGACTCGTTGAGGACCATCTTATCATCGTGTGAAAACGGTGTGGCCTTCGTGAAGACAAGCCCCCAAAACGGACAGTGGTGAACCAGACGCTGTCATTTCATGCACCAAAATCCATGACAGATGGCGGTGGAGACGGGGAGATCAGGCGTGCTCTGCGCATGAGTGCTCTGAGATTCAGTGGCGTACGCGGACCGGAAGAAGCCCCTGCAGGCGGAGGGGAGGCAGGCAAGTACACGAGCAGCCTGAACTCTCCACGCATGTGGAGCGGGCCCCAATGGCGAATGGCGGTTCGCTTCGAACTGCGTGCACTGGGAAGCCAATGTACTGCTGCCACCGCCCCTTCGCCGCGGCCCACGCATTACGACATCAGAGTACAACTGTTTGCACACATGTCGTAAGAGCAGATGTTTGTTTACCGTGTGACTCAATTCCCCTCAATGAGTACGTTCCAGCACACAAGCGAAGATGACAACAACTCGCTTAGAACGACACACCATAAGACGCAAACGTACATCACGTCCCCTCCGTTGACAGAAGAAAAGAAGTACTTGGTCTATTCATGTTGATACCGCATCTGCTGCCAGGTCCTTTCCACCACTTCGCTGCCTCTGCCGGAAAATAAAAAGAAACATGGCACAGGGCACCAACGACGATCCTATGACACCGTGTCAGATCGCAGATCGTGAAGACACGCGTATCTATGGCGTAAATGCCGCCCCGCGGCATTCAATCCACCGCTCTCACCCGGCCGTAGCTTCTTGGCGCTTGCTGACCGTCACTGTGGCACACAGATAGGTGTACAAAAGGCATAGATTCTCGCTGATACCGTGCCCACAACTTGCGTCCCGAAAATGACAACGGCGACACCATCGGTGAGACGGGAGGCGCGCAGCAACGAGGATGACCATGTCTGTGGGTCGGGTGGCGGGTGGGCACGACGGCGACCACGTCGGGGGGTCAGGTGGCGGGTGGGCACGAAGACGAGCTCGTCGGTCGGTAGGGTGGCGGGTGGGCACGACGGCGACCTCGTCGGTGGAGCGGGTGGCGGGTTGGCACAACGGCGAGCATGTCGGTGGATCGGGTGGCGGGTTGGCACAACGGCGAGCACGTCGGTGGATCGGGTGGCGGGTTGGCACAACGGCGAGCACGTCGGTGGATCGGGTGGCGGGTTGGCATAACGGCGAGCACGTCGGTGGATCGGGTGGCGGGTGGGCACAACGGCGAGCCCGTCGGTGGATGGGGTGGCGGGTGGGCACGACGGCGAGCACGTCGGTGAATCGGGTGGCGGGTGGGCACAACGGCGAGCCCGTCGGTACGTAGGGTGGCGGGAGGGCAGAACGGCGAGCACGTCGGTGGATCGGGTGGCGGGTGGGCACAACGGCGAGCACGTCTGTGGGTAGGGTGGCGGCTGGGCACGACGGAGATCACGTCGGTAGGTAGGGTGGCGGGTGGGCACGACGGCGAGCACGTCGGCGGGTCGGGTGGCGGGTACGGGTCTGGTGGGTGACACAGGCTGACGGGGCGCAGTCTTGGTCACGAACGAGAGGACAGCATTCGTGATCATCGGTGCAAAATGCATGCGGTGAGATTGTGAAGATACTTTTTCCCGGCGAGGCAAACACGACGCGACCCAACGAGGTCATAAATCGGCCCAATGCAAGATATGAATGTGCTGTTACGACTTTTGGGCACTGAGTTCGCATCAAACCGACTTTTGCGTGATGTAGCACCCTTTGAAAGACAGTGTTCGTTTCTGAAGGACCTGAAACGAGACATGAAAACCTCCTTTTGTCGGGAAAGTCTTGCTTGCATGACAAGAAGTGTTGTCACCGTCCATCGTGACAGGAGGCAGAATGCTTCATGCTCTGTTTACTTCATTTCCAGGTTTTTTGTTCATTGAAGTACATCCAAATCGCTCCCCTTCTCTGCAAAAGTGGGCCACTTTGTTTCTAGCGCGGTTCACTCGTAAAGCAAAGACAATTGCTGCGTTCATGACGTTTCACACTGCAGCCCATTCTCTGTTGGCCGACACGCTCTTTCTGGCGCCTGCCCCACACAACAAACTCTTGGCCTCGTGTCCTGCGCTGCAGATGGCATGACGCGACACCTGGAAGTGAGATTGTGCGCAAGCCTCCTACAATACCTCACGGCACCATGCCTGTGAGCTGGGTGGCCCCCGAAGCGCCGCCGGCGCTGTCTGACCAGTGGAAGCACCCGCCGACCTCGCACCGGGTGATCGCACCAGATGCCGCCAGGTGATCTCTGAACTTGTGGGTGGGCACACAAGCGCCACCCGAATGGTTCCGCCAATCGGAGCCGCTGACCGGCTCAGATCGGATCATCGGCCAATTGGAGCCACTGACCGGCTCAGATCGGGTGATCGAGCCGCGACCACAGGCGAATCATGATGTGTGGGAAGCACCGCCCGCGCTTCCGCCTCAGTCGGGACCCTGTGCGGCTCACGTACGGTGATGGCCCGCCCGCCTCCAATCAGGTAGTCGCACCCATTTCCGCCAGGCAACCCTCGAGATTGTGGGCTCGCGCACATGCACCGTCCGTGGGTCGGCTTCATCCAATTGCAGCCCCTCACGGGCTCAGATCGGGTGACCGGCCGCCACCTCCGACGAATCACGATTTGTCGTGTGCAGTCGGGCGCCGCCGGTGTGGACGGCCAAGTGGAAACCGTTGCGCATGCTGTTCCACGCTCCCTTGTCGCCAGCCTCGCCACTGCGGGTGTCGCTGCGTTTGCGGCGTCCCGCCACCATGTTCTCCGAGGAGACCCGACAACATGTCCTCGGCTTGCTGAATGAGGACTACTCGCCGGAGGTGGTACGCGGCATCATGGGGTTCTCCAAGCGGTCGATGCGGCGGTGGATGAAGAACCTTCGAGACAACGGGACGGTTTGGCGGAACCAAGTGCTCCAGAACTCCCACGAGGACGCCGCTGTGCGCAACCCGGCACTCACCCACGCCATCATGTCGCTGTTGCATCGCGAGCCGGCCGCGTTCCTGAAAAACCACTCCGACTTGTTGATCGCCCTTAGCATCGACTACCCCTCCAGCGACCACCGCTACGTCAGCGCAGCCACAGTCTACCGCGTGCTGCGCGCCAACAACATCACGAGGAAGCGGGTGGAACGCCTCCACTCGGAGCGGTCGGAGGAGGCGCAGAGGGCATTTGAAGTGGCGATCAACGCCATCCCAATGCGGTGCCTGATATCCGTCGATGAGAGTCACACGGCAGGATCGGATATGTACCGACCGTATGGCCGCAGCGTCAAAGGGGTTCCCTGTCGTTTGTTCGACCGCGACACCCGGCCGGTACCAAGCAAAAGCACAATGATGGCGGTGTCGCTGTCTCACGATGTTCTCTGGAGCACGACGGTCATCCTGGGCGGTGCACAGACGTCTGATGACTAGCGTTTGTTCCTACACTGTCTTCGAGACTAGATGAACACATACGTGCCCGGATTGCCTTGGGAGCTTCAACCAGACGCATGCGTCATCATGTATGACAACGCCGGCATCCACGACGCGGCAGGCGATGCATTTATGCATGCCAACGGCATGTATTTTGTGCGGCTTCCTGCCTACTTCCCCAACCTGCAGCCTATCGAAGGAGTCTTTAACGAGCTGAAGCGCAATGTGCGCGACCTCGTTTACCTTAACCACAGGTACATGACCAAGCCGATGCGCCTGATGGCGACTTCCACAGCAATGCTGACGCATGCGCAAGTCGCTGGCCAGTTTGTCCGTGTTTCAAATAATATTGCCGCGCTGCTATGAAGGGGGTGTGCTTCACTGGCTTTTATTGAAAGAAGTTCGACAAAAGGCTGCTGTCGTTCCTTTCTCGAGCAACACAGTGGTCCAGTTTTAGCGCCTTCTGCAACCAACGCGCCTCACCTGGTCACCCGCTGGTCCATCTCCCACCACTGCACCGAGCTACTCGCTTCTGCTCTGCGACGGGCGTCTTCGACACCTTAGCCGTTGCGCAGCCGTCACTGTTGTCCGACTCTGATACTACCGCCGCAAGTGCTGCCAAAGAATACTCCGCTTGGGAAAGAGACAGCGCCGCAGATGGCGGTTATGGCGTCCATACCGGCCGTGGCGCCCTCAACTACGGCCGTCCCTCACGGTGCGTTGTTCGCGGCCGCGGCTTCCCGCCCTCGGCTTCCCGCCCACACAGCTAGAAGCCACCACCGCCCGTGCCGTCCATCCGGCCGCCTCGCGCCCCGCCGTCCACCTCCACACCTCGAACGCCGACGGCTGACACAGGGACGGCCAACGCCGCGTCCCTCCACCCACTCGTCCCCACCCCCAGCTTGTGGCCTCGCCCCCCGTCGCCAGGGGCTTATGAATCTGCCGATTTTCGGTCCACTCCGATGTGATCAACATTGGCACTTTTTGAATCAGATAAGAGTTTTGACGCAATGTCTTGCGTACGGATAGGATATATATTAGGGGTTTCCAAGCGTAATTGGCTCATGCGTACCTCGCGCGTAATATTCAAGCGAAACTCGCTTACGCTCTTTTTCAAGAGCTGCTGCTGCAGACTCGCCTCGCTCCGATTTGGTCTTGAGATCGATACGCTACCGGCCATTTTTCAAGCGAGTGCAGTCAGATACGCACTCGCGAAATTTTCACAATCTCTCCGAGCGTAATACACGATGCGGGGGGGGCGGGAGGGATGCATCAGGCAGTGTTCGGCGTGCTGGCCGGTCGCAGACGAGCCGCCCGATGGAAAAGGCACGTCCATCACCAGCGCACACCCACGCGAGCGGCGCACAAGATGCAATCTCGTCCTCCACAGCATGGCCTGACACAGGTTTCACATGCAGTTGGTCGACCCGCCCATGGCGGCCCGTGATTGGAGCGCATGTGGCTTTCTGACAAACACACGTCACCCCCCTGGAGTGCAGGAATTCAGGACACAGCGCTCCACGGGGTCGTATGCGGCGTTGACGGCGGTGCTGACGTGGCGACGATGTTGCCAAGTTAGGCGGTCCACCCATCGCAGCGAGTAGTTTGAGCGACACCACTTTGGATTTCTGTGTCGGTGGCGTTCTGGCGAGAGTGTGCTTCGAGGGATCCCGCTTGTCTTTTACGAGCGACGCGACACACCACGGCAGGAATTTGCCTACCCAGCTGTGGTTATCCGTCAGAAAGTAAAGTCGAGGAGTGATGTTTGACCCACAGGCCGACGGTTCAGATACGCTCGTCCAACAATTACGCTGTCGTATATTTCTCAAGCGTACGTACGCTTGACGCGTACGCTCACTGCCGGAAAACCTGTCCATTCGCTTCGCTGGAAGTCCAGAGCTTGTTGTGCACATTCGCTGCCCAAGAGCCTACACGAAAAATGATACGTCAATCCAAAAGTGCTACGCTTGGAAACCCCTAATATATATCCGAAACCAAGAAATGTAGGATATGAATAAGAATAGGGATTCTATTCAGAATATATCAGATTCTGCATCCACTATGTCAGAGAGGAAGTACCTGCGATGGTGATTGCCAAGAAATAACGAAGAGCGGGGTGTGGTGGAATCTGTCAACGTGACCTCTGCGAGACCATGTCACGCTCGCGAGAGCGAATGCCAGGCAAGATGTGGAAGCATCATTGCCCATCTCGCTACTTTGGTTAACCTTTATGGCTGAGAAGAGTTCTGAGTCGTACAGGCCGCCCGTCAGCTGCCGCGCGCGACAACACACGAAAAATCGCCCACTTTTCCAATCACCTTCGCCATCGACGACTTGCCCTGAGTTGGCTCACTGCTATCCAGTATGCGTCTAACATATTACTGCGTGTCTCTTGCCGGCTTCGCGCGTTCTGAGCCGCCTGCGCCCGATTCGAGAACGCGAGGTGTTAACACATGGGTTATGCCGGCCATTTCGATCGATGTCGACCCCACACTGCGTTGATCGAACGTTCCATAAGCATTCCAACGAAACCCAGGGTTTTCATCGCGGGTTACCGGCTGCGGTGGCACCAGCGTGGTGATTGTGTGGGCGATCGACCGCGCGGTCGCAGGCCGGGCTTGACCCCGTGAGCCGATCCAGTCCAAGGGTGGCTCGTGCAGCCAGTCGGGAATGCTTAGGGCTCTTCGACGGGGGCGCCCGCGCATCTCCTCGCCGACTGTGCACGCATGCGCGCGCCCCCCATCCCCACCGTGTACGCAACCTTCTTCGTCTCTCCATTCACGTGTCACCTGTGGCCCCGCCTGTGTTTCCGCGTGACCCCGGCCATGGCGGAGGGCGCCCCGGCTGGAGAGGCTCCTGCACGCGGCTCGCGCCCGCCCGCCCCACCCCGCGTCCCGTCGCAGCACCGCTGCCCCACACCGCCGGCGTTGGGGCTCCCCTCTGACAGCGGTTCAGATTCCCCCGTGCCCGCCGGGCGTCGCCGTCACTGCGGGTCTGGTGCCGTGGCCGCCAGCGGCAGGGGCGGTCGCAAGCGCCCCGCATCTTCTCGTGGTGACGGGGCGGCGGCAGCGCGCATCACCTGGTCGGAGGAGGCCACCACCTTGTTCCTGTCCTTGCTGGTCGAGTCGAAGGAGGCGCGCGCCCGCTACCAGGAGCGGCACGACAACAAAAAATTGCGGTTGCTCAACCAGTCCATTGCCGACAAGCTCAGCGCGGTGCAGCCGGGCGTACCCTTCACTGTCGCCAGGCTCCAGAACAAGATCAAAAACCTCGTCAAGGCGTGGCGCTCATTGTACCGCGCCGTCGAGGACAAGCGCAACCGCGGCGGGACGCCCGCAGAGATTGAGACGCTGAAGGGTACGTTGATGTGTGCGCTGTGTGGGGTGGCGGCGCGTGCGATGGAGGCGAGTGCTCGATACAAGCTGCCTTTTTTGTGTCGTGCGAATGCATTTTCTGACCGGGAAGTGACTTTTGGTACCCCTCGTAGCGTTTTTCTCGCCACGACTGTTCGCTTGTCCTGTTTGTTTTTCTGTCTCCCGGTCCTGGCGTAGGTGGATTTGAAAACTACGATGATGGGGAAACGTTGTGGAAGGAAACCACGGTGTTGGAGACGGCCTCAGTGCGGGAGGTGGGGGACCGCCCAGATGGCGAAGCGCCGCCGCCGGCGGGCGGGCGTAGCCGCCGAAATTCAGAATCCCCCGCCGGCCAGCGTGTCGCCGTGCCCTGTTCCACCCCCTCTACCGACGGCCGCGGCTCCTCCCGCACCCCCAGCGACGGGCGTAGAGTGCGTCGCCGGTCGGGCGGCGCCGACTCCTCGACTCGGTCGGCACACCCACCGTCTCTCTCTCTTTTTTCATCGGACGAAGAGAGCTCCAGCCACGGCAACGGGGGGGGGGGGGGGGGGGGGGCACAAGCAGTACCTGGACAGCGAGTTTGAGGAGCCGCCGTCGCCGTCGCCGCGCGCCGCGGGCGCGGCGGCCGCCGGCAGTTGTGCGTCTTCGAGCCGCCCCGGCGGCCGTTTGCACCCGCCGAACGTTCTCAAGGCGAAGCAGAAGTCCACGAAGCAGGACATGGCGTCGGGCAGGATCAACTGGATGGACCAGAACAAGGACGAAAAGAAGCAGGCGGAGAAGTCCAGCATGCTGTTGGCCAAAGCGCAGGTGGACAACATGAATTTTAAGGAGGGGATCTTTACCCGCTTCATCCAGGTGCAGGAGCAGAACAGCCATTCGAAGAATATCGCCAAGATGACGGCGGCGGGGGTCACGGTGGACGACTACCGTATCTGGAGGAGCGCCTTGGCGAGTACACCGACCCCCAACAGTGGGGGAGGCGGGGCCTCGGACACGGCTGGCGCCGCTGGG
>Ga0209093_1000603_pt1 | contig 19786 bp, 27 predicted proteins | sample SidtaG_4_FD_187450 | JGI IMG/M metagenome (GOLD analysis project Ga0209093, IMG submission 187450) | Marine algal microbial communities from Sidmouth, United Kingdom - Sidmouth_Male1 metaG (SPAdes) (version 2) | ecosystem: Host-associated > Algae > Red algae > Unclassified | place: Sidmouth... | reverse complement strand
CCCCCCCACCCCGTCCGGTTTCCTGTGGCAGCGGCGCGCCCGCAGGCGTGGCCGCCACCGCCATTTCCCACCCCCCGCCCGGCGACCCCCACGGGCCGCCCACCGCGTGGCGCGGCGGTGGTAGAGGCGTGGCGCACACGGCTGCCTGCGTGTCCGGCGCGTCGATTGCCGCCGCGACCCTGCTGGTCAATGCATCCCGCTGCCAAGCGGGCGGGGTCGATCTCGGCACCCGCCACGTGCGCAGGCTGAAGTGCGAGACACGCGCCTGTCGTCTGCGGACTATTTTAGCCTACCTCGTTGTCATTCAGCGCACGGTCATGGTCGACTTCGACCGGCTCTGTGATGTGGCGGCGGTGACGCTGCTCGCCGACGCGGTGGTCGCTTTCCTGGCGGCGCGGCGTACGCCGTCGGCGGCAGCTGTTCTAACGCACCTGCCGGCCGACGACCCGGCGTCACCCTCCCTTTGCGGCGCCTCGCGCCGCCGCGGCCTGAGGCCGGCGGCCGTGAGCTTGGCGGCTTGGTTGTTTTTTTGCCTGCCGCCTGGCCGCCCAGCTGCAGCAGCTCGTGCGCCTGGGGGGCATGCCCTCGCCCTTTCGGAAGGCATTCTGCCGCCACTTCGCCGCCCATTTGGTACCTGTGGCAGGCGCACTATGGGGGGGGGGCTGGAGTCCGCCCGCCCCCCACCCCGCGAGGGGGGTGCCGATGGTGACCGCCGGCGAGACCTCTTTCCGGTCGGACCCTCAGTGGAGGGTGGAGGGGCGGACGCGGCGGCCGACGCGGCAGCCGACCAGCCCGCGGCCGCTGCCGCGGCTCCCGCGCGGAACGGGGCAGGCGGATCCGGCCCCGGCTGTTCCAACCGCCGCCGCCGCGGCCGCAAGCAACAGACGATAGGTAAATGCTACTGTGAGCCCCCCACCTGCTATTGGCCTGTCAGCGCAATGTATGAGGTAGTCTGAATGTTCTATGAAATCAGAGTTGTCCAAAGTGTCTGCGGTTCCCCAGCGCGACTATTAAAAGCTACAATCTCGTCCTTAGACACCAATGGCTTTGGGTCCTTGCGGTAAGTGCTGCTTTCGTCCTGATGAGCGCTCGTCAGAGTGCAGCAGTGGGGGACGCCAGAGGGTGTTCATACAATAGAGAGCCGCAATTCGTACTTTTCTGGGAGCAGAGGGGCTTGGCTCCTCCTAACCTGAATATGGCAGTAACAAGCTGCGGATACCCGAACACCTTCACATCTTGTTCTCGACATCCGGTTCGGGTGTGCCAGACACATGGAGCTGGTAGTTGCGACGCTTCGGCCACTATCGTCGAGGTGGTGGCTAACGTTGGCATCTCTTCCGCCTGTGCCGGCCCAAGGGCTGCCTCGGAATGCTTGTGCAGTGCACAGCCGATTCTGGGAGTCCGATAGAATCGGGCAGGGAACTCCACTCTGATTACATTATATCCTGCCTTCGGAAAATCATTATGGCGCATTATAGTTGTCCGTGCATGGGCAGAGTACACTATGAATACGCAGCTACGGCACGGAATACGGATACATCCGCATATAATGTGCGGATTTATCTAGCTCAGCTTCACCCACCTCAGCCTTTGGTAAGTAAGACATATTATTCTCGCGAGAGCCCGGGGCCGTTTCGGCATGACCGGATCCGACCGGCTGAGGTCGAGAATCCACGTGTCCCCTCGTGACTGGGAGGCATCTGGTTCCCCGAGTGTGGGGGCCAGGTGTCCGGCCAACACAGATCCCCCTTCTAAAAGGGTCGCCATCCCGGCGACGCAAAGCTAGGGGGGGCCGGCCCGATGGTCATGCGCGGGCCAGGACGACTATCCGGGATCCCCCCCAGTGTGGGGCCTGGGTGCTGCCCCAGCCAGAGCCTGTAGCGGCCGCCCCAGGTCGTGGGGGGTCCGCCGGGGCCAAGGGGGCATGCGCCGCCTCCGCGTGGAGGACACGCGGGTGTGTCAGATGGGCTGTGTGGCTGGGGCGGGCCACACAAGGAGTGGGAGGGGCCGCCTGGTGGGGCGCCCCCTCCGGGGCGGGCGTCGCGCGCGCCCCGCTGGTGTGGCAAACCACGGGGGGGGCGGAGCGACGCCGCGTGAGGCGACCGGGCGCCCCTGACAGTGTACAGGGGCCCATAACAGTGAGGCAATTGGGGGCGACGGAGGGCGGGACGGGGCGGCCACATAATACCAGCCGCCACCATACCCCCCCCCGAGTCTCTGATACCGTCCCCCCTCACCCGTTCCCATAGTCTTCCCCGCGTCAAGACTCGGACGCGGTGGCCATGTCAGCCTCGAGGTCGACGGGGGCGACGCCGCTGGAGGGGATGACGGCCCCAGGTGCGGGGCGCGTCGCGCGGCAGGAGACGGCGGCCCAAAGTGCGTGGCGCGTCGCGCCAGCTTCGGGCGGGACGCCGGCCAGGTCGGATCGCCGCCCCGCGGCGGCGGGGGTCTGCACCGGCGGCGGGGCGCCCACGACGGGCGCGGCCAAGTCGGGCTGCCCGGCGGCGGCGACCGTTCGGACCAGCGGGGGGCCCGCCAGTACGGGCGCCGCTAAGTCAAGGAGCTCCACGGCGGCCACCCCCCGGGAGGGCGGGCAGGCCGCGTCGGCTCCGGTTACGCTGACGGGCGCCACCAAGTCAAGTGGCGCAGCCTCGGCGGCGGCCCGCGGGAAGGCGGTCCGTTGGTCGAGCCCGGCTGGCGGCGCGACCCCGCGCCGAGAGTCCTCTGCTGTAGGGAGTCAGGCGACGAAGCCACCGCCGGCCCCGCGGCGTTCCAGGTCAACGGCGGGGTCGGCGTCGGCGTTCCGCGCGTCAAGTGCGGCGGGGCGGTCGGCCAAAGAGGTCGCGGCGGCCCCCGCCACGGCGGCCGCCCAAGTGCTTTTGCCTCTCAGCCGGCCCGGAACTCCACTGGTGGCGGCTGCGGCGGCCACGGCGACCCCGGTCGACGGTTGGGACGACCTTCTGGAGCAAGAATCCCCCCCCCGGTTCCGAGACGGGTGCGCCCGCCGGCAGTGGAAGAAGCCGGGCCCGCGGGGATGGAGTTGGGGGCGCGTGTCCGGTGGAGACCCCCGGGGGCCCCCATTCAGTTGGAAGAGTGTCGCCTGCGGGCCCTGTACGAGGCCATTCCGGTGCCGAAGCAGGGCCCGGAGTGGCAGCGGTGGCTGATGCTTCACCCCGAGCAGTGAGAACCACGTGCCGGGGCGACGACAGACCTCCTTGCTTTACTAGAGGCGGCGGACACGCCGTGGGTGGAGCGCATGGCGTCGCGCTTGTCCAAAGTGATGGACGGGGCGACGGCGGACGACATCCCGCCCGTCGTCGCATGGGAGTGGGCGTGCTGCTCCCCCCCGTATTTTGGGGAGAGGGACCCCCACTTCCGCCTCCAGGACGCCCGCACTGGGCGCCACTTGCGGGAGGCCTCGGGTATACTGGTGAGTGCTGCTTAAGTTGAAAGCACCCAAACCCACGTCTCGGCACCAAGGGACTACTAATTCCCAAAGCCGATGTGGTGGTCGGCGTTGGAGGTGCCCCACAGGTTTCCTGCGAGGGTTCCTCGCGTCGTGGCCTACTTCGGCACGGCGCTTCGTCGGGGGGAGTCCACCCCAGCGGCGGCCATCCTAGATACACAGTACGTGCTGGAGGTGGCGAGGGTATGAAATTACTCTGCCCGGAATATGGCGTACCTGTGGCACCTGCCCGCCGGCTGGGTGGACCGCCTCGTAGGGCTGCACCTCGCCAACTTGGCGAAGGGGGCGGATCAGGACGCGCACGCGTACCTCAGAGAGCTGGTTCATCTCCACCAGTCTCTGGACTGGGCGGCTGCTGGTCCGTACCTTGCCCGTTGTGTTGGCGGGGAGGACGATGAGGCGGCCCGGGGGTTTGTGAACTGTAACAAGCTCCTTTTTGAGGGCCGTACTGGCCTCCACGAGGGTCTGGGGTACACATCCTACCCCTACGCTGCGGGGGTGCCGTCGACTTCGGCACCTCCGGAGTCGGGATGGGGCGCCGCTGGGGCAGTATCCCCGCATCAGCGCAAGCGCACCTGTGGCGCGGCCGAGCGCTTCCCTTCTCGTGGGGGCTCTGTCTGACGGACCACTCGGTCGGGGCCGTCCCGCGTGGGTCTGGCGGCCCGCCAGACGTTTGACCCGCCTGGGGTGGCTTACTACCCTGCCCTGGGGGCGGGGCAGAGCCTCAGCTGGGAGTATGTCACCGCCCAGTGTGCGCGGGCATTAGCGACCACCTACCTGACTGCGGCGGGGACGCTTCAGGCTGCCCAAGGGGAGGCAACAGTCGCCTCCCTTGTGGACACCCCGGCTTGGGTCACCCGGGGAGCCGGGGCCGTACTTCGGGGGTCCCCGTCGCCCCTCTCGGCGGCGGCTGACCAATTCCTGGTCGACACCACTTCCGAGAACATCGGGTACCAGATGGCCTCGCGGCTAGAGGGACACGATGAACGGACGGCGCCGGCGTCCGCGGCATCGGCGGCCGGTGGGTGCCCCACTCGAGCCCCGCATGCCGGGGAGCCCGCCACAGCCGCCTCACCCTACTAAGGGGGCGGCTATTCCTACTCCGCCGGGAGCACTTCGGCAGCGGAACATGCCCCATCAGCCGGGGGGTACTCCTGCGCTGAGGCGGCGCAGAGTACGGCCCCGCGCTCGACGTGGGGGCCGGTCCCCACAGGCCGGGGGCCGGCGCATGAGTACCCGTTTGATCCCCCCGCCCGAGATCATTACAGGGGGTATGCCCGTGACGATATCTCGCCGTCGCCGGACCGGCGTTTGTGGCCCGGGCCCGTGTAGGGGAGCTCCAGGTCTTGTTGGCCCCCCCCTCTGTCTATCCCTAACTGGGTCGGCCGATCCCCACGAGTAGCGAGGGGACGGTCCGTTGTTTTGTTCTCGCATGGAGGGCGCCGGAGTTGGAGGGCTCTTGCCCGGGGGTTGTAATCGGAGCTTAGCGGTGGGTTGTTTCCTCCTTCGGGGGAGTGTAGGGGTACCCTGTATTATGGGTTATTTGTTTGTTACCCTTCGTCGCACAGTGAGTCGATGCTGCTCGCAGTGTCTGCGAACCTTCTCGGCCGGGAGGTCCTCCACATAGTGCCAGGAGTCCTCCCGGAGTCCATACCCGAACCACCGCACCTTGAGCATGAGTCTCTCATGTTCGTCGTATCCCTGTCCAAAAAGATGGTCTAAGACAGCCTCAATCGGTTTAATAGCCGATGAGAGAAGAGAGGGGACCTGCCACGCGGCCAGGGCCCGCGCCGAGGCAGGGTTCTCCTCTGACAGTTCCGGGTCCGCGGTGGCGTGGTTCCCGTTTATGGTGTGTGTCCCATAGTCACTTTCGACGGTGAGCCGACGCCCATCTGTCTTCAGGATATGGTATGGTCCAGACTCTTGATGATGAGCCTTCCCCCGTGCTTTTCGTGTGACATAACGAACACCCAGTCTCCAACTCGGAGGGCCTCGCGTCGGGCCTCTGCGCGCTTGTCGAGGGCCCCTTTGTAACGGGCTTGGGCCTTTTCCATGGAATCCCGTACAAGGGGTATCAGGGCGTCGAGCGCTGGAGGAAACTCTAGTTTTCCCGCCCGGGGGTTACTGCTTCCCCGGTGTCGGTGCCCGCTGTATGTCGTTCGATCGCCACGGGAGTGAGCCGTCGTGGACTTACGAACGCGAATGAGACTTGTCCGGTACCACAATGAACTTGGGAGTTATATGCTGGAACCACTAGGCGGAAGTATCTGGACCACGTAGCTACGTGGTCACTTACGCAGTATCGTAGTTGTTTAACTTGTGTTTTATTGAACAGTTCGACCTGCCCATTAGCTTGGGGATGGTAAGGCGTGGCATAGTTGGAATCGATACCCTTTTCGGAGAACCCCTCGCCAGAGTACGGCGGCGAATTGGGGTCCGTTATCCGATAGAACTGAATCGCGGATCCCATAACTTGCGACCCCAGTGTCCAGGAAGGCACTGAGGACATCCAGAGCCGAGATGGCTTTCAGGGGGACGGCCCGAGTGACCTTAGTGAAGTGGTCACAAATGACTAGAATATACTCATGTCCTTCGAGGGTCCGTGGTAATCGGCCAAGTTGGTCAATGGCCAAGGCCGCGAAAGGTTCTGTGGCGGGGAATAATCGCATGGATGCGGTACTCTGCGTACCCATGAGACGGTTCTTCGCACAGGTAGGGCACGCCGCGTCCCAACCGAAGACATCGGCGGCCAGTGACGGCCAATAGTAATGGTTCCTCAGGGTTTGGTACATCCGGGAACCACCGGGATGTGCCGCTAAGGGGGACGAGTGCTCCGCCCGTAACACGTCCTTGACGGGGGACCGGGGTGTCAAGAACTGCTGGGAGCCGGCCCGATGATCTTCTCGGCAAAATAACCCATCTTCATTCTACCAGAAGCGTGTGGGTTTGGGGTTATCAAGTAACTGTTTGACCTCCTGGAAGAACTCTTCGTCTGCCTGCGTCTGCTCTAGCTGGTCCAGAGGTATGCGGGCGGTCTCCCTGTTCTCTGGGAGCCGGGGGTCGAGTACCGCCCCCGACCGCGTGGTCGCCCCAACTGTGGGGATCTCCTGGGAGATTGGTCTCTCGTCCAGACCCGCAGTCGGGAAGCTGGACAGCGCGTCGGCCACCGCGTGTTGCGGGCTGGGCTTGTACTCCGCATCATATTAGAATTCCGAGAGGAAGATGCGCCAACGATTGAGTCGATTGTTGGTGCAGGCCGTCGTGGTTAGTATCCACTTCAGTGCCTTATGGTCACACCAGATGAGGAACTTGGTGCCTTTGAAGTACGGTCATAGTAAACCGACAGCCCACACCACACCCAGTCCCTCAATCTCGGTGACGGTGTAGGTTTTCTCCGCCGGCAGTAGGCCCTTACTGAAGTAACCTACCGGCAGGTACTTGTCATCGGGTTTCTGCTGTAGGAGGCAGCACCCCAGCTGATCGTACCTAGCGTCTACATAGACGATGTACTTCCCCTCCTTGCGCGGTATCGCAAGGATGGGCGGGTGGCATGGCTGTTCGCGTCGTTTGTCGAAGGCGGCCTGCTCCGCCGGGGTCGGGGGACTCAACCGCATCGGAAGCTTCACGCTGTTCAGGTCATCCAGCGGCTTCGCGGTCTTGGCGAAGTCCACCGTGAACCGGCGGTAGACATTGCACACGCCCAGAAAACTCCTCAGTTGGGTTTGGGTCTTGGGGAAGACGGCCTTCTTGATGGCCTTGGGGCTCTTCTCATTCACACTCAGACGCCCAGGTCCGACCACATGTCCGAGGTACTCCACCTCGTTACTAAAGAGCTGGCATTTCTGCGCCTTGAGCGTCACCCCGTGTTGACCGAGCAGGGTGAGCGCCATGTTCAAGTGGGACAAGTGTGACTCGGCGTCCGCGAGGAAGATAATGAGATCGTCTATGTAGACGAGCACATTCTGCCACTTGACTCCGGACAGGATCATGTCAATAGCCACCTGGAAAGTGGCAGGGGCATTGCACAGGCCGAAGGGCAGACGGGTACATTGGTACGTCCCACAGTGGCAGGTGAACGCCGTCTTGGCTTTATCCTTCACTGCTATGGGAATGTTTCAGTACCCTGCGTTGCAGTCCAACGTGGAGAAGAACTGGGCATCCCCTAGGGAGTAAATATTGTCGTCCATCCGGGGTAAAGGATACGAGTCGCGTACTGTGCGCTCGTTCAACTTCCGATAGTCAATGCAGAACCGAGGACTCACGTCGGGTTTAGGGATGAGGACCAACGGGCTAGCCCATTCACTCTGGCTGGGCTGGATATCTTCGAGCTTGAGCATTCGGTCGACCTGGGCCTTGATGCGTTCCCTAGTTCGGAGGCCCATCCGATAGGGGTTGAGCCGGACGGGCTTAGGTCCCGGATTCAACTGGATCCGGTGCTCCGTGGCCTTGATGGATCCCAAGTTCCCACTCCATAGGGCCCGGTGCTTCTCCATGAAGGAGAGCACTTAAGGCCGCAAACCCTCGGGCACGTTTAAAGTATGAACATGGGGCTCCTCTACGGGGTCAGTCGCGTCGGGCGCGGTGGCCGAACTGGGACTCAGTGCCGCCCATTACTCCCGTGATAGGGCCGCCACCGTGCCTGAGTAGGCCGACATATGCCGCAGGACCATACCTTTGGGAAGACGCTTACTCGTATTCCCCGTGTGGGTCACTTCCACCCACCACGTCTGGTCGGCGGCGCAGTCCATGGTGCCGGTCGCCACATGCACTCGGTGGCGTTCACATACTTGGTGGCGCTGGGTAATGACCCCATTCCCTTTGAAGGGCGCCTGCACTGGGACATACCCCCGGGACCGCGGGGGCAGGACCACCTCGCGGGCCAGACGCACCTTGGCGTCTGCCTCACCAGCGGCACCAGCTCTGCCGGGGCGGTCCGCCTTGGCTTACGACACCGTCTTAATCCGAAGGAGGATGGGGACCTTACATCCATTTAGTACCTGGATATAGCCCTTGGGCCCGCAGATGTTGGGGACGTGGACGTCGGTGTAGCCCGTCCCAAGAAGTAGGGGGACCGACATGCCGCGCACTACTCCGCATGTGACCGGTGTCGTGTAGGTGCCTCCCGAGTTTTAAGAGTCACGGTGCCCGTGATGGGTAGGAGTCCCCCGTTCACGTCATACAACTGGGCGGTGGCCGCGTCTTGGGGCGCCACCTTCATCTCCGGAGGGAGCAGCGCTTCTCGTACTGGAGAGACGCCGGACCCCGTATCGACAATGAAGCGGAGGGCTAACTCACGCCCCGCGTCCAACCAAATCCGGCTGGCCACTTGATAGATAAACCCTGTCAGGATGGCCACCACATTCCGGCCGTCCTGCCCCTTCGGGAGGGGCGCTTCCCGAAGGCGGATCCCCTTGGGTCGGGATTGGTTGCGTACCAGGGGTTGTCAGGATATGGTTTTTGGGCCGTAGTAGGATACGGATACGCGCTGATCCTTTGTATCTGATTACGGGTAACTCCCTCAGCTGAGATCCGGATACGGATATCTGCGTCCGAAACCGGATACATGTGTAGATTATATCCGTATCCGGATACGATTATTGGATTCAAATATATTCCCGCAAGTCTCACAGACAGCTCAATTACAGCCCAAGAAGAACGCCATCCAGCCCATATTCGAGTGCCAAACGGACGTCAAGTACGACTTGAAATTCGCAGTTGATTTCAACCGCCCAACGGGCGCCGTCGCGGCGGTTCCTCGCCGTTTGCGTAAACGGACGTCAGGATGACCGTTCGAAATCTCGTGTCACACTCTGACAACAACGCAATCGGGTCGAGTCGCGTGGTTGAACGGTTTTACCCGGGTCGGGCTCGATCGCCGCTGGTCCCTGCCAAATGTTCGGACATTTTTCCCCCGATTGTCGGCACGCAAAAAGAGAGGACGACTGCGTTCAAGCAGAATTTGTCATGTGCAAGAACCCTCATAACCATGTATTTCCCTGTATCTTGACTCTCATATCTGGGATATGGATCCGATATAATCTCGCACCTTCTGTCGGTCAGGGTAGATATATCCTCTCCTTCTGTTTTCATAACGCATTTTGAATATGCGTCCCCGGCGCGTATCCGAAGTGGATACGGATGTAATGCACGGATAAAATCCTTGCGGATATATTCATGACAGCCCCTGATGTGTACTGGCATTGTGCAGTGATCCGTGCCCCGGGTTGGTTCCACCGGTCGTCGCGGGGAGGGCCCAGCACCGGTGGCTATTCGCTTCCCTCCTCGGACTCCAAAGGGTTGTCGGTCCGTACTCGAGCCCGGCCGGCGCTTCCCCCTTCTCAAGCGGTGTTGACTCATCGCCGCTGGAGCTGGATTCGTCCTCAGGGGTGGCGACCGCCACCCGCCGCCTCATCTGCGGGGTGTCTCGGGACCCCGAGGGCGCGCTGAGAGGGAACCAGCGACTGGCCACCGCACATCGGTCACGTAGCGGGCGTCCAAAGTTGGGAACACCTCAGCCCAATGACCCACCTTGCCACACTGCCAGCAAGGGTACTCTTGCGTCCTGGGTTTGGAACGGGGAGTGTCATCTCTCTGTCGGAACCGGCGGCGTGAGTTGTCGCCGCCACCGGGAGTCGGGCCGTCCGGGGCCCCTGGTCGGGAGGAATCGTTCTGTGCCGCGAAGACTTGAGTCGGGGCGTCAACTGCCCCTACGACCCGAACGGGGGCGTCTCGCGGCGGGTAACCCCGAGGCCCCCCCGATATTCGCGGGCATGCGGCCAATCGAGCTTGCCGCCGGAGGCGCGTCTCTTCCGCGAGCACTTCTCGCTCCTTGGTCCGCTCCTTACGCTGCTCAAGTCGTAGCCAGCGGTGCTCATCGCCCTTAGTCTGACCGACGCGAGCTAACTCCGCCATATTCATGCCGGGGGTGCTCCGCTCACGAAGAGTGGCGCGCGCGGCGCGGTGGACACCTTGCACAAAGCGCCCCTTGAGCGCGCCCTCCCCATAAATGAACCCGCACTCGGTGTTGAGCCGGCGGAGCCGTTCGGCGAAAGACAACTCGTCCTCGTCGTCCCGCTGGATCGCGACGTTCTGGGTCCCGACAAGGGTTGCCACTGAGGCTCCATCGACGTGCAGTCGGAGCATTCAGCTGATGTGCTCCAAGTAGGAAGTGTCCTCGCTGGGGTTATCCTCCCGGCAAGTCGGCTTAACCATCATCAACTCCGACTTGAGGGGTTCCTTCCTATAGTCTTGAAGGATGTAGAAGGCCTCGCCTTCGGAAATGTCATTGTCGTCACAGGCCTTGGCGAACTTAAGCAAGAGCTGGAAGACCTTGGCCGGGGGAGAACCGTCCGACTCGTTGTGTACCCCGAAGGACAAAGCGACGTCCTTCTTGCGCCGACCCAGAGTACGGGCCTGGCGCCGCATGTAGACAACCGACTTGCTGTCCAACGCGTAGGTCTCGCAATCGAATATCATCCCGTCGTGCGGGTGGTTCACCAACATCTGGGGAGGAACCACCCAAGCCGGTGGCAGCGGGGTCGCTTGGGTCGGCCACCCCTCCGCCTCCGTAACGGTTGCGAGGGAGAGTTGCGTCGGAAGCCCCGGGTCAATACCGCGGGGAAACTCTCGCGGCCTTTCCCGCGCCATTCTCTCCCCCCTCCGAGCCAGAAGTGGGTCTTATCCTCGGGTCAATACCCCGAGTACCGTCCCTCACCGTCAACGGCGTGCGGGTAGCGCGAAATGCACCTAGTATGGCCGCAACGGCCGACTCGTCCCCCGAGAGGGACACGTCCGTGGTTGACGACGACGACGAGGCTTCGCGTGGACGCCGGCGGGAAGAGCGCCGGGCTCTGCCCCGGCGTTCAGCGGGCCTGGGCGTAGAGCCCCTCAACATCGTAACTAGCGAACGGGTAAATTCAGACCGAACGACCTCGGCCACGGCGTCTCGCTACTCGAGACCCTGGCCCTCCCTGGCACCCCGTGAGCGTGGGGAAGCACGACTAGAGCTCCCACCCGCAAGCTCCCGTGCCGAGGCTGGCGTCGCCCCCCCCTTCCACGCACCGAGAGGGGATCTCCCACCGGGCCCGAGAGCCGGGGGACCGGTTATGAGTGCCAGCACTCTACGGGGCCGCCTCGGGGTGATTACTACCCGAGGGGGCTCCCGCCGGGGGGCGAGTCCCAGTCAGATCGAGGCTCGGGGGCAAGGGCTGGAACAAAGTCCGCTGCCCACGGGCATCCGCATCCGTGGTGCCTGCCCTGGTGTGGCGATCGTCAACCGTCGATCCGCCTCCGGCGGGGGAAATCCCATCCCCCCCGACACCAGGAAGCTCGACACCAGGGAAGTCTCCATGCCCCCCCCCATCGGCCATCGACTCGACCGGACACGGCCAATCCTCGCGTTGCGCGGCGCTGCTTGCAGAGCTAGGCACCAAGTGGACGAGGACCAGCTAGGTTCCCCCCGAGGCGGGTTGGCGCACCGCCACAGCCCCGGGGAAGCTTGAGTTGCCTTCCTCTCCTGCTGCTCCACCAAATGTGACAACACGCCCAGCCTGTAGTGGATCCTTCCCTCACAGCCGACGGGGTATAACCCTGTCGGAAAACCCAGCACAGGATGCGGAACGCTACGCCAGAGTCACAACGCGAACGCCGGGATCACTGGGCGCGAAGCGCACCAAATAGACGAAAGTAACGCAAACGTAACGATGATTTATTCGAACACGCACGATGACCCCAAAGCACACACTCATATACCCTCAGAAACAAGACGCAGGACGTGTACAATCCCGACCCCCTGGCGCTACCATGGGGGGACCGGTACCCAACAGGCCCCGGTCTCAGGCCCGGGCCTCTAGTGGCCCCTGCCCAGCATCCCTGACAGCCCTTCCATTGGAAGGGGACCCCTGCCCGTCTCGGGAAGAAGCAGTTAAGTCACGAAGACTTCCTAGATTTCAGGATTTACCCAAAACGAATACCTCGGGACTTATCCCAAGATTTTTCAATTTTCCCGCATAGAATTCCGGTGGGATTTTATCCGTGGTCGTGATCATATCTCGGTCCGGCTTACGCTCGGATTGCGGAAGCTTCCACAAGCGTCCCGGTCCCCCCAGAGGGCCCGAATTCGGGAAGACGTGCGTCTCCCTTGTGTGTGTCAGACCCCTCCAGGGGATCCCGATCGGGTGTTCCCCGCCTCACGCGCCTCTAGAGGGTTCGTTTCATGCGTGGCCCTGGGGATCCCTGGAAACCCGCCCAAGGGGGCTGTCCCACGCTACACCCCGAGCGGGGTGCTACGTGACTGGTCACGACCCGTCCCCGGCTCATGCCGGGGGGGTCGTGTCACCCCTGACAGGGGGTTTCCCCCACACAGTCAAACCCACCCAGTTGGGGCGAAAGCGAGCCAGACCGTGTCGTCAGGTAGACCTGTCGGGGAATACTCGCCCCGGAAGGAAGTCCCGAAGAGCACACACGCACGGCGTCGACCGGGGGAAGGCGCCCCGAGCGACAAACACGAGTTGCGTGACCGGAAGTTTACTTGCCCACGTCGAAGGCCACGAGGAAACACTCACGTCTCGCCCTCTTATCCTCTCCACACCCCGTCCGTCCCCCTCCAACCCTCAGGAAACACCCCCTCAGACACCCTCAGAGGACCCTCAGGAACCCTTTTCTCAGGGCCCATGGGGTCAGTCCCAGCGAAGGACGGTCGAAGCTTCGGACACCGCCTTGAGTTGGGCCGGGGGGAAGAGTGCTACGTCGCACTCTCGCGGCGCCTCGGTGTCGGGCGCGTGGTTTACTGCTGGTCATTATCCCAAGTCGGGTTTACACAAAAGTAGGCCCTTAACTGGGGGCCTGTCCTCAGAAATACTGATCAAAGAGAGGTCTCGAGATCGCGGTTGTGGTTGGTGAGCCACGGGGTGATCACAAGTGGATCGCCACCGGAACGACTTGAAATATGCGTTAGTAGGACATAGTACTCTCGCAAGAGCCAGGGGCCATTTTGGAATGACCGGATCCGACCGGCTGAGGTCGCGAATTCACGTGTCCCCTCGTGACTGGGAGGGATCTGGATTTCCGAGTGTGGGGGCCACGTGTCCGGCCGTCACATGTGCGCGGCGCCTCTGGTCATGTGCGCGCCGCGGTGCTTGCCGCCTTCGGCGTCGAAATCGCTCGCGGAGGGGGTCTACGAGTCCGTCCTGCGGGCGCTGCTGCACCACATCCGCGCGCAGGACGACCGGCAGGGCACGCGGCGGGAGATCTTAACCCGCGCCGCCCTCTCCGTCCGAATGGGGGGGCTGGGGCTTTGCGACCGCTCCCTCGTCGTGCCCGCCGCCCACGAGGCGTCGTGGCTGGCCTCGTTGCTGGCCGATGACCTGGCAGTGCCGGCTTTGCGGGAGCTGTTGCGCGTGCTCTCGGAGGCACCAGTTGTGCCCGCGGAGAGAGAGCCGGCTGTGCGTGCCGCTCGCCCGGCCACCGCGAATGGGGAGGAGGGCCCTTCCCCCGAGAGGCAGGGGGGCACCAGTTCGTGGCGGGCATCTGCCGGGGCGGCCAGTGCCGACGCGTCTCTCGGCCTGGCGCCACCTGTGGCAGCTACCCCACTGGTAGCGCCGTCGTCTGCTTCCCTCGCCGCTTTCTCTGCCGACAAAGGCCTGTGCGGTCCACTGATGCCGCGCCTACAGGCCTGTCTGGCGGTGGGCGATTCCATCGCCACCCCCTCCACGATGGGGGTGCCTGGCGGGTCTCCATTAGAGTCCGTTTCCCCGCAAAGCACTGAATCTCTCCTGCCCCTGCCGCCCCCCCTGTACACGGCGAACATCCTGGCCGTTGGCCTACCCCGTGCCCTTGGGGGCGTCCCGGACACATGGAGGGCGCTGCTCGCGGTGCCGGCGCGGCTCACGCAGCGACAGCTGGCCACTGCAGCGCACGTGGCGGCAGCGCGAGCCATGTGGGCCCCCCTTTCGATTTGCGCCCGCGCACGGTGGGCCGCAACGGGATCCCAAATGGAGGCGGCCGTGCGATTGTGACTGGGTGTCGCCCCCGTGCCGCAGTCGTCCGGCCACGAATGCCGCTGCGGCCTGCTGGCTGACTCACTCGGCTGCCACTGGCTGGGTGGGTGCTCGCGGAGTGTCCCGTTGCGCACCTTCCGCCACAAGGAGGTGTTGCAACTGGATTCCACGGTGCTACGTGTGTACTCGCAGTGGACGGAGGTGGTGGCGGAGCCGCCGCTCCCTGTAGGGGCACAGGCGCCCGCGCTGCGCCCCGACCTGCGGGAAAAGTGCGTGTCTTCCGGAGCGCCGTTGTGGGGGGAAGTGTTTGTGGTGGCCTCAACGGCTGCTTCCGACGTCTCCCGCACGGCGGGCTCCCCCCGTGTGCGTGGGGCCGCCCGGGTGCGCGGGGCAGTGAAAGTCGGCAAGTACACGGCGCACCTTCCCTCTGGCGTCCCGCCCCACACGTTTACGGCACAGGTGTGGGAGGCATACGGGCGCGTCGGGCCGACCACGGGGTTCTTTGTCTCCTCGGCGCTGGGGGACGAGCAGCACCGTGAGGCCCTCACAGGGATCCTATCGGACGTGTCCCTGATTTTGTGGCGGTGGAATGCGCGGATTGTTTCGGCGGGGGTTGCGAATTCACTTAGGATGGGGCGGGCCGCACTGGCGGCTCCGCTGCTGGTGTCCCACCTTTCGGATTAGGGGAATGACCCCCAGAGTGTAGTCGGCGGGCTGATCGTGATCGTCGGGAAAGTGGGGCGCGCACTAGGCGTGTACTAAGACGCGTACTACAGCAATTTTCATGTACTACAGGCCCGAGTTCCTTACTGGCATCAATTCGGAGGTGAACTGGACCTGAGGTTGAGAGAAGGGGGCCGAACGCACGTCATCTGCGGGGGGGGGGGTCCGAAACATGGGCTACAAGTCCCACGTGCTGTCCCCGGTAGCGTGTACCAGGGAAACCGGCCAAGATTTGTGCGCTTGTAGCCCCTGCTGAAGCAGGCAACAAGTGACGCGGACACCAAGAATTCGGGTGTGTCGTCCTAGTTTCAGAGCGTATCAGGGTCGTTCAGGACGGGCTGTCACACATCAATCTGTGTCACGCGTCCCTGAACCGCCAGAAGCCACAAGCTTTCAGCACGTAGCATTATCCAAACTTGGTGTCGAACATCAGTCTGGGATAGGCGTCTCTGGACTTCCACAACCCACCAGTGTCCAGCACATAGAAGCAACATCTCAGGGGGTCAAACATCAGCTCTTGCGCCGCGGTCTGGTGTCCAAAAGTGCTCTACGACTACGCACCTGGCTGACTCCTGACCAGGCGCAGTTCTGTCAAGCATGCCGGGTCAGCAATCCTTTTTGACTCAGCCAGGCCTATCCACTTTCAGACACGGCCGCCCCTTGCCTCCGGCACCCCCTTGCCCACATCAGAGACATATATAAGGCCATGCCACGGGCGCGGGGCTCCCGCCGGTGCGGCGCGCCCCGCGTTGCGGGTGGGTGGGACGCCCCCCCCCCCCTCCTTTCCCCCTCCCCCCCTCTACTACGGTTTCAGATCCAACAGCGGCCACCAACGCGCGCTCCGCCGCCCACCTGGTGGCTGCCGTCCTCATGACGGGCGCCTTCGCCGACCCACGCCAGGGCCTCTCACCAACTGTACGCTTTTGTTTCCGGCTCGACTCTTCTTGTACCATCATTGTTTCATGCGTTCGTCTTATTTCTGTGGTTTACTGGACGATGTGGTTGTCTGCATACTTTGCGCAGAGACTAACTGAGTGCATCTTGGACGTTGGTGCTCTCCTCTCTCTTGTGATTGTCATACGCTGATGTCACTGCGATTCTGCGTTGTTCTTCTCTTGTGCTGGCCTGGGATTTCGTCTACTCATGTAGGAGCGGTCTGAGGCTAGGCGGGGCATGCGCAGGAGGCGGGGGGGGGGAATGCGGATGGGCGGCCAGCGGGTTTTAGCGGCACCGGGAAGCGTCCCCAGAGAGCTTTAGGGAGCCTGTGAGAAGGCGGGGGGGGGTGGGGGGGGTGAGAATCCCCAGAAAGCGCCGGGGGGCTCCCCCGGCCCTTCAAGTCCGCTGTTTTTCCGCCCTCCCTCCCTCCCACCCTGGTTCGGAGCGTGCGCCCGCTGGTGCGCACACCCATTTTTTTTCTGCACACTGAGGGCTCTTTTGAGTCACGAGTAGTAATTCGCATTTCCGGGTGGTAATTCGCAAACGTGTCGGCTGCGAAATCGCCAGTCAGTCTCTGTGTTCTTGCTTCATCGCCAACATGGAGCCCGCACCCACGTCGTCCGAGCTGCTGCGGGACATGGTGGCAGCCTTGGCCGATGGCGCGCCCGTCCTTCATGTGTCTGCTCGCTTTTCCGCGTCGACGGGCTTTTCGACTTCTAAGGTGCGGTCCATTTACTACAACGGACGCGGCGAGCGCAGCAAGCTCAACGCGAACTCTCTCCTATCTGCAACTGAGGACCAGGCGCTGCTATACGCGGCGCAAGCGTGTAGCTATGCCAACTTCGCTCTTAGTCGGTCCTAGTTGGGCAGCTTGGTGCGGTCTTTGTGGGGCAAGACGGTCGGCACGACGTGGGCGCGGGCTTGGGTGGCTCGCCACCGCAACAACATGTTGGCGCGCACCTCTGAGGCGCTCTCCGACATGCGAAACGCCGCTTCGACGTTTCGTGAGGTCAAACAGTGGGTGTCCGAGTTGGCGGAGCTTCTACAAGAAATGAGGCTGCCCCCTTGGGCGATTTTCAGCTATGATGAGTGCCGGCTCGTGACCCACGGCAACCACCTCGCGGTCAAGCGCGTCCATGCCGCTGATCGGGAGCGGGCCAATGTGGCCTCTTCCAGAGGTGCCACCGTCGCCAGCCTGCTGTCATTTGTCGCTGGCGACGGTGCTCCATTCCTGAGCGTGTACATCTTTCGCGCGCGCTTCGCCGGGGACGACTCAGGGGCGGCGTATTTCGTGCTGTCTCGCTGTCAAAGCCGGACGAGGTCTAGTTGGCCACGCCTCTACGGGTGGACAGACACTGGCTTTCTGGACGCCGCCACATTCGGCGCTGTGATGGACCTCTGTTGTCACGAGTGGGAAGTCCGTAATCCTGGGCGGGAGTGTCTCCTTCTGGAGGACCAGCTCCGAGCCCATCGGCGAGTGGAGGTGGTGCGGTCGGCGCTTAAGCACGGGGTGACGTGCTGGTGGCTTGTTGCAAACACCTCCCACTTCTTGCAGGTGCTAGATGACAAGTGTTTTGCGTGCGTCAAGAAGCACCTGCCCGTGCTGTTCGACCAGAATGTAGCATATCTCCTTAATATTTGGATATTGGGCCCAGTAGCCCCCTCGACTGGGCGGTATTCACGAGGAGGATTGAACTGACTTGTGGCTCGTCCTTTGGGAGGCTACTTCCGTCTTGTATATCTGTCCTTTCTTTTATCTTCTCAATTCTGGTGGTTGTTCGATCTTTATGATCGCTCGGTCGATCGACCCCGCCCCTTTACCGTCTGATAATAAAAGCACCATGGGACCGGGGTTCGCCGTCGTCGGCACCCCCGGCTCTGGATCGGATGTTGCACGAACAAAGGTTGTTCTTCCTCGCCTCTAAGGCGATAGTGTTCGCTTTATCGTTCGTCTACGGTCGGTCCCTACTTACTGGTTAGTTAACCAACGTCATTAATCCCACACAGAACATCGTTGACGCCCTCCTCACCAACAAATCGGCGCGTGAGTGCGTGTTGCACGCGGCCTACGAGGCCGACAGATTGAGATTCACACACACCACCATCCGTGCATCATTTCGGTCGGTTAATCTTTTCCCGTGGGACCTAACGCGCGTGCTCCATCTCGCCCTTGTCAACCTCGGTATGGACCTATTCTCGTACGGCGTGGCGGATGCGGCGCGAGCGGCGACAGCGGCGGTGATTCGTCTCTCCCACGACCGACACATGGCCGGCAAGAAAAAGGTCGTTGCAGGACGTGCAGCGGTAGAGAAGACGCGCATATACAGCGCGGCGGACCTGGTGGCGGCCGACCGCGCTCGGGTGGCCGCTAAAGTGGCGGCGGAGAAAGCCAAGGCAGCCAAAGATGCGCAGAAGGAGGCCACGAAGCTACAGGTGGCGCGCGACAAGGTCGAGCAGGGGCGGCAACGCGTGTTGGCCACGTGCCGTCTGTGCACGTCACGTGTCCATCGTGGCGGCAAGCTATGGTCCGTGTGTGGTTGTGGTAGATTCCGTGTTTGTCCAATGTGTATGAAGCAGAGTGTGGGAAAAGCCCTCGTAGCTGCTCACGTAATGGGGTGCTTGCAGCGCGGGTGATACCGCTTGCATCCTCGTAAATCACTCCTTTTCTGTTCTTCTTGCTCTTATTTCTGATAGCTTATGTGTCGAGCAATTACGAATTACTACCCGGAAATGCGAATTACTACCCGTGACTCATTTGTACTTCCTAAGTTCTTCTGGATGTTTCCGGATTCTATTCTTTTGTCTGCAGTTCATCAATTAAATACACGTCACATGGCATCCGCGGGCCCCACTCCTCCTAGTACAGTCTTCCTCCATTTCTATGCACCCCTTCGGTCGATCGTCCTGGGAGAACCAGGACGAGAAACCCAGCCCAATCGCGTTGCATTCTACGCCAGATCACTGATGGATCGGGAAGGATCGAAGGGTCGATTGCTGTCTCCCGGGTTGAGCGGCGATGATCGTAGGAGTTTCTCGGTAGTTGAATCCATCCATGCAACGAATTCTTTGATCGGGCTGTTCCCATTGTCTGTCCGTCCTCGTCGCAAGGCGATCTCGACTTTGCCATGTTCTTCGTCTTGGCCATTGTCAGAGCAGTAGCATGACGTCGCTGTACACCCCCTCCCTTCAACTTGAGCACGCCGCACCCACGAGCGTGAGGTTTCTATGCCACCCCCCGCCCCTCTGCAGACGCTTTATCATCAGTTGGCGTTTGTAGGCTGCGTTTGGGGACATCTTTCACCCCGCCTGCCTTTCTCTGCCACGCACGCCCGTGTACGCAGGCCGCCACCCCGCACCCTTCCTCAGGTCTTTGAACAACTGTCTGGCACAGCTTTATGTCTCTCTGCATAAACATGACGGGACCCACCAGTGCCAAGCAGTACACCTACCCCGCCATAGTGAGGAGAAATGCGACCCAGACCACGAAGAGCACAATCCTGCGGGAACCGGAACAATAGCAACATCAAAAGTATCTAGACGACGAGGGGCAGTACGAATGCCCGCAATGGAGCAACGGGAGAGGCAAGCAAGTATGGGGGAGGGGGTAGGGGGAGGATCGGTGAAAATCGGAGGTGGATCGGCAGGGGGGGGCCAGGGGTGGTGG
>Ga0209093_1000601_pt1 | contig 19834 bp, 22 predicted proteins | sample SidtaG_4_FD_187450 | JGI IMG/M metagenome (GOLD analysis project Ga0209093, IMG submission 187450) | Marine algal microbial communities from Sidmouth, United Kingdom - Sidmouth_Male1 metaG (SPAdes) (version 2) | ecosystem: Host-associated > Algae > Red algae > Unclassified | place: Sidmouth... | reverse complement strand
CTCGTGTTACACTCTGACAACAACGCAATCGGGTCGAGTCGCGTGATTGAACGGTTCCACCCGGGTCGGGCTGGATCGCCGCTTGTCGCTGCCAAATGTTCGGACATTAATCCCCCGATTGTCGGCGCCGCGAAAAGAGAGGTCGACTGTGTTTAACCAGAACTCTCCTGGCGCGGGAAGTCTCATAACCGTATATATCCCTGTATCCTGACTCTCATATCTGGGATACGGATCCGATATAATCTCGCAGTTTCTGTCGGACAGGATAGATACATCCTCTCCTCCTGTTCTCATAATGCATTTGGGTTGTGCGTCTCCGGCTCGTATCCGAAGTGGATATGGATAGAATGCACGGATATAATCCTCGGGGATATATCCATGACAACCCCTGGTTCACACCCAACATGTTCGATGTGAATGGGAATATCCTTCCCATCACGGGCCTTGTTACTCTACAAGTGCGCATCGGTACGTATGAGACGACGCACTCGTTAAGCGTCGTTCACGGCATGTCGGTACCCTTACTCTTGGGTACCCCATACTCGGATGCCCATGTCCCAATCATTTCGGGACCCCGGAACTTCATCCAACTGAATGACGGGTGCCGTGTTCCCATCCTCCGCCGGGGTAAGAGTGTTGCCTCGGTGACGACGTCAACTGCGACGCCGTGCGACTGCTCCGCTGAAGGGAAAGCAAAGGTGCAAATAGCACAGCAAGCAGTCGTCGAGCCCAAGTCAAAAGGCTACGTGAAAGTGCAAACTGCCTTCCAAGGAAACGGCCTGTTCACTCAGACGCAGCGGGTGCTCGAACGACATAGACTACATGTCGCTCCGGGCACCATGACTTGTAAGACAGGTGAGCCGTGGTGGCTGGAGATAATCCACACCGGGACGAACAGACTCCGTCTTCCCGAGGGTATGTCTCTCGGCACAATCGAGGCGTACGAAGGTAACATCACCGTCGTGACGCCGGGGCAGTGGGGAAAGTTTCTCCACGAAGTCGCCCCGACAGTATCGGAGGCGTCGTCACAACCAGTAGGGAACCGGGAGAATGATCCCCCTGTTGCCGAAGAGAACGTCCCGGAAACTCTCCGTAGACGTCTCAAGGCGCTGAGTGACCGACACCATGGGTTGTGGGATGGGTCCCTTGGCACCATCAAGGCGACGGAACACCGGATGTGACTAAAGCCTGGTGCCAAACCCGTGCGGCTACATCCATACCGCATGGGACCCCGAGGCCGACAACTCGTCGGCGAGGAAGTGGACAAGATGCTCAAGCTGGACGTGATTGAACCCAGCACTAGCGAGTGGGCCAGTCCGGTTGTTCTTGTGCCGAAGCCGGATGGGTCCACCCGCTTCTGTATCGACTATCGTCAACTCAACGATAGGACGGTGCGTGATAAGTATCCGCTCCCAAGGATGGATGACTATTTGGATTCCTTGGGAGACGCCAGGTTTTTCTCGACGTAGGACTGCAACGCGGGATACTGGCAGATACCCGTCGCCAAGGAGGATACGCACTTGGCCTCCTTCACGACCCACGTGGGGACAGACCAGTGTACACGTCTCCGCTTTGGACTTTGCAATGCGCCTGCCACTTTCCAGCGCGCTATTGACATGATACTGGCCGGAGTAAAGTGGCAGTATGTCCTCGTCTACTTCGACGACATCATCGTTTACTCCGCTGACGCGGAGTCGCACCTCTCCCACTTGGAGAAGGTGTTTACCTTGTTGGGTGAGAATGGTGTCACCCCCAAGGCAAAGAAGTGTCACCTCTTTAGTAATGAGGTGGAGTACCTCGGCCATGTCATACGACCGGGGCGCATCAGTGTGAATGAGAAAAACCTGAAGGCTATCAGGAAAGCCATATACCCGAAGACACAAACGCTACTGCGCAGCTTCCTGGGTATGTGTAACGTATATCGACGTTTTACGGCTGACTTCGCCAAGGTCGCGAAGCCCCTGAACAAGTTGGTGAGCTCCTCGCTACCCAAGAAGCTCTGCCCTCCGACTATGGAGGAGCTGGCCGCGTTCGACCGACTCCGCGAACAACTTTGTAACCCTCCCATCTTGGCACTACCACGACGGGAGGGGAGGTATATCATTGACGTTGATGCGAGCTACGAACAGCTTGGTTATGCTCTGCTACAGGAGCAACCCGCGGGGGAGGACCACCCCGTCGGCTACTTCAGCCAGGGACTGGAACCCGCTGAGCAGAACTACACCGCGACCGAAATAGAACGTCTTGGCGTTGTGTGGGCGATAACGTCACTGCGCCCCTACATCGAGGGTACCCGGTTCTCAGTCCGGTGTGACCATAAGGCGCTGAAGTGGATACTCACCACCACAGCATGTACTAACATCCGCCTGAATCGATGGCGGATACGCCTAGCCGAGTTTGACTATGACGTTGACTACAAACCTGTGCGACAACATGCCATAGCGGATGCACTCTCCCGCATGTCGACGGAGGGATTGGATACTATACCGGTCCCCGATGACATCCCCGTGGTCGATGTGACTACGCGGTCGGGAGCTGTGTTGGACCCCCGCCGACCCGAGAACAAGGGACAAGTACCCATCTCGATGGCTGAGTTATCCGAAGAGCAACTGGCCGATAGTATCTGCCAAGAGATCCGTAAGGATATGGACACCACGGACCGAACTCGGTTCTAAGAGAATGGCGACGGCATACTCTGCCGTCATGGCCAACAAGAGGGAGCACATCAAGTGGTTGTGCCCCGCTCCCTCGTAGCGGACGTACTTGAGAGGGAACACTCTTTCCCCTTAGGTGGTCACCCGGGGGAGACCAAGATGTATCGGACCCTACGACGAAGGTACTACTGGCCATCGCTCGCAGCCGGTGTGTTCGGTTGGGTCGCGGCCTGCGCCACTTGCGCAAAGAACCGGTTGATGGAGGTCCGAAGTTCCTCTGCTATGAGGTTGTTCCCGGCTACGGAACCCTTCGAGTCAGTAGCCATCGACCTCCTTGGTCCTCTCCCCCGAACTCCAGAGAGATATGAGTACCTCCTGGTCATGTGTGACCGCTTCTCGAAGTTGACTAGGGTAGTACCCCTTCGAGATGTGACGGCACTGGATGTTCTCAGTGCCTTCATTGATGTTTGGATTGCCAGCTATGGCATCCCTGACTCGACTTTGTCAGATAATGGACCGCAATTTGCATCCATATTCTATCAAGGAGTCTTGCAAATGTTGGGCATAAGTACAAATTACGCTACGCCTTACCACCCACAGACAAATAGTCAAGTGGAACGCTGCAACAAGACGCTAGTACAACAACTCCGGCATTATGTGAGTGAACATGTCGTGACCTGGGCCAGGTATGTGAGCCTACTGGTCACAGCCTACAACTCCCAAGTGCACAGTAGCACAGGGGAAGCGCCCTTCTCTTTTGTGTGCCCCCGGAAACTCAGCCCGGTGGCTATCGAGCGCCTTACCCAAGGCACGGGTGACGAGGCCCCTCCCTCGACGCCCCGTCAAGCGCGCGAGAATTTCCGCAAGCGCTTAGACGAGATGATTCCTCTTGTCCAGAAGTCAATGGACAAGGCCCAGGCCCGCTATAAACGGCACTTTGACAAACGAGTCAAGAGCCGGCGAGAAGCTCTACGAGTAGGAGACTGGGTTTTCATAAAGTCACACGATAACCAGGGAGGTAAGCTCATCTTCAAGACGAAGGGGCCGTATCAGATACTCAAGACTGATGGCCGTCGTCTCACCATCGAAAGTACCGATGGGATCCGTACCATGAACGGTCACCACGCCACACTGGCGCCGGAACCACCTGAGTGTGATCCGGAGCGGGAACGCGCCCTGAAAGCATGGCGTGTACCTGCCCTCCCGTCTTCGAGTGAGACGACGATGGAGGCTATCTTCGACCAGTTTGTCGGACAGGGGTATGATAACGACGGACGCCTTATGCCCAAGGTCCGCTGGTTAGGGTATGGACCATGGGAAGACACATGGGAGTATATCGAGGACCTTCCGACTGAGAAGGTCCGACAGTACTGCCAACGGCATCAGCGAGCCGTGCGGCAAAGACGTGGCGTCGACGAACTCTCGTCGAATCCACAGTGGAACGAGCCCCACTTAAGGGGCTCAACACCAGGTCGGAGTGGGACCCAAGCAAGACACAAGTTGGTCTGGATGCAGCATGATGGTATACTATGACTATCAACAAGCAAGAAACCTCACCCAATCATGTACGACTAGAAACATGAGACCCCAAGGCCCTCACTACCCTGGCCTTAAGCCACCCACCTCCCCTCACGACTGCATGTCGGGGCGGTGATCATTGGTGTGGCCGCCCCCCTGATGCGAGTCGTTATCAGCGGGACAACCACGAGTACGAGGGCTCTCGGGACGGTACAGCAGCCCGTTGGGGTAGTACGGCACCGGCGGGGCGTAATTCCTACCCGCAGGGGGGCCTGCATAGCGGCCGTACCACCCGGCTGGACCATAGTTCTGCGGCAGAGGCGCCGGCGCCCGCCCATTGTTGGGAGCGTTGTGCCACTGCTGCCCAGACGGCGGGGCAACTCCACCACTTGGGTCGTGGCCGCCTGACGAGGGGGGGCTCGACATCGAGTGAGGTGTGGACCCACTTCCCGACCCATACGTGGGCAGCTGCGACAGAGTCGTCGACAGCTGGACGCGCAGTCAGTCCCCGAGCGCCCGCCCCGACAAGTCGTTGATGAGGCGTTGGGCCAAAGCCGGCTGCCCCGCTTGGTGGACGTCAACCGCCAAGGTAGACACCCGACGACTGACCCACGCCAAGACTTCGGCGAGGGCGATCACAGCCACGACGGGCGAGGCATCCCAGATGTCCGCCCCGACCGGGGGGAACATAGTCAGCAACCCCCGGGTGCACTGCTCCGGAAAACTCCGGCCACGACAGAAATCCGCCCGCAAGTTTGCGGCGGGGAAGGGCTCGGCAAAAGCCGGCGGCTCCAGCGGCGTGACCACCGCAGCGGAGGCCGCAGGGGGCGAGCCCTGGTGGACAAGCTGGGGCGGCGGCACAAAATCCGCCGCCGGCGCGTCAAGGTCGACGTAGGCCGCCGCCCGCACTTGGGATGGCCCGGCCCGGGAAGGGCCGGCTTGGATGCTTGACCCGCGGCCACGGAAGTTCCGCTTGGGAGGCGGTGGGTAAGTCACCCGTCGCGTAGTGTTCTTGGGGGGCGCATGGCGCTTCCCCGCCACCACCCAGCCACTCGCCGGCGGCGGCGACTGTGCGCCAATGCCGGGGCCGTAGGGGTACGAGTCTAACCCCAGGCCCTCTTGGAGCAGCAACGTGCCCTTCGAGAGCCCACAAAAGCAATGAACGAAACCGCGCGTCGTCGCTTCCGCCCCCCCCTCGGTCGAGTCCGACGGAAGAAGGGTTGGATCGACACCCAATCCAACGAGTTGTGCAGGATGATCATCACCTCGAGGAGCTCCGCATAGTCGCCGTCCGGCCCATCACCCAGGCGAGCAGGGGTGAGAGTGCGCATCCCCTCGACCAAGGCATTCGACAGGTGCCACAGGTAGCCCATTGTCTTGGGGGACGCCACCCACACGGACGCCACCTCGACGAACCCCTGCGCCGCGAGGACGGCATAGAGTCGGTGCCCCCCCTCGTTCGGCCGCATCCGCGACGATTAGTGCGCGAGGAAGCGGAGGAGCATCGCCGGGAAGCCCATCGGGAACTCCACGTCCTTCCACCACTCGGGCAGGACGACATAGTTGCCGTGTCGGTGGTCCCGCGCGCGGGGGAACTCGAGTTGGAGAACCGAGACGAGGTGACGCTCGTCACGCCGCCAGACGTACTCATGTCGGGCGTCTCGGTGGTTGACGTGCGGATCCCCCGTCGTCAAGTAGGGCGGGGCCTGGCAACACCAACGCTACGCGACAGCTGGCTGGTCCGCCGCCACCTCGTCTGCTCCCGTACTCTGGGAGAGGCACCGGCGTACGCGGTTGACTGGACGCCAATCCTCCCGTTCGAGTAAGGCGGGGAGATCCACCATCCACCCGGCAGGTAGAGCCACTTGACGAGGGAAGCGCGCGAGTCGGCGGTTTCACGCGGTCACCTGCTCCGAGTCGGGGAAGGTGCGGTAGATCGAGAGGAGGTGACCCCCCTCACCCATAGCGGTTGGGTGGGTGGGAGGGACCCACCAGTCGAGGTCCTCCGGCCGCCCAGACTCAACGACCATCGGCGTCGCCGCTTGACTGGGCGGTGCCGACGCCGCGCCAGCTTGAGTAGCACCCGACTCGGGTGACGCCAGGGGAGGAGGCGCCGGCGGAGAAGCCCCGACCGCCGCACCCGTGACGGGAGGCAACGCTGACTGTGGCGCCATCGGCGGCGTCCCAGCCGCCGTCCCGTTAATCTCCATCTCGGGGAGCGGCTCCTCGACGAGTAGGTCGGGTGCACGAGGAGTCGCCGCCGACATCACCCGTCTCGCCCGAGTAAGGGGGGGGCAAAGGGGGAAGCGCACCCGAGTGAGGGGGAAGCGCACCCAAGTGAGGAGGAGAAGGAGAGGGGGAAGCGCACCCGAGTAAGGAACGTGGGGGTCAGAGGAACTCCGCGTGCGCGTACGCTCACGACGCGTGGTAGTCGATGTGCGGCAGCCCGACTGAGGCCGACGCCGCGAGGCGACCACTAAATAGGGTCGCTGGGCGGGGGCAGGGACGGTACGCACACCCGCCCCCGCCTTCTCACGTCCCAGGAGACGGCACAGGGGAAGAGTGTCCCCTGCGCCACACGCCAACGGGGCCGCCACCACGCAGCAGGCGCACGGTAAGAGTGCTCCCTGCGCCGCCAGCGTCCACTCGGCGGGCAACGACCCCGCCCTCACGACCTCATCAACGTAGGGGGGGGCATGACACTGCGTCATATCCCGGCGCCACGCGACTTGCGTGCGCCTGAGGCGACCCCACCAAATCAAAGGGGGTCGCGTCACACCAACTTCGTGCGGACCACTCGTCCGTTCCCGGTCAGCCGAGACAGCTGACCATTGAGGATGGGGACATGTGGCAGCATGGCCACACGGAGGCCATCTGGACTTGACAGCTGATGGGGCCATTAAGTGGAAGGCCCACAGGCGGACACGCCGTCGGGGCGGGTCTTGCCCGGAGCTTGCCTAAGTAAGGCTGAGATTCCTGGTTACCGGGATTGGCTAGACTAAGCAAATTCCTACCGATCACGAGACCCACTGGGTGCGATCGGATCGTGGTTGGGATGATCCATTTGTGATTCCCGGAAATACCACTGTACGGTCCTCTGAGTTATGACCGGAATCCTTGATTTATTCTTTTCGTTGTGAGGAGTCATATCTGATGTTCTCAGTGCATCTCACCCTTGCCTCGGGGATTTTGTTGGCGTGTTTTTATTGGGTCTTGGGCACACCCCCGGCAGCGGGTGTGGCCCGCGTTTGACCCCTGTTTTTGGCCCACTTGCGAGGGTCCCCCTGAGGGTTGCGGGACGGGGACAGGTGGGTGTATCTGAGCGGGACAGCAGAGCGGTCCCGAACCCCCCGTGGGAGGCAAGTAAACGTTGAGCCTCACAAGGCTGTGTCGTGTTTGCGGCTTTTCTTTGCCGCCCACACCAGTTGTGTGTGTGCGTCTTGACGCTTGCTTCCGGGGTCTTTGACGGGACTACCGGGAGCCCGGTCGGGAAGGCCGCCCGAGTGGAGTCGGCCTGACTGTGGTGCCACACCGTGGTGCCCGTCACTACTTGCTTCTGTCGGCCCTCGGGGGCTCCCCCTCCCCCCTCCCTCCTCAACGCGGGTGGCCCTACCCCCTCGACGGCCCGAGGACCCGGCGGCCGCCCGACTACGAGGCGTCCGCGTCCGCGTCGTCCTCCGTGATGGCCGGCAAAGAGATGGGGTACACTACCGCCGTGGGCCCCCTGCCCATTTTGACCGACCCATCGACGTGGGCGCCGGCACGGGCGCGCGAGGAGGCACGCCCCGACGTGGAGGAGACGCTGGCCCACGCGACGTTCCGGGGAATCGACCCGGCGCGCCTCGCCAACCACTTCGCCAAGCAGATCGCCGCGATGCCCCACGCCCTCGTGCCGTCCTTGGATGACCGATCCTCGTCGATTACCGTTGTGCGGCGTAGCCGCGAGGTGAAGTACTGCCGGTTGTACCTTGGGTTCCTGGATGATGCCCCTGCGGACGCGCCGTTGGTGCCGACCTTCGACTACATCTTGACGTCCCCGCCGTTCATCGACGTGTCCGACTCGGAGGGTCCCATGACGGCCCAGTTGAAGAGGGCCCGCAACCATCGGCGCGGGCTCACTGGCCACCTCGTGGGTTGGCACCAAGCGGAGTAATCGAGTTGCGCCACGGCGACTCCCTCTACCTGCCGACCCCCGCGTGGTGGTCCGGGGTGGAGGTCCCGTATGGCTGCATGGCAGAACTCCCGTGGGTGCACGCGTACGCCGCGGACGACCTCCACGCCGGGCGGCGGACCCCGTGGGCCATCTTTCGTAGCGAGTGGGCCCTCGAGGCGGCCGTCGTCCTCCTCAAGACCTTCCGGAACCGTCGGGTCTTGTGGCTGTTCCCCCCGCGAATCCTCGATTGGATCCGTGCCTTGCGCCCGGCTAACATCTGCGTCGGTCCCGGGGGTCCTGACGCGGAGGCGACCGCCATCCTCGGGGCGTTGTTGGACCTCGCGAACCAACTTTCCGACACGGAGGCCTTCCGTCAGCGCCTCCGCGCTCGTAGCACAGACCGTCGGGACCGCAAGGGTTGGGTCTGGGCCGGCCTTGAGATGGAGAACAACGAGGCGTTCGCCATGGTCGCCGAGGACGTTCGCCCCTTCGACTTGCCATACACCGCGGACATCCTCGCGGCCCTTAGTGACGGCGAAGCTCGTGGGAGTTGTGCTGCAGCTGTCTCGACGGCGCGAAGCCCTCGCTACCCCGGGGGTGGGACCGAGCCGCCCGCTTCTTCCGTGGTGACCGGCGCCGCGGGATCATCCCCGGCGGGACCGTCGGCGTCTGCCCCGCCTGTCGCCCCCTCCGTGGGCAACTCCTTGGGCAACCGCATTGTCTCGTTAGACCCCGTAAAGCACCGGGACATCCCCGACGCCGCCTTCGACCAGTCGGACCACGTCCGCTCGGATCGTGTGCCGCAGGGGTTGGCACGTGTCGTTGCCTGCGAACCCAGCGAGCTTCGTGGTTACACGACGGGGACCTTGATGGCCGGCTTGTGTCACACCGTCGTCTCCCTCGGGGACTCGATCGCGCAGTGGGCCCGTGACAACGCCGGGGTCCCGCCTCAGCAAGTGGAGGAGTTGCTTCAGCTAGTGGGTCGGCGGAACACCCGCGCGGTCCTTCTCCGCGAGACCAGTGTGGCCGCTGGTGGCGTCAGCCGCCGCCAGCAACACTAGCGTGACCGCAACGTCTACCACGGGGAGCCGCCGGCGCAGCGCCCCCGAGGTCCGCCCGGCCACGAGGGCGGTGTACTCTCGTCGGGGCGTCGGTAAACCAGAAGGATAGAGACGAAGGGAGGGCGGGGACCACCCCACGGGGACTGTAGTTGTAGCTCATAGTGTAGGGGGTGAAATTGTGTCGACGGTGTCGTAAGGCATGTCAGCGACCAATAAAGACCGCGTGGGTCGTTTGCGTATCACCCACGAGAGAGTCCCCTGTCCCGCGGTTCAGATCCCCATCCCGCCTTGTGGCCCGCAATCGGACCAGTTCATACTGGTCAGCCGTCGCGTGCCGCCCCCCCCCGGGTGTGTCCATACGATCCGGTCGACTTGGCCCGGTCTCGAGCCACGAAGAGGACCACCGTCCCGTGGTACGGCAGTGATGGTCGCCACCGCGGCCACGTGCCCCCCCCCGGACACGTGTCACGGCTAAAGGTCTGCCACGACCCGAAACTTGGAAGCCACATGTCCCCGCGCGGGAATCCCCTTAGGCGAGGAAATCAACGACCGACCCTGTTCCTTCGACTCGTAGGGCCACACGCCGCATGTACTGGTGAACCTTGCGCAGATCGAACCGGCTGACCAACTCGAGAGTGTCCTCCTCGGGGTGATAGCCCCACCAGCGGGTCCACAAGCGTAGCGTGCCGTCGTCCGCGACCTCGTGCCCTATGAGGGCCTCCCAGACGAACTCCTTGCCCGTGAGCTGGTGCCCCTCGGGGACTACAACATTTTGGGGTACCCCGAGGCATTGCAGGAGTGTCTGCGGGTCCTCTGGCGGCGCCGACGCGGCCGTCACGTTGTCACTGCTCACCGTCTCCCGGTAGCCGCCGATGTCCATCGAGAACGTGCCCTCCCCGCGGGTAAACACCTTGTAGGGTCCGGCTGCGCGGGTCCCGAGCTTGTACTGGGTCCGCGCGTGACCATTGACGAACACCCAGTTCTCCGCTTGGACGTCTTTGTTGACCGGCCTCACGCGGGCGTCATAGCTCCTTTTGTACCGCCGCTGTGCCAGCGCGAGGGACCGTCGTACTTTGTGGATGAGGTTACGTGGCCTCGCCCGGATAACCTCGCGGATGGCTCGTGGGCTACCGTCCGTCTCTTCGGGCGTCGGGAAACCGACCATGGGCTCCACAGAGAGGCTCCGTACCCGCTCGGGGGTAATGAACTCGAGGGGGGCCACCCCGGTGCTCTGCTGCGGCCGATTGTTGTAGGCCAGCGTAAGCATCGACACGAGCTCGTCCCAACGGTCTTGGTGATCCTCGACGTGCGTCCGCAGCTGCCCCACGATGGTTCGGTTACACCGTTCCACTTGGGCACTCGTCTGCGGATTATACGTCGTAGAGTATCGGTTGGAGATCCGGAGGAGTCAGTAAACCCCTTGGAAGAACGTAGACCGGATCTAGGGGCCGTTGTCGGACAGCACCGTCGCTGGTGGTCCGTAGGCCGCCACCCAGGAGTCCAAAAAGGCTGCCGCGACGGTCTCCGCGTCGATCCGATCGAGGGGGATGGCTCGCGTCATCTTGGAGAAGCGATCCATGATAACGTGCAGGTGTTCATTCCCCGCCGCGGTTCGGGGGAGGGGGCCGAGCAGGTCCATGCACAAATCCGTCAGCGGTTCCGTCGGGGGGAACGTCTTGAGGTAGTTTGTCTTGCGTCGCTTACCGACGCGGTTCCGCGCGCACTGCGTGCAGCTGGCCACGAAGGCGTAGACGTCCGCCACCACAGATTCCCGATAAAACCACCGTCGCATGGACGTGTACATCTTGTTTGCCCCCGGGTGCCCGGCTTGCGGAGGGTAGTGCTCCCGCATCATAACCCCGTAGCGCATGTTGGTCGGCATGTAGACTTTCGCGGCTCCATCCAAAGGCGCCGTGCGTACCACGTGACCGTTTGGATCCTCGCGAAACCGAGACTTGTCGCTGCTGTCCATGGCCGCTCGGACCGCCTTGCACCGTCCGTCTTCCGCTTGGCCCTTCAGGAGCTCCACGAGCGTCAGGGGGGATAGAATCCGTCCCTTCGTTTGCGTTGGTAACTGCCACGCGGCTGACGAGTTGGGTAGCGCCAAGCAAGGTACCGCGTCGGGTATGGCCCAGTCGTCGACCGCGGGTGTCGAGATGCCCGACATCGTGTCCGCCGCGTGGTGGGATGCACCCCTTCGCGTCTGCACCACGTAGTCGAACGCCGTCAACCGCAGCCGCCACTGTGCTAGCCTTCCATGGGCCCCATACATGTGTAGCATCCACTTGAGTGCCGCGTGGTCCGTGCGTACCGTGGAACGCGTCCCCTCGATGTAGGGACGGAGGAGGAGGGAGGCCCACACCACCGCAAGGCACTCCCGCTCCGTCGTGCTGTAGTTCCGCTCGGCTGCGTTGAAGGAGCGACTCCTATAGCCCACGGGTCGCGTGAATTGGTCGGGTTGCTCTTGCAGCAACGCCGCTCCGACTTGCCCCGTGCTCGCATCGGTGTCCAACGTGTAAGCCCCATGCCGCCGCGGTAGGGCGAGGATGGGTGCCTCCGTGAGTCTCCTCTTGAGCTTCTCGAATGCCCCCAACGCATCTTCTGACAGCGTCCCCCATCCGTCGGGCCGCTTGGAACTTGTCATCGCTCCTAGCGGCCGTGCCACTTGGGCGTAGTCCTTGACGAACCTCCGATAAACGTTGCACAACCCGAGGAAGATGCGCAGGTCCTTCTTGCACCGCGGGGGAGACGCCTCCTTCAGCCCGCGGATGTTCTTATCCTGCACCTGCAGCTGCCCCCGGCCTACGATGTGGCCCAAATACTCCACCTCCTCTTAGAAGAAACTGCATTTCTTAGACTTGAGGGAGACGCCCGCGCCACGAAGTGCCGCGAATTTATCCCGGAGGTGTTCCACGTGCTCTCCCGCCGACTGCGAGAAGACGATGATGTCGTCGAGGTACACGAGGCCACTCTTCCACTTGAGCCCCCCGAGGATCACGTCGATGGCCCGTTGGAAGGTCGCTAGGGAGTTCGACAAACCAAAGGGGAGGCGGATGTAGCGATATGCCCCCTCGTGGCAGACGAAGGTCGTCCTGTCGCGGTACTCGTCCGACACGGGGATTCGCCAGAACCCCGAGTTGCAGTCGAGCGTGGAAAACACCGTGGCGTCTCCGAGGAAGTCGATACAAGCGTCCATGCGTGGCAACGGGTACACGTCCCGTACCGTCACCTCGTTGAGTTGTCCATAATCCACGCAGAACCGCATCGTCCCGTCGGGTTTTGGGACCAGGACCACGGGGAAGGCCCACTCTGCACTTGAGGGCTCGATAACCCCGAGGTACCGTTGCCGTTGCACCTCCTTCGCGATGACCTCCCGCGAGGCGTGGCTCGCCCGGTAAAATTGCGCCCGCCGCGGCCGTGCCCGGGAGGTCACCTCGATTCGATTAGGGGTGACGTCGACCCTGCCGAGTTGCCCCGCCCATAACGCCCTGTACTCCTCGAGGAGGTCGTCTACGCCACCACGAAGGGCGTCGGGGACACCCTCCCCGTGGACCTCCGGATTGGGGTACGTTCATCCGGCGGGTGGGGAGGGGGTTGTCCTTCGTCGATCCCTTCCTCCGCTCGGCGGCTCGTCTCGGACTCCTCGTCGGGCTTGCCAAGGGTGTCCATCCCGATCGTCAAGACTTCCCCCGGTTCCCCCTTATCTGCGACGACGTGAAGTGGTCCATTGTAGGCCGTCGCTGTCCCGACGACATACCCCTTAGATAGGTGGACCGGCGCGTCCCCGATGTTCGTGAGATAGAGGGACGGCGGGGTGTCGGGGGAAAACTCCACGATGGCGTTGTGCAGCAGCACCTTCCGTCGGCTCATTCGGACCGGGCGTTCCCGCACTAGGTGGACCCCCTTGACACTGCAGCACACTTGAACCGCCTGGATGCACCGCGGGACCACGGGTACCCCTTGTCGAAGCTGGATGGCCCCGATGTGGACCTTCGGCTTGTTCCCTCGTCGGGGGGGTGCGGGCCGCGTACTCCCCGTACAAGTGCGCACAGCCACCGTGGAGGTACCGTCGTCCCACTTAATTGTCTATGTCTTGAGGGAGGTGGTGTCCACGTTGTTCCGCTGGAAGTCCCACCCCAGGATGAGCGGCACCGACAGCGCCTTAACCACGAGGAATTCATACTCCATGGCGGTCCCCCCGACATAGATGGTCAGGGACACCTCCGCGTTCACCTTGAGCAGTTGCCCCGAGGCGTCGCTCACTTGGTTCCGGGGGGTCGCCCGAGACGAGTACTCTGTCCACCCTTCGGGAAACATATCCGCGCGGATAAAACTGGGTCCTGCACCCGTATCGACCACCACCCTCGTGTGGATGGGGGTCTGCCACGGTGCCAACTGGTACGACGCTCCGATCTCAAAATTCTCCTTACGCAACAGCAGCAGAGTCCCCTTGAACCGCGGGGGGTATCGCCCACGACGACAGGGACATCGGGCCGGGACGGGACACGTCGCGGTTACTTCCGGGGAGGCAGACGTGACGCGACTGGTGGCAACCGGGGAGCTGGAGCGGACAAGGGGGGTTGAGGGGGATGGCGAGGCCACCCCCCCTTGGCGTTTCCCGCCCCGCGGCGCCCCTTGGACGGGGTTGCCACGGGCGGGACGTCCTCTACTTCTGTCTTCGTTGACGCCGCGCCGCCCAACAGGTCGTCCCACAGCAGGGCCACGACGTCTGTGCGATCCGGAACGGCACCCGCCCCGCCGTTCCTCTGTCGGAGGAAGGTTCTTCGCGCGGCTTTCACGATGTCCCGCTGTTTGTCCGTCAGAATCTTGCAATCAGGTACTCGGTGCCAGCGTGTCCAACACATGTAGCACAGCGGGGGACCCGTCGTGGCCTCCTGCAGATGGTACGGCGCTGCCCCGACCGTACGGAACCCCGGGGTACCCGACAGAAGTACCGCGACCATGTCGTGCGTATAAGTGTCGTCTTCCTCCCACGGGTAGTTGAGGTGGTTGACCGAAAAGACCTCGGGGCCCCGTCGACGTCTGGCCATTCCGAGATGATCCCCCACGGGACCCCCGGTTGGCGAGAGCCACGACGGCTTTGGCGGCCCGATATTTCCCCGCCGCATTGGTCGACAACTGCTGGTAGCTCCGTTGCGCCGTGTTGTACACGAATGTATCTGACCGAAGGTACTTCGGCAGGCCTTAGATCAGCTGCTGTTTCATCGTCCACTCGGAGTGGACATTGCCACAAAGCTCGGCGAGGCTCCGTAGGCTTGTCGCGAAGGCGTCCACCCCCTCGTTGTCCACCAGCGTCGCCCGGCTAAATTCTTCCTGCGCTAAGCCCAACGCGTGCGGCTCCGCGTAGGTCGACAACAGCCAATTGACCGCCGCGGGGAAAGACCCAAGGGCTCTCTGTCCGCCCCCGATGTCCAATCCCGGGAGATTCCGAATGAACCGCGCCTCGGCGTCGCCCGCGAGGAAGTTGGGAATTAGGTATAGACCCATCCCCTCCGACACGTCATTGTCGTCGCATGCCTTGACGAACTTTCGAAGCCACGAGAAGAGTTTGAGGGGTTCCTTCCCGTTGAGCATCGGGGTACCCCCGAAGGAGAACTTCATGTTCTTGGCCGTCCGTCCCATCTTGCGAGCTTGCGACGCCCCGTAGGTCGAGTGACGGTTGCGCAGGCGGTACGATCCGTAGTCGAAGACGCCCGCGAAGCGATCGTCCGGACATTCTAGGACCGCCAACTTGCCGGAACCCGCCTTGGTCCCCACGCGGTCTTCGTCGTCGTCAGTTGTCGTCGGTGACTACGAGGAAGATGTAGACGACGACGACGGCGAGGGACTACGATGCCGCCGTGTCTTCCCCTTGTTGCGGCTCTTCCGCATGTCCACGGGGGAATCCCTGCGTGGGGCATCTTGAGCGGAGCCTGCTGAGCTCGCCGCAATGACATTAGAAACTTCGGCAACCAACGACTCGCGGAACGTCGACAACGCCGTATCCAGATCTGCCATCGCGAGAGGCGTCGCCGGACCCTGACCTTGATCTTTCAATCCCGTCCGATCACCGTGACGTCGAGGAAGCAAGGTATCGGCCCCCGGTGGGACACGTCGTGCCTTTTCGTCCACGAGATCCGCCAATGGTGGAGGCGGAGTGAAGAGAATCCCTGATCCACCCGCGCATTCCCCGGGTGCGGCGCCCGCAGGGGTTACCGCGGATGCACCCGCCGGCGTATCGCTAGCGGTCACGTCCAACCTGGGGAGGTCGGGAGGCCACGCCATCGTAGTGGCCGTGCGGTAATCGACGACAGATCGACGCGGAGATCCACGTCGTCTTAACTCAACAAACCAACCAACGATCGGGGAACCGGCTACCCGATGCGGGCGTGGCAACGGCCGGAATCCCCTGCTGCTCCACTAGAAATTGTGGCGGTTCTCGGCACCACCACTTTGGTTCGTCGACCAGCCGAAGTGACCTCTTCATCAGCTCGGTCCGTTGTAGGAACTGCCCCGGAAATCGACCCACAGCCCAGCCTTCCCCCAACGGGAGGAGAGGATCACGGCAAAGCCCAGGGGGGAATCGTAGTCCAAAGCACAGTTGGTTTTATCAAACGGCGATGGGGACGGCCTCCCCACTGTCAATGAACCCCTCACCAAACCGAGCGCCAGCGGCCAAAGTGGCCACCCCAAATGCGCCAAACAGATAAATCCCTCCAAAGCCAAAACTTCAAACAAGTAGTAGGGGGGTTGGGAAAAACACAAGGGAAAAACCCCGCCCCCGACCAGATCTGATCTCCCTGAGATTCGGACAGGTCATTCCCTTGCTGGCCCGGATTGGGATATTTTGTGGGTGCCCCTGGGAGTGTGTTGTCCAGAGCTGAGGGGTCGCGCCCCTTCCAGCCGCGGAACCCCCCGTTCGCCACAGTTGTGCGCAGCCCCATTCCGGTAGACAGAATAAGATAAAAAGTGAAGGAGCGCTGAAGGAGTTTCGTCAACGGCTAATGAGACGAAGCCCCTGAAAATATGCTCACAAACCGTGTCCAAAGGTCGCAGTGGAATCGCCACGTCCCGACTAAGTCTTAGACCTGGCGGTTGTATCTGTCGAAACCAAGGACTAATTCGAACAAATGGGAATTGCAAGGGACGACCGGGCCGACACCTGGCGCGGCCACAACACAAACTGGGAAAACATGAGCTTCAGCAGCGCCGGCCAGCGTCTGATCTGTTTTAAGTCCTGCTGCATGCCAACGGGTCGGATCGGGGCACTCATGATGCGGTGGGCAGCTAGGCTGGCCACCCGGCCAACAGATGCCGTCAGTCCCGCGATTCACATCGTGCGCCAGGCTTGTCGCGAGATGTGAACAGGTCAGACACTGTCGCCGTGCACTAGGGCTGTTATATAGGACGTTACGGACAGTTTCGGACAGTCCAAAACTGTCTTATGGCCTCACGGCTGTCCAAAACGATTTTGGACAGTTTTGGACTGTCCTCAAGGCAAAAACAGTAGACCCTCCTTCTCCAGGTAACGTGACCAGGAGATACGACTGAGATACGTCGCGTGGAGGCCAGCTGGAGGCGCTCAGAATCCGTGGTCAGCCGCGAGTCGCTGCTCGAGACGCTTCAGCCAGGTCCTCCGCCACCCGTACGCATCACGCTACACTACACACCACTACCGATGCATATCTCCCGTCGTCGTGGTCCCCACGACGTGGCATTCGCTTCCTTCTTCCCCACCGCACTCCCTCGTCGCCATGGCGAGCCCCCCCCCACTCGGGCCTGGCGGCCCCGCCAACAGGCCCATCCAGCGCGCGCGTCCTGGCCGTGGGCCCAACCCTGCCCGACAGTACGTTGTGGTCTCGGGGGCACCAGGGCACCAGCAGATGGCGTGCAAGGCGCGGGGCTGCTCGTGGTCAAGGGCCTACCACGCAAGCCGCATTGAGGAGCACCTTCTCGACTGCCAGCTGGCAAAGTCCGAGTTCCCCACCATGCTGCGCGACCTCGGGCGCGCCCCCGACGGCGACCCACTCGTGCCGGGTGTGCCGCCCGAGTGGCTACCTGGCGTGCAGCTCGCTTTTGTAGAGGCAATGCTGCGGTTCGCATTGCCGTTTGGTACCTTTGATTCCCCTCTTCGGCGCACGGTGTTCACTCGGGTGAGCCACGGGCTGTTTACGGGGCCTGGAACGCGGCAAGCTGTTTCGGGGGAGATGCTCAACAAGGTGGCGGACAAGTCCTTTGCGGCAATGACGGCTCGCATCGTCGGAGCTACGAGCTACACGCTCTCCATTGATGGGTGGACCGATTTGAGAAACCGTGAGGAATACAATTTTATGGTTTGCCTGCCATTGTCTCTTTTTGTGCCTACTTTCTCGTTGGGTGTTGGCGCTGCCACCGCGAAGGCGCTGCTGGCGCGGCTGACAGCTGAGGTGGCGGCCCTAGACGCTCTTCTCGCGGCGGCTCGCACCGCAGCTCATCCAGCTGCTGCAGGCGGTGCGGCGGGCGGTGAGGCGGGCGGTGCGGCGGGTGGCGCGGCTGACGACGTGGCGTGGTGGCGCGAGGCGGTGGCCACGTATCCTCAGCTGTTGGAGCTGGCCAAGCGATCTTTCTGGGTACTGGTCACGGACTCGCCAGATGTGATGGTGCGTGTCCGCCGATTGGCTCGAGCAGCGGGCCTCGCCACTGTCGCGATTGGATGTGCTTACCACGCCATTTACTTGGTCGCCCGTGATTGTGCCAACGTCGAGCCGTTTGGGAGGGAGGGCCTTGCGCGATATGACGCGCGTGGCGGTCTTTTTCAAGCGTGACAATCGTGCTCGTGCCATACTGGAGGCCGCCCTGGCAGCTTTGCGCGCCCTCGGGCGAGGCATGGTCGACATGGTCACTTTCAGCGAATCACGGTGGTGCGGGATTCATTTGACCGCCGAGTCGGTGCGTCGCTGCCTGCCTGCACTGCAAGCCGTCATCAACGCCAACCAAAACTCGGCAACGGGCTTTGACGTGCCGCCAGCGGTTGCGGCGTGCATCCTCGACCCGGCGTTCGGGCAAGGCCTGGCGGCGGCCAGCCCGTTCCTTGCCCAGATGTTTGACTGCACGAGGTTTTTGGAGGCGGACGCGGCACCGCTCTCGTCTTTCGTGGCGGCCTTTGTGTTTTTGTGGCTGCTGTTGGACGGCGTGCGGGTGGCGGGAATCCCTGCTGCGTCGAGGTCCTACCTCCGAGACCGCTTGTCGGCTCGCTTTAAGCGGACAGTTGACTGTCACGTTGCGTTGGCTTTCTACCTGGACCCTTTCTGGGCGCCGATGTGGGGCCGCGCCGGCTCCTTCTCGTCGGGGGGCAAGACCATGATCGAGTGGCGGAACCAATCGCTGGACGAGATGGCCGGGGCGACAGACGGCGCCCTGCGGGCCGAGTTGTCGCGGGAGATGCAAAGCTTCATGCGCGCACACCGGCTCATGGTGGTGCCGGAGGCAGACGAGTGCTTGCACCCGGTCGGCTACTGGCACCTCCACGGCAGCGCGTACCCCTGCTTGCAGCTTATCGCCGTGCGCCTACTGGCCGCCTGCCCTACGTCTGCCGGCGGCGAGCGGTGCTTCAAGCGAGTCTCGGCCGTGATGAGCAAGAATCGGAGCACCGTGTCTGTGGCCAAGGCGACCAAGCAAGCGCAAATTATGTACAATGGTGGGCAACTTGAGCGCTCTGACGCCATTGACTCCTTTGTGCGCTCAAAGCAAGAAAAACATATGCGGCGGGATATGGCGGTGGGGGTTCCACAACCGGGTGCCGGTGGAGCACATGTGGGACAAGATTTTGATGTATACTTTTTGGACGCCGAGGGAGCTGGAGAAGACGATCCGCTGCTTCCTGACTTGGAAGCAGGGGAAGTAAAGGCCGTCGTCGACGCTCTTTTTGCTGTTGTTCCTCTGGATACAGATGATGAGCTGTGACGCGGGCGCAGGCGTATGTTTTTTTTTCTCCAACATGTATGTACACATCCCTGACTGTTGAGAGGTCAAAAACCAACTACGCCACATGACCGGTGTGACTGGCCTGGGGAGCTGAACATCACCAGTTCAACACTGACCACCTGAGCTTCAATGAAGGCAAGCGCCTGGTCAGGCCATGAAAAAAGTCAGAGAACCCCCCCCCCCCCCCCCCCCCCCCCACCCCCCCCCCTCACTTACCCCCAGTCTGTCCTTGTTCTCAATACCCGCGCTCAGCAACACCCTGAGCGAAACGTACTCACCACCTTCGTGGTGGGCTTGCCGATGACATCACCCGCTTTAAGCAGAGCGACACGCAGGTGGAGGTCGAGTAGCCGTACTTGGTGGTGGTGTCGGCGGGCGGAAGGGTCATCCGCCGCTACTGGATCAACGGTTGCACGTCGGTCCAGGGTGCCCGACAGCCGCGTAGGCAGTCACAGGGGCGGGATCACAGGCCGGGCGGGGGGGGG
>Ga0209093_1000599_pt1 | contig 19841 bp, 22 predicted proteins | sample SidtaG_4_FD_187450 | JGI IMG/M metagenome (GOLD analysis project Ga0209093, IMG submission 187450) | Marine algal microbial communities from Sidmouth, United Kingdom - Sidmouth_Male1 metaG (SPAdes) (version 2) | ecosystem: Host-associated > Algae > Red algae > Unclassified | place: Sidmouth... | reverse complement strand
AAAAGGGGGGCGGGGGGAAGAAGGCATGGGGTGGGGTGGTGAGGGGGGGGCACGGTTTGCTGGACGACGGCGCGTGCTCGACGTCGGTGGGACCGTGTCGCTCAATCATGGACTGTCAATCTTGTCTTGCTCGATCGCTCAATATCAGGACGATTGAAGGAGGCTCGACCCTCGCACGCGGTCGATCGTTATTCGTTTATATAGTAGGTACTATATAAACGAACAGCACATAATTGAATAGTTACTGTACACGTCCCTCTAAACGCGATTTTCGTTCGGGTCCCGATTCGGGCATACAGTGCATCGGCCAGCGCTTTCGCTACACTTCTGATGGACAAAGCAATGCGCATCCTCCGATGCGAGCCCGATGACAAATACACTTCGGGAAATAACTATTTTTGCATTCGTGCGGTTCGGAGTTAACTATGTCGGCAGCTGTCCACGGCAGCAGTTCAGACACGCGTAAAATTTTTTATTGATTGAATTTGTGCTGCTGTCAGTGAAGCGGGCGTGGTGCAGAGGTGAGATCCCATGCAAAGACAGTGGGCGCACGAGCAAGAGCACGGAAGGACAGCCACGAAGAGGAACGAGCACACATACAGAGGACAACTAGCGCATGAACAGAGGACAACTAGCGCATGAACAAAGTCAGAAAGAGCAAGGAGAGAGCCCATGGCATTCGTCTCAATCAACAAGATCGCCGAGCCAGCCACTCTCCACTCGGACCAACCTTTTCTCTTCGCCGATCCGCCGGACCACATCCCCCCTCTCCCCCTCCCGCTCCCCCCCTTCCCTTCGGGAACATACCGACTGACGTTGAGGGTACCAAGGTTATCTGAAAGGAAACGAAGACGAGTCGACGCGTACAAAGGGAAGCGGGAAACAAACGCAAACAGAAAGAGTAAGCGCACGCCGAAGCAGACTATGTTAGAGAGCACGCACGAAGGCAGATGCTCGAGTCGATGCCAAGCGGCGCACAAGACAAGCAGAGAAAACAAAGATAACAAGGACTGCAAACCGATCGGTCATGCCCACCACAATCAACTGAATGATGCACAAACGCGTAGGCACATGTACTCACACACGCCGAAGTCGCTGAATAAAAAGCAGCACAGGAAGAACAAACACGTCGTGGGGGCTGGTGGTGGTGGGGGCCGAGACGACGCCGCACGGTTGGAGCCAGATCACGACGAGGACAAGGCAACCGGCCGGGCCGCACACCAACGGACCTCACGGGGAGAATCCGCCAGCAAGTCGCGGAGATTGCAACGTGGCGATCTGTCAGTCTCGCAATCTCGTCATCATCAGCACTGAGGTGCGTACAATTCCTCCATTCCACAAGGTACCTCATTCGAGGTGCGTTCGACAGGATCGGAACTTCGATGCACATCGAAGACTGCAGCGAAAGCGCTCGCTGTTCGAGTGATGCGCATCGGGCGGGAACGATTGGATGTAGATGAAGAAAACACAAAGGCGGACTATGGGACCTGAGGATGGAGTGGCGTCTACTTGGGACTTTTCCCCATCGAAGGCGCATTTCCGATGACATCGGGACCCGACAGGATCTGGTCATCGGAAGGGGGTTTCGATGGACATATATGAGACCTTCGATGAGAACCGTTTCGATGACAGGGACGTCATCGGCCGATGACACTGAGAATCCGTGCCGACACATTTAGAAGAACTACATAAATCTACGCGAATGTATTGCCTCACATCTCATCACATCGCGACCTTCGACACGGCCAAGGTCGACATCGCTATGTCGGGGTCCGGGCACCACAGCGTGAAGCTGCGTGCTTGACATGTACAGGCTCGGGGCGTCGGCCCTATCGCGTGAGTGACGATATTTCGACATCTTGACTGCACAAACGATGGATTTGTTTGACGCTCGCAGTCCTCTGGCTTGTGCTTCGCGGTGCGCCGCGTGCGGCGACATTGCGGTTTTTTTTTTGCTGGCAGAGACCAAGTCAAATGCGTTCGCGGCACCCGTCCTCGTGAACAAGATGGTCTCGACGACGGCGGAAAGGATGTCTGCTGAGATAACTGGCGCGGCAAATACATATGAGTTGTATACTGAACGGAGAGGATCCGTGGGATCCATATACAGGATCATCCAGTTGTCCAATCATATGGGTCCCTGCTCGGGCTCTCTAGCTCAAGTCACATTGATTCGATGTGCTCGATGAGTACCTCGATGGCCCTCATCGACCTATACTTCAATGGGTCGATGGCGCATCGAAGCCGCGATGAGGCTTCGATGGAGAAAAAGTCCGAACTAGTGTCTATTCTACCGAGTGCATCATTTCATGCCCTGGGCATCACTTCATGCACTTTTTTGGCACCAGTTTTTTCGTGCTTCCCGGCCTCGCACGCTCCTATTGACAACAGAAACGGACCCAAAGATGTCTTGATACTCTTAGAGGAACGCGGAGCCATTGTGCTACAGATACAAACGGGGGGTGCTCCAGACGCCAGAAAAAGGGGGGTCGACCCGTCGTAGTCTGGCCGTGTGAGAGGGTGCATCATTTGATGCACCACTGGGCATCATTTGATGCCATTTTGCGGTAGAATAGACACTAGACGATGTCCAGGCCACGACCACACGCCGGCAGCGGTCGAGCGGCGGCCACCTCCCCATGCCTTGGGGTCGTTAGAGCACTTCCAACAACGTCCGCATCGATCCAGTTCCGCATAAATTGAAAGCGCCACGCATGTCGCCGTGTACGCCTGTGATTGGGTTTCGATCCGCGGCGAGCTCTTTACGAAAGGGTTCCACAAAGGTTCTGGCCGACCTGATGTATTTGGTGGAAAACGGGGGCTCCTGTATGAATCGGTTTGCGGAATGCGAAGGCGACGTTGGTGGTTGCGACCTTCCGAACTCACGCGACCCGACATCTCGCACCACCGTGAGAGGGGCGCTGCGTGTCCCCCGTCAGTCGGCATCATTTGAGCGTCCGATCGTCCTTCAATCGTCCTTAACTGGATGACGCGGCACATGTTTACATGTCCATTCTAGCGTGAATATGCCGTCGTTCCGGCGATCATCCGTCATGAGAGAGACACGTTTCAGGTCACCACGTGCCTCAGAGTGCTCAAAGCGCCGTCACCTGATCAGATTTCCGTTTCCATCGGGTCGACTCGTTTCCGAAGGCGACCGCGACACCTACGTTGTGGGGCCAGCCTTGGCGAGATGGACGATCCAGAGAACATCACTCGAACATCCACTGAGGGCAGGGCACGTGCACCGCAGTTGACGGAGACTGGTCCAGAATGCCCGTTTCTGTCCCTTGGAGTACAGGTCTGCGGGGTGTTGCGGTCCACCTCCACGCTGGGATAGTAGCAGAAAGGTCCTGTGCGGGCCCGTCCTCGGGCCGAGTGAGGTGGCCCTCACGTTGCCGGTGTTGCTCGACGCCCCACCAGGTGTGATGACGAGCTGAGGGAAGGGTCGCGAATGGACCTGGGTTTTGCTGAAGAGATCGTCCACTTTAGACTTCTCAGTCCACCAAAAACGCCACACGCTGATCACTGGGCAAAGCAGCGGACGTGCAAGGCGCCATTGTGAAGGCCTCCGCCAAGGCCACGTCGTCTCTACTGGCTACCATGGAGCACCCACACTCGGCCGCTAGCGCAAGCAGCGCGGCTGGCCTCCAGCGTGCCCGTGCGGCCGGCATCGACCTTGCCCGCGCGGCCGACCTCGAGCGTGACCGCGCAGCCGCCCGAGAGGTGGCGCGCCGTCTCCAGGGAATTCTGGCGAAGAAGGCACAGTCTGCGAGGCGCCGGCTTGGGCTGGCGCAGGCCATTCGTATGAACTACGCCGCCGCGATGGCCTGAGATGAGGCCACTCACGGCACCCGCTGCCAGGTGTTTCGATTGTCGACGGCAGCGGACGGGACGGTGTCGACGGACAAGGCCGCCAGCGCTTTCAGCCGCACGGCGACTGACGGCTGTGTGACTGATGAGGACGTCGAGCGCAAGGAGGCCAAGGTCGAGGCCCAGGTCGAGGTCCACTTGAAGAACGCTGCAGCGTCCTGAACACGCGCTATAACGCGCTTTCTGTGATAGGGACAAGTGCGCACGAGCGGCCCTTACCGGGCCGCCTGAGCCGGCTCATGACGGGCCGCCTTCCTCGTCGCTGCGCTGCATTTTTTGGCTTGAGCCATCCAGGGGGGCGAGCGGGAACGGGGCAGGGGAGGTACGAAGGGAGGGCCGTTTGCCGTATTTATTTTGTTGCTATCGTCTCTGCGTAGTCTGTTTTGTGTTGTATCTCTGCGGCTGTGGCGGACAGCCAGCTGTGTTGTAAATCATTCTGCTTTGTCAGCCGGCCGAGTACTGGCTCCGAGGGACAAAAACAGGGCGCTAGAGAAAAGCAGGGAGTATCATGGGCGGGGGGCGGTGACGGGCGCGGATGTGCAATGACCGAAGACCCTCTGATGAGTCTGCAGTAGTCTCCCAGTGACAAGCCCTCGTATCGACGGCAGCCTCGCCGTCGGGGGGGGGGGGCACGCTGCGCAGACATCCACGCGGCCGAGACCAGAAAACCCCATCACGGGGGCGGCTTCTTCGTTGCGGGGAGACGTTGTCCCAAGTGCGACTCGGCCGAGTCAATCGAAGGCCACGAAAGCACTGCCGCGCTGCCGTTATTGCCGCGATTTGCAATCAATGAATGAGGTGATGGGATACAATTTCGGTAGATCAGATAGAATATCACAAATCTCGGCCGGCGTGTGATGCGGTTGCAACAAGCGTCGCAAAAGATTAATAGTCGGATCAAGTGGAGTGGTGTGCCTCCACGACCGGACCACAGGCGGTGCCCGAATCCAGGTATTGGTGGACCGACTCGATCTGAGACGCACTGGCACCAAATACATTGTGGGCGGGACAGCGGCGTTGGGCCCTTCCTGACGAAGGGCACCCAGTGTCAGCTAAATGTGCCTCCAACGTGAACGGGAGGGACCATCGACAGCCTGGCAAAGATTCTCGGAGCTCCACTCAGGGCTGTGCACGTGCAAGGATGTTTACAATGCTTGTGTGTCCGCTCGGCGAGGTTCTCGGGTCGGGATACGTGAGCAGCCGCCCCTGCATCGTGTCTCACCTGCACCTAGTGTAGCAAGGGCCATGAATCACGCATGTGGTCGATGGAGAGGGCTCAATAACAGACAGCTGACCACACAAACCCCCCTCCTTTTGCCTGCCGACGCGGGCGGCCGCGCAGGCAGGTTGATTATTGTCTGGAGAAGAATGGCCGCAGAGCAGGGCCAGACAGCTGACCACATGAAGCCGCTTCTGTGTTCTTGGCTGACGCGGGCGGCCGCGCGGCCAGGTTGTTTATGGATGGAGATGACTGGCCGCAGAGTAGGATCCATAGGCGGCCCGTAGGCTTGTTATCACGCTGCGCTGCGTGAGCCGACGTGGAACGGACACGCGACGCGAGGCCACAGAATGCGAGAGGAGCAGCCAGGCGGGCACAGCGGTGGGGGGTGCGAGACGGGCATGGCTGCGTGATCTGACGGCATTCTAGCACCCCGCTGGGCGCCGACGAGGACCTGAACGCACGCCACCTACCGTTTCCCCCGACTCGCCGGACCCCACTCCAACGCTGTGCCTGCTGCCAGAATCCGCCCTGCCCCACCCCATCGCCTATCGCCATTGCCATGTCGTCGCTCTTGGGCGATGGTGCTGAGGCCTGCCAGACGCACAAACCCTTTGTGGCCACGCACGTGGCCAAATTTGAGCGCGTTCTTCGAGAGCTCAGCGACGGGGCCTCCACTGGGGGCCCGATGCCTGCGGCGCCCACCGGCGCCGGCGACGATGCGGCCGGCCGCCGAGACGCCTCTTCCGATGACGACGCCGTCGTTGCGGCGGCGGCTGTGGCCGCCGCTCAATTCTCACGCAAAGGAGGGGCAAGGGACGCGCAAGAGGCGGCCAACGTTCGAGGTCAAGTGGCCGTGTACGCGGCCGTTGTTGGTGCTGGGGACAAGGCTGGCGTCGTCCTGTCGGCGGGGCGCATTGTCGGTGACGGCAACGGCAACGAAATCAACAAGCCCGACGCCGGCCTGTGCGTTTATCGGGGTCCTGCTCTCGTGGCGGCCAACGCGCTGTCCGCCTTTGAGGGTCCCGCACTTTTCATTCCGAAAGTGCCTGTTGAAGCGGCCTCGAAACATGCTGACCACGGCGGCAAGCGCAAGGCCGTCGGCGGCCCTCTGGAATGCGGCAAAGTGGGTGGTAAGAAGGTTAAGGTGGAGGGCCACGCGGCCTGGAACGAGGCCTGCAGGGACGGTGGCACCTGCGTGACGCAGGGCAGCATGGCCGACCATCAGCCACCGAGGCCCGACGAGTTCGAGGCCGCCGAGATGGCTGTTGAGGACATTGGCAGGAGCGCGGCGGCGTTCGAGACGCCGATGAAGAACCTCCGCGCCCTATCGGCGACGCACTACACTGTCATGCGCCTGCTCGCCACAAAGACTGCCGCGGTAAACAAGCACCTCGCTTCTGCGGGTAAGACGTACCGCACGGCGGTTCGCTGGGCCGCCGCGTGCCACAATGCGATGTCGGCCCTTCACAAGGAGTACCAGGGCACCCTCGTCCGCACCGCTGTGCCGTCCACCACGACGGCCATGTTGCCTTCCGAGGCCGACACGGCCGCCAAGCACGTCGCCGGAAGTGATAGAGCGGCATCAGCGGCTGGTCGCACAGCCCCGGAGGCGGCAGTGGCGAGCGACAGTAATTACAGTGATGTCATTCTCGGTGGCGTCCCACTTGCGTGGGAAAAGCTGAAGCTCGGCACGGCCGAGAGCACTGCCGAGAACGCGCGTGACCGCGGGCAGCAGGACGCAAGCCAACTTGGTGCCTAGGACCAGGGCGACAACCAGGGCTCTGGCCTGGCCGGCTGTGGCGGCCAGAGCTTGGCCAACAGACGTCTCTGTATTTGTGCCAATCCTGGCGTGCTCCGGCGCGCGCATGGGGATAGAGGGGGTGTATTACCACGATCAGGGGGGTTACCTCTGGAGGAGGGAGGAAACGGCTGTCTAGGCCGCTCGCGCGACACCCGCTATGGGACTCGGGGTCCAGGAAGTCGGGCCGATCGAAACGGCAAGACCTGAAGACACGGTTTACTTGCCGGCGACGACGGTGCCTCCCACCGTCGTCGCCATTCGTTCTGAAAGGGCGGAAACCGTTGCCCGGGCTCAATTTCCCGATTGGTAATTGACCCGGGCAGTCACCAACTCATGCAGGTAATTCCCCCCATGCATATCAAGTCCCGCGAAGCTATCATTACAGACGAGCGGGAGTGACCGTTCCGCGCGCAACGCGCTGGAACTGCCGCGTGGCGCCCGGTCGGTCGTCGCCTGCCGCGCCCTCTGGCCGCGGCAACCCCCCCGGCGGGCGCGACGGCCGGGCGCGCCCCTTCGCGGGCTCGCACCCGCGCGCACAGGCGGGTCCGCCGTCTCCGTGCCCGCGCCCCCGCTCCGTCCGCGCCCACCGTCGTCGGCGTCGCCGACCCCCGCCGGCCGTCGCACCCCCGGTGCCCCGCGAGCGGCGCCGCCGTCACCGACGGGGTGCCATCGTACTACATCCCTTTTGGCTGAGACGGAGCCGTCCCCGGCGACGCCCCCCGATAGCCCCGGTGGGGCTCTGTCCGCCGCGCCCCCGACGCGACCGTCCGCCGACCTCGTCTTGGTCCCGCCCGCCGCGCCCCTGGCGATCCCGTCTGCGGCTGACGCTGCGACGGGGGCTGTTCCGGCGCCTTCCACACCGGCGACGCCGGGACTGACGAGGGCACGTCCGCCCATCCCGGCGCGCCCGACGTTACCGCCTGGCTTGCGGCTGCCGTACGACCCCAACGGTCGTGAGTGGCGGAAACCGCCCCGCCCGGCGGGTGCGGCGGCGGCGACTAGTGGGGGTGGGGCCGCGGCGTCCCCGGCGTCTGCCGTGGGAGCGGGCACCACCCCGGCGCGAGGCAGGGGTCCCGCGGTCGCGTCGGAGGAACGGCCGCCGTTGTTGGGGCAGGCGGCCCCCGTTCTCCCACCACGGCCGTCGCCGCCCGCCGTCCGAGCGTGGCTCGCCCCGCTGAGGCCGACCGTTGCGGCGGACGATGGGCCGCTTGTCAGCGATGTCTTCCGGTCCGCCCATCTCCTAGATGTCAACGGGGCGCAGGCCGTGTGGCGGGCCTTCCAGCAGTTCGCCGCGGCGGCGGGGTACGACGCCCGGCCGGCGGCAGAGCGCGACTTCGGGTCCTTCATCCGCTCCGTCGGTAGCAGCGTGGCGTGGTTGCGTTGAATGTTGCGGTGCAACCCGGGCCCGGTGCTTTTGGTTCCGCACCCCGCGGCTGAGCTACCTTCGTCGCCGGCGGCGAAGAGTAAGCCTACCTCGAGGACTCGCGTGCTCGTCTGCGCCTCCGCCCCGCGGTCGTGTTCGGCCACTCCTTAGCGCGTTTCAACTTCGGGAGCGCGGGTCCCTTCCTCGCCCTGAGCCCGGTGGGCCCGACGACCGCGCCGGAGGATCTGGCGTTGGCAGCCGCACGCGCCTCGCGCGGCGAGCTTGTGAGCACCCGCCAGGCGGGGCACGGGGCGCTTTTCGCGCCCGTGCGGTCCGGCATCGGGTTCGCCCCAGCGCAAGTTCCCTTTCCGCCGGCGATGGCCACGCGGTGCGCCACTCCGCGGCTGCTGACGTACGAGTATCCGCCCGTCATACACCAACAGCAGTCCCTGCTCCAGGCGTACCCGTGTCATTCCATCCAGGGTGCGGCGTACGTCATGATGACGGCGGATATCGAGTCGGGGCTGATCCGCGCGTACCGCGGGACGCACCGCGTGTTCGAGCCGTCGCCGTGCTACTACGCCCTGCCGGAGAAATTCTCGGTCGAAGACCTGGAGTCGGGTGATCGATCCGCCGCGGACTCCTTGGCGGAGTACGCCGCCATTGCACGGGCGGTGCCCTGGGCAGCAGTTCTTGACCGGCTGCCCTACCACAACGTCCCCACCCGTCAGGACCTTAGCACCTTGCTGCCCGACCTAGTGGGCACCGTCGCGGACCGCTGGTGCCCCTACATCCGCATCGTGGGCGTCTCGCGGTCGCCGCGAGCCCCGTTGGGGGTCATGCTGGCGGAGCCGATGCTCGTGGACGCCGTCCCGCGGGTGCTACCCGTGACGGAGGAGGCCTGGGCTGTGCCCTCCGGCTCCCCCCTGCCCGACTCGGGGGATGTCCCGCCGTCGACGGAGGAGGCGGCCGCGTCGGCCGCGTATCGCGCACGGAAGCGGCGGCACGCCGACATGGAGCTTGGCGGCCCTGTTCATCCCGGGTCCGCCGATACTGGGTCCCCGGCCGACTGCTCGCCGGGTGCCCCGGCTGGGCCAGCCGCCTTCCCGGCGCCGGGGTCGCCCATCGCCGAGCTGGTCTCTCACGGGCCCGGAGGGGGCGAAGAGGAGGCGCACGCATGGGGTTCCGCGGGTCCAGGCGCGGGGCCCAGCGGCGGAGCCGCGTCGCGCTCAGCGGCCAACACCGACTGGGACCGTTATCCGGCGGCCCGTGATGACGGGTCCGGGTCGGCACCTGACGGTCGCTGGGCTGAGGAGCGGTATGACGACTACCCCGGCACGGCCGGCGCCGACTTTGGGGACGGGCGCCCGGCCGATGCTGACGGCGGCGCCGTAGGCGCCCGCCACGACCGCGGGGACCGTCGGGAGGGCGGAGTCGGCCGCGGTACCGATGCGTGGGATGAACGCGCGTGGCCGGCGGCCAGTCACGACAACGGTCGCAGCCATGATGCTGCCGGCCGCGACGGCCCCATGTGGCGCACCGACGGCGGCCAAGGCCGCGGGGGCGACGCCCCTGGTGGGCTTCAGTGGGGCTCGGAGCCCCGACGGGACGGCGGGGAATACCCCACCGCCGGCGCCGGGGCGGCCGCCGGGTCGCAGAGCGGCGCCCAGGGCGGTTTCCACTGGGGGTCGAAGTCCCGCCGGGACGGCGGGGAATACCCCGCCGACGGCGTCGGGACGGCCGCCGGGTCGCACCGCGACACCTTTGGCGGCCGCCTTTAGGACTCAGAGCCCCAGCGTGACGGCGAAGGATACCCCACTGCCGGCGCCGGGGCGGCCACGGGGTCTCAGAGCGGCGCCCAGGGCGGCCGCCACTGGGGGTCGGAGTCCCTCCAGGACGGCGGGGAATACCCCGCCGACGGCGTCGGGACGGCCGCTGGGTCGCAGTGCGACGCCGATGGCGGCAGCCACTGGGACGCGGAGCCCCAGCGTGACGGCGGGGGATACCCCACCTTCGGCGCCGGGGCGGCCGCCGGGTCCCAGAGCGGCGCCCAGGGCGGCCGCCACTGGGGGTCGGGGTCCCGCCGGGACGGCGGGGAATACCCCGCCGACGGAGTCGGGACGGCCGCCGGGGGCCCGCGCTCTGCGTGCTGGGACGTCGGTCCCGACAAAGACTGCCCAGCGGCGGCGCTGCTGGAGCTGGAGACCGTGAGCCCCGTCGCGACTCCCGTCCCGGGGCAGCCGGACGTCGCTTACGGCTGGTGGCTGTCCTCTCTGTGGGAACCCCCTGCCCCGATGACAGCCACGGCGTGGCGGGACTCGCCCACGTCCGGGAAGGTCGTGGCCCTCTTTGGGCACGACGCGGCCGTGAACTGGGCCGAGGTGGGTCCCCCGGAGATCACCGCCGCCCTGGTGGAGTACGCCCGCATCGGGCTCGCCGGCGTCGGGCCGCCCTGCCTCGAGACCCCGCGGACTCGGGAGAAGTGGTTCCATGCCACCCGGAGGCGTGTCCTGCGTAGGCCGGGCGGCCCCGCTCACGTGTGGTAGTACCGCCGCCGCGACTGAGGGCGTCGCCCTGGCCTCGTAGGTGCCGCGCTTGCTATGGCGGCGTTAGGCCGTCGGCTGCCTTGTCGAAAAGCCGCGGGCTTTCTCCTTCTGCCCAGAGTGTGAAAACACTCCAAGCCAACCCCACCCAGTCGGGGGGAACGCGAGCCAGGCCGTGTCGCCGGGCTGTCCTGTCGGGGAATACCCGCCCCGGAAGGAAGCCCCGAAGAGCACCCACGCACGGCGTCGACCGGGGAAGGACGCCCCGACCGACAAACACGAGTTGTGTGACCGGAAGTGTACTTGCCCGCCTCGAAGGCCTCGGGGCAACACTCACACCTCGCCCTCTTATCCCGTCCGCTCCCCTCAGACCCTCCGAAAACCCCCTCTCAGACACCCTCAAAGAAACCTCAGAAAACCCTCCCCTCAGGGCACATGGGGCCAGTCTCAGCGGAGGGCGGCCGAAGCTTCGGACACCGCCTTGAGTAGAGACGGGGAAAGGGTGCTACGTGACACCCTTGCGGCGCCCCGGTGTCAGGGGCGCGGTGTAATACTGGTCAATGGTCCAAGTCGGGTTTACACAACATTAGGCCCATAACTGGGAGGCCTGCCCGGGGATTTACTAGTCCAAGAGAAGTCTCGAGATCGCGGTTGTGGTTGGTGAGTCACGGGGGGATCACAAGTGGATCGCCACCGGAATGATTCGAAATATGCGTCGGACATATTTCCCTCGCTAGAGCCAGTGGCCGTTTGGGACTGACTGGATCCGGCCGCCCCTGACGCGAATCCACGTGTCCCCTCTTGATAGGGAGAGAAATGGTTCCCCGAGTGTGGGGGCCAGGGGTCCGGCCGTCACAGTTCCCCCTTCTAAAGGGGTCGCCGTCCCGGCGGCCCAGGGCCAGGGGGCGGGCCTGCCCGGGGGTTTCGGGCGGGCCACGACGGCTAACCGGCCTCCCTCCAGTGTGGGGCCCGGGTGCTGCCCCGGCTGGTGCCGGCGATGGCCACCAGGATCGGGGGGGGGGTTGGCCCGCCGGGGCCAACGGGGGCATGCGCCGTCACCGTGCGGGGTACACGGGGGCGTGTGAGGGGGGCCTGTGTGGCCGAGGTGGGCAACACACGGAGTGCCAGGAGGGGGGGGGGGTCTCCGGATATAGCGCCCCCCCCGGCCCCCCTCCGGGGCGGTTGTTCCGCGCGCCCCGCTGGAGGCGTCGGGGCGCCCCTGTCAGTGTACAGGGGGGCGGTGCGGCCGGGGCGGGCCGGGCAGGCCGTGCCGCGGGGGCGCCGGGTGTGGCTCCCCCCTCCCCCCCTCCCGCTGGGGCGGCTGTCACGCGCGCCCGGCTGGGGGATTCATCCAGGGGGCGGCGCGGAGCAACGCCGCGGGAGGCGACGGGGCGCCCCGGCTAGTGAACAGGGGCCCATAAAAACGGGGCAGGCGGGGCCGACGGGGGTCGGCCGGGGCGGCCGCACACTACCGGCCGTTACCGTACCCCCTCTACCCCCTCCCAAGTTGGGAGTGTCCCCCTCTCACCTGTATCCCCTAGTCGGCCCCGCGTTCCTACTCGGACACGGCCGCCATGGCATCCTTGCGGTCGACGGGCACCACGCCGACGGAGGAGATGACGTCCCCAAGTGCGGAGCGCGTCGGGCGCGAGAAGGCGACGGCGGCCTCGAGTGCGGGGCGCGCCGTGCCGCCGTCGGGCGGGACGCCGGTCCGGAAGGATCGCCACCCCGCAGCGGCGGGGGTCCGAGCCGGCGGCGATGCGCCGGCGACGGGCGCGGCCAAGTCGGGCGGCGCGGCGACGGCGTCCGCTCGGATCGGCGGGGCGCCCGCCAGTGAGGGCGCCGCCAAGGTCAACGGCTCGACGGCGGCCAACCCCCGGGCTGGCGGGGCGGCCGCACCGGCGCATGGCACGCCGAAGGGCGCCACCAAGTCAAGGGGCGCGGCGTCGGCGACGCCTCGCGCGAAGGCTGCCCGTCGGTCGCGCCCGGCAAGCGGCGCGACCCCAAGACGGGAGTCTGCGGCGGCGGGGCAGCCCGCGACGCAGCCGCCGCCGGCCCCCCGCCGGTCCAAGTCCACAACGGGGTCGGCGACGGCCTCCCGTGCGTCAAGTGCGGCGGGGCGGTCGGCCGACGACAACGCGGCGGCCCCTTCCACGGCGGCCGCCCGCGTGCCGCTCCCGCCTAGCCGGCCGCGGACTCCACCGGCGGCGGCGGCGGCGGCCGCAGCGGCCCCGGCCGTTGAGGGGGAGGACCCCATGGAGCAAGGCTCCCTCCCGCCGGTGCCGCGCCGGGTGCGCCCCCCGGCAGTGGAGGAGGCGGGGCCCGCGGGGGCGGAGACGGGGGCGCTAGTCCAGTGGACGCCCCCCCACGCCCCTAGCCAGTTGGGGGAGTGCCGCCTGCGGGCCCTATACGAGGCGATCCCGGTGCCCAAGCAGGGCCCGGCTTGGAAGCGGTGGCTGACGCGTCACCCCGTGCAGTACGAGCTACCTGCCGGGGTGACCGCGGACCTCCCCGCCCTGCTGGAGGCTGTGGACGCGCCGTGGGTGGAGCGCATGGTGGTGCGCCTGTCCAACGTGATGGACGAGGCGACGGCGGGTGACGTTACCCCCGTCGTCGCGTGGGAGTGGGCGTGTTGCTTTCCCCCGTACTTGGGGGAGAGGGACCCCCACTTCCACCAGCAGGACGCCCGTACGGAGCGCCGTGTGCGGGACGCGTCTGGTATTCTGGTGAGTGCTACTCAAGTCGAGAGCACCCAGATCCACGTCTCTGCGCGGCGGGACTACTATGTCCCGACGCCGACGTGGTGGTCGGCGTTGGAGGTGCCCTATGGGTTCCCCGCGCGGATGCCCCGCATCGTAGCCTACTTTGGCACGGTGCTCCGTCGGGGGGAGTCTACCCCGGCGGCGGCCATCCTGGAGACCCAATGGGTACTCGAGGTGGCGGGGGTGTGGTATGCCTCCGCCCGGACCAAAGGGTACCTATGGCACCTGCCCACCGGGGTGGTTGACAGCCTTGTGGAGCTGCACCTCGCCAACTTGGCGGAGGGGGCGGACCCGGAGGCGCAGGCGTATCTCAGCGAGTTGCTGGACCTCCATCAGTCGTTGGACTGGGCGGCCGCTGGTCCGCACATGGCCCGACGAGTTGGCGGGGAGGACGACGGGGCGGCGCGGGCGTTTGTCCACTGTGACAAACGCCTCGTTGAGGGTCGGATTGGCCTCCATGAGGGCCTGGGGGATCCATCATACCCCTATGCTGCGGGGGTGACGGCGACGTCGGCCCCGCCCGAGTCGGGCTCGGGCGCCCCGGGGGCAGTATCCCCGCACCAGCGCAGGCGTACCCGGGGTGCGGCCGAGCGCTCCCCTGCTCTTGGGGGCGCCGTTCGAGGGACTGCCCGCGCTGGGCCGTCCCCCGTGGGACCGGCGACCCGCCCGACGTTCGCCCCGCCCGGGGTGCCGTACTACCCGGCCCTGGGGGCGGGGCAGAACCTCAGCTGGGGGTGCGTTACCTCTTAGTGTGCGCGCGCCCTGGCGACCACTTACCCGACCGCGGCAGGGACGCTTCGGGGGGCCCACGGTGAGCCGATAGTCGCCTCCCTAGTGGACACCCTGGATTGGGTCACCCGGGGTGCGGGGGCCGTACTGCGGGGATCCCTGTCGCCCCTCTCGGCGACGGCCGAGCAGTTTCTGGTGGACACCACCCCCGAGGCCATCGGGTAACAGATGGCCTCTCGGTTGGAGGGACACGGTCAGCGGGTAGCGCCGGGGTCCGCGGTAACCGCGGCGGGCGGGAGCTCCACTCGAGCCCCGTACGCCGTGGAGCCCGCCGCAGCCGCGGTACCCTACTATGGGGGCGGCTACTCCTACTTCGTCGGGGGAGCCTCGGCGGCGGGGCACAATGCCTCTGCCGGGGGGTACACCGCCGCCGGCGGAGGCGCCGAGTCCGGCGCCGCGCTCGACGTGGGGGCCGGTTCCCACGGGTCGGGGGCCGGCCCACGAGTACCCCTTCGACCCACACGTACGTGACCACTACGGGGGGAACGCCCGCGACGACCTCCAGCGGTCGCCGGACAGGGGTTAGCGGCCCGTGCCCTAGCGTGCGGGGGCGGGGGAACGCAGAGTTTGGTGGGTCCCGCCCCCCGTCCGGTCTGTCCCTAGTTGGGTCGGTCGCTCCCCCCGAGTAGCGAGGGGGCGGCCCGTTGTTTGTTCTTGCTTGGAGGGCCCCTAAGCAGGGGGGTGGGTTGTTTCCTTTGTAGGGGGTGTGCGAGGAGTACCCCGCACTAGGGGTTAGTTGTTTGATACCCTTCTTCGCACAGTGAGTCGGTGTTGCATACAGTGTTCGCGAACTTTCTCAGCCGGGAGGTCCTCCACATAGTGCCAGGAGTCCTTCCGGGGTCCGTACCCGAACCATCGGACCTTGAGCATGAGTCGCTCATGTTCGTCGTACCCCTGTCCGACAAAGTGGTCGAAAACAGCCTCAATCGGTTTACTACCCGACGAGGGAAGGGAGGGGACCTGCTACGCGGCCAGTGCCCGTGCCCAGGCCGGGGCACCCTCGGGTGGTTCCGGGGCCCGGGTGGCGTGGTTACCGTTGATAGTGCGTATACCATCGTCACTTCCGATGGTAAGCCGACGCCCGTCTGTCTACAAGATCTGGTAGGGTCCCAGCGTCTTGAAGACGAGTTTCCTCCCCTGGTTCTCGTGCGACTTCACGAATACCCAGTCTCCAACTCGGAGGGCTTCGCGTCGAGCCTGTACGCGCTTGTCGGAGGCCCGTTTGTACCGGGCCTGAGACTTCTCCATGGTATCCTGCACTAGGGGTATCAGGGCGTCGAGGCGCTGGAGGAAGTTCTCCTTGGCTCGCCCGGGGGTTACTATTTCCCCGGTGTCGGCGCCCGCTGTAAGTCGTTCGATCGCCACGGGAGTAAGCCGTCGTGGGCTCGCGAACGCGAATGGGACTTGCCCAGTGCTACTATGCACTTGCGAATTATAAGCCGTTACTACCAGTCTTAAGTACCGGGACCACGTAACCACGTGATCACTTACATAGTGTCGTAATTGCTTAACTAAAGTCTTATGAAACCGTTCGACTTGCCCATTAGTTTGGGGGTGGTACGGCGTGGCATAATTGGTGTCAATACCCAGCGCCTTGAGCACCCCTTGCCAGAGTACGGCGGCGAATTGGGGTCCGTTGTCCGATAAAACTGCATCGGGGATCCGATAACTAGCGACCCAGGTGTCCAAGAAGGCACTGAGGACATCCAGAGCCGAGATGTCCTTCAGCGGGACTGCCCGCGTGACCGTAGTGAAACGGTCACAAATGACTAGGATATACTCATATCCTTCGGGGGTCCGTGGCGATGGACCAAGTAGGTAAATGTCCAGAGCCGCGAAAGGTTCCGTAGCGGGGAACAATCGCATGGGTGCGGTACTCTGCGTACCCATGAGGCGGTTCTTCGCACAGGTCGGACATGCCGCGACCCAACCGAAGACGTCGGTGGCCAATGAGGGCCAATAGTAATGGTTCCTCATGGTCTGGTACATCCGGGAACCACCGGGATGTGCCGCCGAGGGGGACGAGTGTTCCGCCCGCAGCACGTCCTCAACTAGGGACCGCGGGATCAAGAACTGCTGGGAGCCGGCCCGGTGCCCTTCGCGGCAGAGCAGCCCATCCGCATTCTGGTAGAAGCGGGTGGGCTCGGAGGTATCAAGTGACTGCTTGACCTCCTGGCAGAACTCATCGTTCGCCTGCTTCTGGGCTAGCTCGCCCAGGGGTATCCGGGCGGTCTTCCTGTTCTCGGGGAGCCGGGGGTCGAGCACCGCTCCCGACCGGGTGGTCACCCCAACTGTGGGGATCTCTTGGGAGATTGGTCCCGTGTCCAGCCCCTTCGTCGGGAAGCGGGACAGCGCGTCGGCCACCGCGTGTTGGGGGCCGGGCTTTGATTCCACATCATATTCGAAATCCGAAAGGAGGATGCGCCAACTATTGAGTCGATTGTTGGTGCAGACCGTCGTGGATAGTATTCACTTCAGTGCCTTGTGGTCACATCAGATGAGGAACTTGGTGCCTTCGATGTACGGTCGTAATAAACCGACAGCCCACACCACACCCAGTCTCTCATTCTCGGTGACGGTGTAGTTCTTCTCTGCCGGCAGTAGGCCCTTACTGAAGGAACCTACTGGCAGGTACTTGTCATCGGGTTGCTGCTGCAGGAGGCAGCACCCCAGCTGATCGTAGCTAGCGTCTACATCGATGATGTTCTTCCCCTCCTTGCGCGGTATCGCAAGGATGGGCGGGTGGCATAGCTGTTCGCGCAGTTTGTCGAACGCGGCCTGTTCCTCCGGAGTAGGGGGACTCAACCGCGTCGGAAGCTTCACGCTGTTCAAGTCATTCAGCGGCTTCGCTGTCTTATCGAAGTCTATCGTGAACCTGCGGTAGGCATTGCACACGCCCTAGAAACTCCTCAATTGGGTTTGGGTCTTGGGGAAGACGGTATTCTTGATGGCTCTGAGGTTCTTCTCTTTCACACTCAAGCGTCCTGGCCGTACTACGTGGCTAAGGTACTCCACCTCCATACTAAAGAGGTGGCACTTCTGTGCCTTGAGGGTGACCCCATGCTTCCCGAGTAGGGTGAGGACCGTGTCCAAGTGGGACAGGTGGGACTCTGCATCGGCGAAGAAGATGATGAGGTCGTCTAAGTAGACGAGAACATTCTTCCACTTGACTCCGGATAGGATCATGTCAATAGCCCGCTGGAAAGTAGCCGGGGCATTGCACAGGCCAAAGGGAAGATGCGTACACTGGTACGTCCCACAGTGGCATGTGAACGCCGTCTTGGGCTTATCCTCCTCGGCTATGGGGATCTGCCAGTACCCTGAGTTGCAGTCCAACGTGGAGAAGAACTGGGCGTCCCTTTAGGAGTCGAGGCAGTCGTCCATCCGGGGTAGCGGATACGAGTCGCGTACTGTGCGCTCGTTCAACTGCCGATAGTCGATCCAGAACCGGGGACTCCCGTCGGGTTTTGGTATGAGTACCACCGGGCTATCCCACTCACTCTGACTGGGCTCGATGACTTTGAGCTTGAGCATCCCGTCGACTTGGGCCTTGATGAGTTCCCTAGTTCGGGGACCCATCCGGTAGGGGTTGAGCCGGACGGGCTTGGAGCCCGGCTTCAATTCGATCCGTTGCTCCGTGTCCTTGATGGAGCCCAAGTGCCCACTCCAGAGGGCCCGGTACTTCTCTAGTAGGGAGAGCCCTTGGGGCCTCAACCCCTCGGGCACGTTCGAAGTATGAACATGGGGCTCCTCCACGGGGTCCGTCACGTCCGGCGCGGTGGCCGGACTGGGACTTAGTGAAGCCCATTCCTCTCGGGATATGGCGGCCACCGTACCGGAGTAGGCCGACATATGCCCCAGGACCATACCTTTCGGGAGCCGCTTACTCGTACTCCCCGCATGGGTTACTTCCACCCACCACGTCTGGTTGGCGGTGACGTCCATGGTGCCAGTTGCCACATGCACGCGATGGCGCTCATACACTTGATGGCGCTGGGTGATGACCCCATTCCCTTAGAAGGACGTCTGTACTGGGACGTACCCCCTGGACCGCGGGGGCACAACCACCTCGCGGGCCAGACGCACCTTGGCGTCCGCCTGACTAGCGGCACCAGCCTTTCTGGGTTGGTTCGCCTTGGCATGCGACACCGTCTTACCCTGACGGAGGATGGGGACCTTACATCCGTCTAGTACCTGGATGTACCCCTTAGGCCCACAGATGTTGGGGACATGAACGTCGGTGTTGTCGGTTCCCAGGAGTAGAGGGACCGACATTCCGCGCACTACTCCACACGTGACTTGTGTGGAGTAGGTGCCGATTCGCACCGTAAGAGTCACGGTGCCCGTGATGGGAAGGAGTCCCCCATTCACGTCAAACAACTGGGCGGTCGCCGCGTCTAAGGGCGCCACCTTCATCTCCGGGGGCAGTAGCGCCTTTCGTACTAGAGAGACGCCGGACCCTGTGTCGGCAATGACGCGGAGGGCTGGCTCACGCCCCGCGTCCAACCAGATGCGGCTGGCCACCTGATAGATGGACCCCGTCAGGATGGCCACGACATTCCGGCCGTCCAGCCCCCTCGGGAGGGGTGCATCCCGAGGGCGGATCCCCTTGGGTCGGGATTGGATGCGAACTGGCATCACGTCCGCGCCCCGAGTTGGGTCCACCGGTCGCCGCGGGGAGGGCCCAACACCGGTGGTTACTCGTTTCCCTCCTCGGACTCAGAGGAGGTTGCCGGTCCGCACTCGGACTCGGCCCGAGGTTCCCCCTTCTCAAGCGGCGTCGACTCATCGCCTCTTGAGCTGGAGTCCTCGTTGGGGGTGGCAACTGCCACCCGTCGGCCCATCTGCTGGGTGTCGCGGGTGCCCGAGGGCGCCCCGAGAGGGGACCAGCGCAGGGCCGCCGCCAATCGGTCACGTAGGCGTGCGTCCAAGGTTGGGCACACTTCGGCCTGATGGCCCACCTTGCCACACTGCCAGCAAGGGTACGCTCCCGTCCTGGGTCTGAGGCGGGGAGGCTCATCTCGCTGTCTGAACCGGCGGCGTGAGTTGTCGCCGCCTCCGGGAGTCGAGCCGTCTGGTGCCGTGGGTCGGGCCGCCTCGCGCCGTGCCCCGCCACCTGGAGTGCGGGCGTCCACAGTCCCGACGACCCGAACGGGGGCATCTCGCGGTGGGTAACCCCGAGCCCCCCCCGAGAGCCTGGGGAGTGCGGCCGCACGAGCTTGTCGCCGGAGCCGGGCCTCCTCCGCGAACACTTCTCGCTCCTTGCTCCGCTCCTTATGCTGCTCAAGTCGCAGCCAGCGGTGTTCGTCGCCCTTGGTCTTGGCGACGCGGGCTAACTCCGCCATGGTCATGCCGGGGGTGTTCCGCTCCCGAACAGTGGCGCGCGCGGCGCGGTGGACACCTTCCACAAAGCGCCCCTTGAGCGCGCCCTCCCCGTACATGAACCCGCACTCGGTGTTGAGGCGGCGGAGCCGTTCGGCGAAGGACA
>Ga0209093_1000598_pt1 | contig 19885 bp, 20 predicted proteins | sample SidtaG_4_FD_187450 | JGI IMG/M metagenome (GOLD analysis project Ga0209093, IMG submission 187450) | Marine algal microbial communities from Sidmouth, United Kingdom - Sidmouth_Male1 metaG (SPAdes) (version 2) | ecosystem: Host-associated > Algae > Red algae > Unclassified | place: Sidmouth... | reverse complement strand
AGCTTCATTAAGGGTCAGGCGCTCAAGCTCCGATGTGCTACCCCAAAGCCCGCGGCACTCGATACCAGCTTGCTGGAAGGTCCGGACGTGCTGCCGACCGATGCCGTTAAGAGGCGTCACAAGCACCTTAAGAGACCGCCCGTGCATGTGCAACAACTTGGCTGCCACGCCCACGATCACGGTCTGCTTATGACGCGCGCCAGACGCACTCACGCAGGAGCAAAGCAATTCAAGAGTCAGCGTGAGCCCAACAAATTCTGAGATGCCACATGCAGGCTGTAGACGGCAACTCGAAGTAGCAGTTGACGATAATTGATGAGATATGACGTACCTTTCCATGTCCAGTGCCCATGACGGACAGGACGCTAGCGTACGGAGCATCCTCGCCGACCACAGACTTGACGGCTTCGAGTAGGCCATCTCGGAAGTCTTCGTGCAAAAATTGGTTGCGCAGGACGCCCTCGGCAGCCGATTGGATCGCCGTCTTTTCCATCGTCGGATCGCTTGGTGGTCGCTCGTCCTCGAGGAAGAAGGAGACAGCCGCGCTGCTTCTCCGTGATCGACGTTTGGTCGATATCAGACAATAAGGGCCCAACGGCACGAGTGCTTGTGTACGGTGCGTCGCATCGAGTCCTGTGTGCTACTGTATGAAACAACATGTGTAAGTGAATGAATAGATGATGCGATCTGGTGTTCTAATTATAGTTGTTGAATGGATCGCAATTTCCAATGACACATTCAATATCAATGACTGTCCAAGCCAATTGTTGGCGGAAAAGCTCCCCAGCTCCGTACAAGCAGCCGCGTCCGTTCCGGCACCTCTGGGCTGCATGGCCCCGGACTGTATGACGGTTGGCGTGGCCAACATGCTCCCCCTTTGAGGGCTGTCGGCCCCCCCACATGCGAGCACAGCGGTCCCGCTCGCAGCGCTGCCATGTTGCTGCCGCGAGGGCGCCGCGCGGCTCTCGCCGGCCACTTGTTCAGCCTGAGACCCTCCCGCCGCTGCCAGCCGGCGGCGGCGGGTCCGCAGCTGCTGCCCGTAGTCGGCGGTTTTGCGGGCGAGAGAATAGTTGGTGCCAATTGGCGGGCGATCATGGGGCGGGGAGGGAGTGCGGCAAAAACGTCGTTCCGCGCGTGCGCGTGCCGCAAGCGGTGCTGCCACCAAGGATGAGGGACAACGCCTGGCGCGGCTTCGCGTGTACATCTCAGCCGCGCGGGGGCTCCTGCCGCTTTTACGTACCCCGGCGGTTGGCCACAGACTGGCGACGGCACACAAAGGTGTGGGCTTCGCCACGGCCGCCTCCGTGGCGTAAAACCGCCTCGTCGGACGCGCCTTCTGTGTGCAGTGGGGAGGTGTCCTGGACTGGATGAAGGAGAGAGAGGCTGCGAGACTGGGTGTACACTGCCTCGACTTGCTCGACTTTTCGCTTCCGGCGCCGCGGGCCAGCGCCTTACCTGCCGCCGACACGCGTTTTGACCACCTCGGCCGATGGCGGCGGCTGCGGGTGCCGATGACGGCCCGCACCGTTACATTCGACGAGCGGCCGGCCGCGGTAGAGGCGTGTGCGGCGTTTTTTTGTCAGCTGTCCCAAAAGCACTGGCGGCTGCGCTCCCAGCGACGCGTGGCGGCAGCGTGCGGCTGCGACGAGAGAGGTGGCGGCGACGGCGGCGGTGGTGCCGTTCGTTTTTCCGCAGCATTTGTGTTGCCGGAGTAGTCTTGTGGCACGCTCCGAGGATGTTCGTTGCGCATCGCGTCTGCTCCAATGTGTGAAAGCAGGCGGTAATGCTAAACGTCTGCGTCGTTGCTTCTGTCTGTGTCTGTCCACGTATCAAGCAATGTTCGGCTTGAGCACAATCCGACATTCCAACAACGTTAAGACAAATGGCCCTGGTATGCCGAACAACAAGAGAAACCGTAAGACACACACAAGCGTTCAAAGAGTACTCTGAAAGTCGTCCGCGAGTGTTTGAGACACAAAAGCCATAGTTGCTTCTAACAAACGCTGTCTCACGCGCAACCTGAATCCTTTGTGGCAGAGCCTTCGTCAGGAGTCCTCGCTCCGACAACCCGGGGCACCCTGCCACTGGGCACTTGGCAGTTGCCGAGCCTAAGATCTCAAGCGCCTCTGGAGCGCGTCGGACGGCAGCAGCCGCGCTGTTCGACACGAGAATGTGGCAAACAATGCTCTCGAGCGAGTACGCATGCGCACAACAGCGGCTGTGCAACCGGGGATCCCGTGCGGCGTGCGGTTCCAAGCCCGAAAACAAAAGCAAGAAAAACACGTCAAGGAAAACGAAACCATTGAGAGAGTCTGAGTTAGGCAGCCGTCCGCGCATACGAGGGCTCAGCTGTGTGCACGCTCAGTCATTGGATGCAACATATGGGGCAGATGGACTCCCTACATGTAAAGGAGCAGGCCCGTACCTTCGCACAGGACGATCCATCACCGAACCAGTAATTGGGCATGTCAGCCTCGGCGGCGCTTGACGCGAGGACACCACAACAACAACCGCTGCCCCCCCGGGTGCACCTGTGTCGGGTGCCAGCAGCTCTTGACGTGACGAAGACGCATCAAACGGTGCACCGGATGTCCAGAGACATGCTCCCTGCCCCACATGAGCACCCATGCGGACAGGCCCAAGAGTGGCTGCGCCAACCGTCATAAGACACCCCGTCACGGGGCAGCTCGCGTTCAAGCTGCCGAGCACCTCCAACGACGGAGAGGATGTCTGAAGAGCGTCAACGGCGTCGTTTGATGCCAGTACATGGCGCACTACATCGGACAGGCGGAACGCATGCAGACATTGGCGACTATCAAGAAATCACGTATACAATACAGCACGTTGCACAGGAGTCACGCACCGGATACAGCCAGTGTCGGACAAAAGAGACTGCGAACAGTCAGATGCTTGGGCAAAAACCGTGAGACGCAGAGAACCAAGAACTCACGATGTAACAGAGCAGCAGCGTGAGGTCCGATAGTTGAAAGCAGCGATTTAATTTTGGTCGCAGGGCGTCGCCGTGTTGGCTCTCTCTACGTGCTCTTGAGGCCCTGAACGTACCTCTGTACCAATGGAGACGTCGTCAGAGTCGTAACAGCAGAGGGCTTTTCGTACTCCGCGATCCCGTCATAGAAGCGGGCATGGGCCTCGGAACGAAAGCGTACTTCCGCAAGCCCCGCACCATGCGCCGGAAGTGCGGGAACGACAGCAGCGAGGACCCCGAGAACGCACGGGATTGAGCATGCTGCACGCTGGCCATTTCGTCCCAGAAGCACATGTGCAAAGGTCTCGTCCACTATGCGAACAACGTCAAGCATTCGAACATCAAAAGACTGTTGGGAACTATAATCTGCAGTTTCAAGTGCATACACGTTTGAGTACTGATCTGAACATTGAATCGGGCATTCATGGTTGTAATTGACAGGTACAATACCAAACTAAAAGCACATAATATTGTGCTTCTCACAACAAGTAAGACCCCAATGCAACAACAATCGACGCACAATCACAGTTTGATTGGCCCGGAATGATTTCCCAGTTGCTGAGCGGATGATGCGGAAATTCGTTTTGTAAGAAGGGCGATTCACACCAGACTTGGGTCCAGCGACGTCTTTCAAGGCAGGACCCACTCTGACCGTTGTACACAGTCGTCTGCCCGCAACAGCCCGTAAAAAATAACAAGCAACGCAAGCAATCGGCTCAACCTCAGCGAATGCGCAAGTCCTAAACAGGAGCAGCGCGCACCTCAAGCCCCAGTTCCTCGAGGGCGGCGGCCGTCACCTCACCGCCTTGCGCAATGACATCGGCCAACGCGGCTTGTGCTGTCGTGTAAGTGAAACGCTTCTCCAAACGGTTGCTCGCTTGGACATACGCGAAGTACGCCGCGAAGGTTTGCCAATGTCCTCGCTCCTTGATCTCTTGGTCGGGAACACCCAGAAGGCGATACAGCTGCACCCCGCCGCGCTTGAAAGAGTGCGTACCCAAAAACCGGTACGAGTCCACCCCAGCTTCGTCAAATGCATCCCGCACGTCGTTGAGGAAGGTACCGTCCTTCAATGGGGTCACTGGGTCCATCTAGAAAGTGTTGTGGGAAACTTCCTTGAAGTTGACAAACAGAGGACCCCGACATTCTCCACGCTTGAGCAAATACAGAGCCAGCGCAAGCACGGGATCGACGCGAGGGTCGCCCACAAGCCCTGGGCCGCCTTCTAGGTAGTACCTGTGCCCGGTGGTGGAGTTCGTGGTGCCCTGCAAAATGCTGATGCGGAAGACGGGGTTTCCAAAGAGGTCCTCGGTGAGGAGGACGTCTTCTCGCCTAAAAGATGTGAGGAATCAAACTTTCGCCAAAGTATGCAGTGCACCACAGACGCGTGAGCACCGTCCAGCAGAGCGAGTGTGTGTCCTGTCAATCACAAGAGTCTCGATGCGCTTCGCTGTGTATACCTCTCACATCACCGACAAGTCGTGCCATGATCCCATCGCGCCCGAAGCTCTACAAAAAACGAAGCGTGATTGACGCGAGACGCATTACGTACAGGATCTTAGTCACCTCATCGAACCGCAGCATGTTGAACGTAGCGACCATCATGGCCGCAAATTGGCACAGGCGGCCAGGCGAGACGTCGTCTTGATCCTTGATGAAGTAATCGTAATACGCACACATGTGCCCGTACTCCAAGGCGTCGATAGGAACAGGCACGCGTCCTTGCGCCGCAAGAGACGCCTTGTGGGCGCGCTTGCACTTGGCAACATCGTCGCTGTAGTTCGGGTTGCCATTGACGTACACGTCCTTCTCACCGACCTTACCCGTCGACCAAAGCCCTGAGCAGCCCAGCTCCTTGAAGTATAAGGTCATCTGTGCGGAGATATGCTTCGTAGTCGAAAGCCCCAGCTTGAAGTTCTTGGTGCGAAACTTGTAAAAGTTGGCGACGTGAGCACTGGTGGAAGCCGAAACGTCTTGAGGATCAACGCCGACGCGACCGCAGAAGGAAAGGTAGTCGGCTCGCATTGCTTTGTGAAGCTTGGCGCTGCTATCGGATCTAACAGCTTCCTCGGTCTCCTTGGCAAGAGCGACTGCATCGTAGGTGGACGCCGAGGGCACGTGCTCAAGCCATCCGTCACGCCGAGCCGCACTGGTACGGTTGTCCCGAGTGTCGGCCAAGCGGCTCATGGTACGGTTATCCCGAGTGTCGGCCAAGCGGCTCATGGAAGGCGAAGATAAATCAGCCCGAATCTGCATCGTTGGCGAGCAATTTGGAGCCGCCATCGTCGCCGGAGATGCCGAGCCAGGCGCGTCAGAGGGGTTCCCGCGCGAGTCGAGCAGGTTGTAGTCCAAGGAGGTCGTCCGGATTGCGCAGGCACGGTGACCACAAGCCGCGGCGTTGAAGTCACCGACGCATAGCAGAGCACTTGATTTCGAGTCACAGCCAGCCGGGCTCGCCCAAGGCCCCAGAATGGCCCAACTGAAATCACTTGAACAACAACTGTAGGTATAATGGTACGCTCAGTTTGTGTCACAGTTGTGGCTTGAGAACTTCCGTTTTCATGTCGCGTGTACGGGAGGTACGCTGCTGCCCTGCGCTGCTGCGATGTTCAAGCAAGGTGTCATCCGTGGAACCTGTGATAGGCTACGCTTGCGGGGCCATTCGTGTTGCAGCATCCCAGGCCTTTGCGTCCGTCCTTCTCGCAACCCCTGAATCAACCATGGTCGACGGTGACGTGACCCGGCCTACGGTCTATGACCCAGCATCCCCGTCTACAAACAGAGGTTCATCGCTGGGCGCGCCCTCATGCTATAAGGCACCCTCCGAAGCCGTGCTGCCGGCGCCAACATTCCCGCTGACCGCCGCAATCAACCCCATTAACCGCGCCTTTGTTCCCCGATTGCTGCCCGAGCATCTCGACGGACATCTGCGCTTTCCTAAGAGCCTAGCATCTCGTCGAGTAGCAGACCAAGATGATGGTGTTGCCAAGGCGCTGCGTGCGGCCATCTTGCTCAAGGTGGAGCAGTTTGAAGTCAACCATCGACGGGGAGCAGCGCATCGTGGACTTCCGGCGCAATTTACCATGTCCGCCAAGGTCTTGGCCGGAGTTGTGCACGGTCGTTCGGCGAAGGCCCGTGTCATGGCGAGCAAGGACGCCACGCCCCACCTTCTTCCATCTTCCGTGGGCGCACCGCTGTTGTCTGCTGTGGCAGAGCGCGGTACGCTTTGCTTTCAGTGTCGCAAGCCGTCCACGACATCTCCGCAGCGCGGGCGTCCTGCGATCAGGATCCAAATCAAGCCCTTCACTCTGCCTCCCTTGCCGCACGACTGGGATGAGATGTTGGATGCGGTGCAAGATTCATGGGAAAAGGGTCTCAATGGCTCCCCAGCGCTCAAGAAGTTTGTAAGTGGCTCGACAGAGCAAGCTGCAATGGCGACGAACAAGCAACTACTGGGGAGGGTGTCCTCGTCGATGCTGTCCAAGCGCGGCGCCATCGCCAAGGCCGCGGCCAGGTCAGGGAGATGGAGCGCACTGCGCGACAAGCTTCGTCGGGAACGATCAGCGCGTCAACTGGCGGGCTCGGCTTTCCCCTACAACCAAGTATACAAGTTCTGTGCCACACTTGTCTCGCACACGGACTCGTGACCTTGGGGCCTCGTGTACCGGTTCCGGGCCGTTCTTTTGTTGCTTCTTGTTATAGTGTTTGACGTTGGCTACGATCTGGAGCACCTCGGCCCACGTTTGGCTTGGGGATGGGCGTAGACGTCGATGGAAAGGATACAGGCTTCTCAATCTGTCCATTGGCACAAAGGGCGGATTTCTGTTCACAATCGCAATATTGATTTGATGTTCGGTTTCCTCCAGGTCCCTCGCAGCCTTATTGACACTTCAAATATAATCAAAGCATGTAGGTACAATTGAGTGTTCATTGCGTTTTTTACTACTGTATTTATATTTGACTCGAACATTGCATGCACAGAGCCGCAGTTGTCGTAGAGAAAGTGCGCACCGGAGGTTTTGAGTGTCCGATTGCAAGACAGAATTTGTCTTATATTCGCTGGGCTGTTTCATCCATTGCACAGATTCGGGCGCCATGGTGTCCAGCTAGGTTGTGATGCGACAGTTGGCTTGCCGACCGTTGCAACGCGTTTGGTTCTTCTCCTTCCCGCCTCCGCCCCGTTGGCTCCGCGCCCCTGCGTCCTTCGGTCTGAGTGTGTATTACTACATCGGTTCTCCCTCACGTGTTTGGCGTAACCTCTTTCATTCACACTACGTGCGTCCTACAAGTCTATGTAATCTGATCATGCGTATCATGGTACTCTTTCCGGCCCCTCGTGGTGACGCTCTTGGCAGCGCTCTTTTCTTTCCTTTGACAGGACACTTCCACTATAGAGACTAACGCAAGAACCGTTACTCCTACAACAGCTGAGATGAGCCCGTTGTTTTGCCTGTGTTACATCCCTATCTGCGCACTCCACATGCGTTGTGATCCATCGACACCTGCTTTCACCTGTCACGTTGCATGCAGGAAGATGCCTGCTCGTGACTCTCCCGGGAGTGATGCTACGACCAGCAAGCATGTTGCCGTGCCCAAGGGCAAAACGAGAAAGACCAAGATGAAGAAAAAGAAAGTGAAGGCGTCGCGTGCTGCAGCCGCTTTCAAGTCCAAGGCAACTCGATTGCGCAAAGTAATCATCGTTGCCGACGAAGCCGCGCCGCGCAACAGTCGGCAGACCGCGCGTGCGTCGACATCGGCGGCTACGAATGAAGAATTGAACCAGGTGTTTGGAAGCGATGCTGGTAGCGATGAGGGGGACTCAGAGGAGGAGAACGTCTCAAACGAGTCTCGCAAGACCACCGACAAGGACGCGACCGACGACGCGGACACCACCAACATCGTGGACAACAATCACTCGCCGTCCAACAAGCCCGAGAAGCCTTCGCGGTCGTCGGCGACCGACCCAAAAGACGACGGGACTGGGGCAAGTGCACCTTCCCTGTCAGTGGGCGGGTTGCAACCACCGGTGGGGACCGCTGGCTCCAGCGGCGAGACTGGCGGCTATAGCATGGCCGCCAAGGCGCCCGCCTCGTCGCTGGGCGCTGAGCCGCCAGTGCCACTTGCACCCGAGGTGTCGGCCGATAAGAGATTGACGCCGCCCGCGACGACTGCATGGCCGACACAGAACGACGGGGCACACGCACAACAGCGTCCGTATGATGCGGATCAGGATGCTGTTGCGGCGGCTTTGGCGGCCGCATGTGCGGCGGTTGAGGGCACGCCGTTTGGCATTTTGCCGTCGCAACAAGATGCAGAGGCGGCCGCTAGCGTCCCCCCCGCCTTACCTGCTGTCGGCGACTCGACAGGGCAGGAAAAGTGCCGTCAGAGCAGCCCAAGCCCGTCGGCGCATCCTTCTCTTGATGGAGGCGTGGGACTGGACGCGCCCGGACACGACGATTCAGGTTTTCCTGGAGATGTCTTCTTGTCCGATTGGTTGGGTGAGGGTGGCGGTTTCGCACATGCGCCACAATCGGGCTCAGCTCGTGGTGGAGGGACAGCGGCGGAGTCGCGACCTGCTCCCGACGTGCTTTCGGTGGCCCCGCCTGACTTCCCTCCCGTTGAGGACGCTGTGCTACAGCGCAAGTACGCCGCGGATCGCCTCCCGCGGCGTGCTTGCTTTTCTGAGTGGGGCGTTTCCTGGGAGGGTGACGTGCACGCTGAAATGGTGGAGCTCTTCACGAGGGCGCGCGATGTCACACCGTCGTACGTCATCCATTTTGCTTCGGGCAAGGTGACGGCAGACGCACCGGCAACACGCACCGGCCTCCAAGATTGGTTCTCGCACATGCTCAGCACCACCAAGCAGGGTGTTGACGACGCGATTGCGGAGCCACTGTGCCGTGTACGCCGCACGCACGTGCTTACGGTGATTACGGCGTCCTACACCAAGTAAGGCTTCAATCTCCCGGACTCTGTGCACAACCGACCGGCAGCGCTTTCTCCAGGTCCTGGGAAGGGCGACGAGGCCAACGTCTGGCGCAAACTGCAAATGCCCTCAGGCTCGGAGTCGTCGCCAACCGCGCTCCGTCGTGGAAAACGAAAGGCTTCTGTCGCGGAGCTTCGCAGCGCGGACGCCGAGCGCGTCAAGGCGCTCAAAACAAGCGGCGAGACGGTGGCTAAGTCGTATTTTATGAGGGATGGCGCAGTTGGTGCTTCCGATGGCAGGTTAGGGTTAGGGGTTAGGGTCAGGGTTAGGGTTAGGGTTAGGGTTAGGGTTAGGGTTAGGAGTAGGGTTAGGGCGCTTCGGACGCCAAGGGGCGGCACGACCGCGCGATGGTGTGGATGATGACGGCGGTCGGCATCATGCTGAAGTACTACAAGACGCAGACCGAGAAATTGCCTTCTGTGCACGACGTGTACCTACGCATGCATCCTCGCGTGTTGAAGAGCAAGCCGAAAGCCTCAATTGGTCTCATGGTGTCGTCCTGGAGGTGGGCACGCAGAGGCAATAGGGGCCGCTAGGTGCGGACGTACGACCGGCTGCATGCATTGGCCCTGACAAAGCCAGGCGTTAGCTCCGCTGCTGATGCGCTGCAGGACGTGCGCGACCTGCACGCCGTCATGATGAGCGACCGTTTTTGTCGGTACAAGCACGTCACGCGGACAGGCGGGTCAGTTTCCATTCCGTGGCAGGAGTGGCTGGCAGAGGCCAAGGCATGGGTGCCGACGCTTGACGCCGATCGTGCTGGAAACCGCGCCCTCCACCTCCGGCGCACGAGCATGACTCTGAGCTTTTGGCCATCGCTGCTGAGGAGGAGGAAGCCGCGGTGTTGGCGACAGCCTCCGTGCTGCCAAAAACTTCTTCTTGAGTAGAATGTGGGTCTTTTGTACTGAGACGTGTTGTTGTCATTAGTGAGCCTATGCGAAAAAAGAGGCGCGAGGTGGAACGAACAGCAATGGAGCATGCCTACGGCAAAGTATGGAAGAGAAAGCGCCACTACGAACTCAGCAGAAGGATGCACCACTCGGTGCAGCCGTCGACCGCCCGACGCCACCACTGCTGCGCCCGCCTGACCGGTGCGATGAGGGTGACTGTGGCGTTGGAGCGGATCGTCCGGCTGACCGCGGCGCCAACGAAAGGCAAGGGCTGGTTCGCCCACACGTCGTCACGCTCATCAGCCGCCACGCTCCAGGAGCCCCGAGCCCGGCTCCGCCTGGGTCTCCGGAACATACGACACGAGCGGCTCGACCGTTGCGGTCGGCTCGACGACCACCGCCACGGTCGCCGCACCAATCGCCGGCGCCGCCGCCACGGGCGTCGGGGCGGCCACGCCCAACTCGGCCGCCTCGGCCTCGAGCGTCCGCGCGCGGCTGAGCGCCGCCTCGTAAACCGACAGGCCCGCCGGCACCACCGCCGCCGGTGCCTCCGCGTCGGCCGCGCCTTGGACAGTGCCGGCGGCGGCGCCCGCGCCGCACGCGGCCGCGTCCGCCGCACCGGCCGCCGCGCACTGCGTCATTTCCGCGCCCGCGGCGGCCGCGTCGGCCGCGCGCGCCTTGGCCACCGCCGCAGTGGCGGCCACGGCGCCCACGCCGCCGGCGGCCGCGTCGCCCGCCGCTTCCGCCAGTTGGGCCGCCACGTCCTTGGCCGCCACCGCTTTTTCGGCCTCCGGGTCCTTCGCCGCCGCCGCGTTTTCGGCGGCCACGTTTTTGGGCGCCTCCGCACCGTCTACGGCCTATTACTTGACGGCTGCGGCCGTACCCGCGGCAGCACCGACACCCTGAACCGTCGCGTCCTTGGCCGCCACCGCCGTTTCGGCCGCCACGTCGTTGGCCGCCACGGCTGCGGCCACGGACTGGTGTTTGACCGCCGCCGCCGTGCCAACGGGAGCGCCCACCCCCGCAATGGCCGCCTCCTTGGCGCGAACAGCCGCGTCGGCAGCCGCATCCTTGGCGGCCACCGCCCCCGCCACCGCCTGGACGTTGACGGCAGCGGCCGTGCCGAGCGCGGACCGGACTCCCGCGACCGTCGCGTCCTTTGCCCCCACCGCCGAGTCGGCAGCCACGCCCGCCGCGCGGTCGGCCGCGACCACCGCCTGGTCCTTGACCACCGCCGCCGTGCCGGCCGCCGCGCCAAGCCCCTGGACCGTCTTTTACTTGGCAACATCCGCCGTGTCCACCGCCGACGCGGCTGCCCGGTCCGTAGAGGCCGCTGCGCGCTCCTTGGCCACCACCGCCGTCCCGACGGCCACCCCCGGCCCGCAAGTGACCGCGTCCGTCGCCGCCGTCGCCGCGTCCGTCGCCGCCGCCGCCACCTGCGCGTTGCCGGCCGCCGCGCCCGCGCCCCACGCCACCGACGTGAGCGCCCCGTCCACCGCTGCCGCAGCGTCTTCCCGCAACAACCCCGCCGTGCCAGCAGCGGCGCCCGCGCCACGCGCCATCGCGTCCGTCGCGCGCGCCGCCCCATCGGCCGCCGCGTCGGCCGCCCCCGTCGTCGGCTGTCCTCGCACGGGACGCACAGGGCGCCGGCGCCAATGCTGTCGGCATTCCCGCCCAACGGTATGGGGGGACGCACAGGGCACCGTCGCCGGCGCCGTCGGCAGTCCATGCACGGGACGCACAGGGCGCCGTCGCCGGTGCTGTGGTCGTCACGGCCAAACTCTTCGGGGCACGAGCAGGGCACCGTCGTCGGCGCCGTCGGCTGTCCTCGCACAGGACTCACAGGGCGCCGGCGCCAATGCCGTCGGCAGTCCCGCCCAAACGTATGGGGGGACGCACAGGGCACCGTCGCCGGCGCCGTCGGCAGTCCACGCATGGGACGCACAGGGCGCCGTCGACGGCGCTGTCGTCGTCACGGCCAAACTCTTCGGGGCACGAGCAGGGCACCGTCGTCGGCGCCGTCCGCTGTTCTCGACCGGGACGCACCGGGCGCCGGCGGCAATGCCGTCGGCAGTCCCGCCCAAAATTATGGGGGGACGCACAGGGCACCGTCGCCGGCGCCGTCGGCAGTCCACGCACGGGACGCACAGGGCGCCGTCGTGTTGTGGGAATCTGTGGTTGACGCACGGGCGGAGGCACGAAGCTCCGACGGGGAACCCGCTCCAAGTGTGCCAGGAAAGCACGAGGTTCTGTTGTTCGCTGGACGCGACGAAACGAGCCAGTGCTGTGGCGCCGCAGCTCCACCCGAAAAATGCGGCCAATCGGCCACGCGACAACGGACGCCTTGACGGACCGCGGCCTGCACTGTCATGGCATGTCAAGTCTGCTTGAGGTTCATCAACGCAGTTGTGTATTCAAATTGCACTATCAATTCTTGAAACAAGGAGTTGCATGCTGCATTGTGGTTGGCGGTGCGACGAGGCAGCGACGACTGGCGCTCCGGTACATGGACACACTCCGGCCCTCCGCTCCGCAACGCCTGCAACATTCCACTCCATCACTCTCCCTCCCCATCCCAAGCTTCCCACATTGTCTGCTGTGCGTGTGCTTCCCCACCTTTGTGCGCTCTTGTGGCGCCCCTGTACACGTGTGCAGCACCATATGCCTCTGTCTGATCCTCCTCTCCTTCCTACATCACGATGTGCGTCTTGCCGGCCGCCTAAGGCCAACGCCACGGGAGCTACGCACAAGACCGCGAGCAAGGCAAAGCGCAGGCGCAGCAGCTCGCACCAGCGCGGAAGCTGCTCGCAAAAGCGCCGCAGACAAGCGGCCTGGGCGGCAAGGACCATGGCGGCCACCGCCCATTTGGCAGCGCCCGCGGCCGCGGCAGCGGCGCCTGCGGTCGCGGCGGCGACCGCCGCCGCCGCGGAGACGCCTGCGGTTCCGGTCGCGGCCGCCGCCGTCGTGGACGCACGTGCGGTCTCGGCCGCGGCCGCCGCCGCCAATTTGGCAGCGCCCGCGGCCGCGGCCGCGGCGCCTGCGGTCGCGGCGGCGACCGCCGCCGCCGCGGACACGCCTGCGGTTTTGGCCGCGGCCGCCGCCGTCGTGGACGCATCTGAGGTCTCGGCCGCGGCCGCCGCCGCCGTGCACGCGCCTGCGGTTGCGGCGGCGTCCTCAGCCGCCTTATGTTCCTCTGAAGCCACGGTGGCGGCGGCCTCTATCCTGAGCGCGCTTGCGGCTTCGGCAGCAGCTGCCGGTTCCGTGGACAACCCTGAGGCCGCGGTGGCGACCCCCGCCGCTGTAGATGCGCCTGCGGTCGCCACTGCCGTGGAACCGCCTGTGGCCGCGGCGGCGGCCGATGCCTATGTGGCTGGGCTTGCAGCTGCGGCGACCGCCGCCGCTGCCGGGGAAGCGCGTGTGGGCGTTATGGCAGCGGGTGTCGCAGTGCCTGTCGTGGCTGGGGCGCATGCGGACGCGACGGCCGCGTCGCAAGACTTCGGCTCGGAGTCCGAGGAAGTCCTGTGCGAGGGTCGTGTGGGCCTGGCCTGCGTGGACGTCGGCAACACGCCTGCCACCGTCATCCGCGGTGCCGTACTCGGCGCCCTGCAACGGCCTGACGGGCCCGGCGTCGTGTCCATATCGGGATTCCTGGACGTCCGCGCGCTCCGCTTCACGAAGGAGGGGGTGCCAGGAGTCCCACCCAGTGCTGCGACCCTGATCTTCAACACGCAATCCGTTAAGGAAATGACGCGTGCGATGCCGGATGGGACGCCCGTGGACAACGCACGACGGCAGGTGGTCATGAATCCCCGGTTGGCGTCGACGGCCGTCGTCAGGTCCAGCCTGGCTCGACTTTGCGACAGGCGTTTCCATGTCTATGGTCGCCGGTACGAGGCTTCGGAACCAAAGGTCTTACTGAACTTGCCGGAGGCCAAGCCCCAGATGCCTCATGGCGACGCCGCCGACAAAGACCAGCTGGGAAACCCCCCGCGAATGATTGGTGTGGTCATGGCCGTGGAGGACGGCTCACTCCTGGACACTGGGCCAGGAACGTTTTGTGATCTTCACAAGCCTGGTGATCAGCGATGCGTGGTGCGGACGTCGTTGGCGGAGCGAACGCTCGTGCCGGTTGGGGGGTTCCTCCTTTTTCGTGGGGACATGGTGCACAGAGAGGTCGAGAACACGGCTGGGCGCGCAGTTCTCCGTCGGATTCACGCCTACCTCACCCTTTGCGACTCACCTATGGCCAGCGAGCACTGGCGTGATGAGACCAGTCCGGTAATCGAAGTGCCTTGAAGCAACGGTAGAGACCTATGAAGCTGCTTGTTGTCCCCGTCGTGACGGCGCCCGCCATGTCATCGTCCGCCTCACCATCAAACGCCACCGCCACCTCGGAGGTGGCCGCGTCTGAGCTGGTGACGACAGTCGCTGCCACGTGCCGCACCGATGCCCCCTCTGCACACCCCAGAACCCTACTTCCGCAGGCGGCGGCGGCGGTCCCCCCCCCCCTCCCGCAGCTGCGCGCTCGACACGACGCGCCGCGTCAGCCCAAGCGATCCGTTGCTCGCGCGCGACGCGGAAACGCCCCATTCGACGCCGCTATCCTCGTAGGCCCTAGGCTCTCGTCGGCCGTGGCCGCCGCCACCGTTGTGAGGTCACCGTCGCCGCCGCCGCCGCCGCCGCCGCTGCTGCCGCCGCGTGCCACACGGCCGTGGTCCGCATGGCAGCGCAGGTGTTCCACACGCTCGCCGCCAGCCCCACCGGGGCTAGCGGGCGGCGAACGGCGTCGCCGCCTGCGTCGCCAATTTCCATAAGCGGCCAAGAGGGCGGCGGCGCGGACGCCGACGACTGCGCCGCCGACGGAGAGCGCGGCGGTGGCGGTGACAGCGACAACGGCGACGACGGCGCCGACAGTGATGGCGGCGCAGACGACGGCACGCGCGCCGCCGACCGTCGGGCGGACACGACCGCCTTGGCGCTCGCCGCCGCGGCGGAGGTGGTCGGCCATCCCCGCCACGCGGCCGGCGCCGGGGCGGCCGCGTGGCCGCTGCCGCTGCGGCGGTCGGGGGCGCTTGCCGCAGCGGCGACGACAGTGCTCGTCAGCCGGCTCGGCGCTGCAGCCGACGGGCTGTCCGCCCCCACATCCGACAGGGAGGCTGGGGGGGAGGGGGAGGGCGGGGGCGCCACATCAACGCGCGCGCGTGCGGGCCTGACGGCGGCAGACTGAGCGGGTGCGGTTCCAGCGGCGGATGGTGACGCGCTCACGACGCGGTCAGCGGTGGTTGGGCGTTGCGGGGAGGGGGGGGACGCCCGCGCGCTCGTCGCCCGCCTTGACGCGGCGGTCGGGCGCGTGTTGCACGTGCTGCCGTGGGAGCGGGCGGGCACGTGAGCGGGGGGCCGACCGCAGAGACGTGGGGCACTCGTTTGGGACATTGCCGCCGGAGGCGCCGCCGCTGCCGCTGGCGCACCTGCTCCCGCCCCCGTCGCCGCCCCGTCTGCCGCCGCCGGCGATAGCCACGTCGCGCTCCGCGGGCGCCTCTGCTTTCAGTTTGTGGCGGGCGCGGCGGGGCCCGCGGAAGCCGCCGCCCGCGCCGCCGCCGTGCTGCCGAACCAGCGCTATGATCCGGCGATTGCCGCGGGGGCGCTCGTGGCTTACCCGTGGGGACTGCTGCACGACGACGCGGGGGGGGGGGACGGGAGCGCCAACGAGGGCAATGACGACGAGCAGGATTGGGACAATGATGATGTGGACGTGTGACGGAAAAAAGAAGAAACGCAAAAGACAGGGGGGGCGGAGCGGCGCACCCCCTATGTACACACCATCCACCCACCCGCCGAGGGCGGTGGGATGAGACCGCCAAACGGCTCACGCACGCGGCCGCGCTGGCTCAGGCCCCCTGCAGGCGGTCGACGCCGTGAATGGCACTGGCAACTGTTCGAGTCGGCCCACGCCATGCACTTGACGCGGTTGACCGGCCGCCGCAACCCCCCCAGCCCCCCCGGCCGGCGGCCCCCCCCCCCCCCCGCCATTCCTACGCCGCTGAGAGAAAGGGTCGTTCTCTTGTTGCCTATCCCACGGGTCTCCCTCTGTCCTCTTCCTTTCCTGCTTGTATACTCAGGCGGCCCTCCTCTCCCCCCAGGTCAAGGGCACGCCTGCTCCCCCTCCGCGTGCACACCCGCGCGCATCGTCGTCCCACACCGCGCTTGTCAGCAAGGCCGCCCCCCAAAGGCACGCCTGCGCCTCCTCCCGTGCGCACCCGTGCGGCGCAGTCGCCCCGCGCCCTTGCATTCACCGCGGAGCGGCCGCGACGGCGTGTGCGTCGCCGTGCGCCGCCACGTCAACCCGCCAGGCAGGCGCCTCCCCCCCCCGTCATGGGGGAGCGCTGGCGACCGCTTAGCCGCACGGCAAGGACGCGGCCTTGCATGCACCGTGCAGCCGAAACCGTCGCCTCCACGGTTGCCGCCGGGTGGCCGCGTCCGCCGCCGGCGCCAAAGAATTCACAGCCGCGTCGACCGCCGCGCCCGCGAGCGTGCGCAACAGCGCCGTCGCCCGCACCCGAACCTCCCCTGTCCCCGCCGTGGCGCATGCGGCAACGGCCGGCAGGGTGGCGGCCAGCGGAAGGCGGCGCCGCGCCCGCCCGCCACGCGGCAAGCGCGGCGAGCAGCGCCGCCGCCTCCGGCGACCGCCCCGCCGGCAGCGGGCACCACCTCGACCGCCCCGCCGCCGTCCCGTACCGCCCGAGCACCCCGCTGGAGACGCGGACGATCCCCGACGCCGCCGCCGACGCACCGCCGCATGGCGGCCGTCGTCGGCGCCGCCGCCAGCACCGCTGCCGTGGACGGCGGCGGGGGGGGGCGGTGGCCGCGTGGCCAGCCACAGCAGCGCCGTCTGCGCGGTGCGGGTGGCCGCCACCGACGCGGCGGCGGCGGCCGTGCCGGCGGAGCCGGCGGCCGCGGCCGTGACGCCGCCGCCGCCCGCCGCGACCGTTTTCAGCACGTCGACGAGCGACGCGCGGACGGCGGCGTCGGGGCCGCTGCCCGCCGCCAGCGCGTCGCGGACGATGCCGAGGACGCGGACGGTCAAAACGGCGCCCGCCGCCGCGTCCGGCTGCGCCGCAGCCACCCGTGCGGCCGCGGCGGCGGCCGCCGCCGCTGTTGACGGCGGCGCGGCCGCCGACGGCGGCGCGCCGCCCGCCGCCGTCACAAACAGCAGCGCGCACGCGGCGGAGGCGCGCGCCCCCCACGCCGGCGGCGGCGACGCGGCGCCGAGGCCCGTCCGCACCGCCACGACCGTGGTGCGGAGCGCCGAAGCCGCGAGCGCCCCGCCTTTGGGGGATCCGGCGAGCGGCGTCAACAATCGCAGCGCCGAGGGCAGGGCGTCGGGCTTGAACGCCCGCGGCAGCCAGTTGCCCTGGTAGACGGACCGGACGACCCCGAGAATGCGAACGGTTAATGCAGGTGACGGTGGCGGCGGTGACGGCGACGGCGCCACGCCAGGGACAGAGCCAGGGCGGCGGCGACCGCCGCGGACGGCGGTTCCACCCCGCCGCCGCTCGGCAACGGCGCAGCCGCGGCGGCAGCCGGCCCCCCCACCAGCAGCGACAGCAAGCGGCCGAGCAGCGCCGTTCACCCGTCGCCGTCGCCGTCGCCAAATTCGAGGTTCTCCACCGCCTGGAGCGCCGCGAGCTTCTCGGGCGACACGCCCGCCGGGGCACCGCCACCGCCGGTCGCTGCGGAACCTGCAGCGGCGGCGTCGAGACCGTCCCCGCGTGGGGCCAGGGCGCCGGCGTCGCCGGCCGCACCCGGCGCGGCTGCCGCGAGTCGCAACAGCACGCCGACGAGGGTGCCCGCGTAGCGCTACCCAAACGCCGCCCCTTGGCCCCGGCGCACGGCGCTGAGGCCGCACACGAGCGTTTCCGACGCGCGCCCCGACGTGCACGGGCCGGTGGGGGGAGGGGGAGGGGTCACACCCAGGCGGGACGGGCGAGTCGACCCTCCGCGCGCAGGGAACGACGTCGTCAATGGCCACCCAAACCGAGTGCCAGAGGGCGGCGGCCACGGCCAGGTGCTTGTCCTCGTCGGGCGGGGTGGCGTCTGCCGCCGGTGCCGCCGCAGCGACGGCGCCGGTGCCGCCATTGGCGGTCGCGCCCGCGGCGCCAAGCGAGACCGCCACCCAGCCGCCCCCCCCCGCGTTGATGCCGCCGCCGCCCCCAGCCGCCTCGCTCACCGCCCGCGTGAACGCAACGACCGCCGCGGCGGCGGCGGCCGAGAAGTCGAGCAACGCTGACGCGCCGGCCGCCGCCACCTCTGGTTCGGCGGCCGCTGCTGCGGCCGCCGCGGCGGCGAGCGCACGCCCCCAGTTCGCGACCGCCCGCGACGCAATAAGCGTGCGGAGGTAGCGGCGGAGGACTCGCGCAACGCCGGCGAGCGCGAGCACCCGCGTCTCGTTACACTGCTTGGCGGGCGTGTCGTGGCTGTGGTGCAGCAGCAGCTGCACGCCAGGGGGAGCCGACGGAATCGCGCTGCGGCTCGATGCGGCCGCCGTCGTGTCAGCGCCTGTGCCGCCGCCGCCGCCATTCTTTGAGACGCTGCCGGCGGCGCCACCGCCGCCCCCATGGGCGCCATTGCCGGCGGCACCAGCGGCTCCACCACCACCTCCGCCTCCGCGCCAACCCCCGGCGTCGCCGAGCATGACCGCCGTCAGCAGGGGCAAGAGCGTGCGACGCACGCAGCCGCGCCACGCGGGCCTGTGCAAATGCGCGCCGTGCGCGAGCAGCGCCCCCGTGAGCGTCCGCACGGCGCCGTGGCGCACGTATGGGTGCCCGTCTGTGGCCGTCTGCCGCAGTTTCGCAAACAGCTGCTGCCACAACTCGCTGACGGCGGTGGCCTGCTTGGCGTGGCTGTCAAACTCCTCCCTGGCGTCCTCGTCGTCGCCATCGTCGTCCACGTCCGCCTCGGAATCCGCGTCGAGTTGACCGTCGACGGCAGTCGCCGGCTCGCCGTCGGCCGCGTCGACCGCGGCGGAAACCGCGATGGCCGCCGCGCCGTCGACACCGCCCTCCCTGCCCACAGACAACGGCACCGCCGCGCCCGCGCTCGTCTTGCCACCGCCCACCCGGCCACCCGCATGCGCCGCTTGGATCTCCTCCCCGCCGGCGCCGACGCCCCCGCTTGTCGCCCGCCGCCGCACCGGCGTCCGCTGGACGGCCACCGGGTGGGCGAGCGCGTCGGCCGTGCACCACAACAGCCCCACCGCCGTCAGCGCCGCGTTGACATCCGTCCGCCGCGCCGCGTAGGCGGCGAGCACGTGCGTCCACAAGCGGAGGGAGCGGAGTGAGAGGAAGGGGAGGAAGTCGCCGCCAACCAGCTGCACCGCCCGGAAGCCGTTGGTGGAGGCGTCGGCGGCGGCCTTGCCGCGTCCACCGCCGCCGCCGCCGCCGACGCCGCCGCCGCCGCCGCCGGGGCTGTGCTCCCGCGGGAGGGTGTTTTGAAACAAGCGCGAGCGCAGGGGGGGAGGCGCAAACGCGCGGCCGCCACACGCGCCGCCGCCGCCGCCGCCGCCGCCGCATCCCCCGCGCACCCGCCGCCGCCGCCACCGGATGGTGGGGTCGGCGGCAGCCGCCGGCGCGTGCGCCACGTGTTCGTCTGTGGGCGGCCAAAAGGGGGCCGCAAAGCACAAGGAGACCTTGTTGAGGCGCCCGCTCCCGACCTGCCCGATCGGCAGCGTCTTCCAGGGGGGGAGGGGGGGGTCAAACGCCACGTCGCCGGCTTTGAGAACGCCCAGCTGGAGGGTGACAATGGCCGCCGCGGCCGTGTAGGTGCGGGGGGAACCGTCCGCGGCGGAGGCGGTGACGCGCACGCCGAGGCGGTGGGGGTGGGACGAAGAGTGGGTGCCGCCGCCGCCGGTCCCCGTCACGGCCGCCCGCGAAGCGCCGCGGCGGGTGTTTCCAGCGTTCATCGCATCGGTGGGCGCCCCCCCCCCCGACCGCCGACGCGAACGACGCCTGAAGGAGCACCCCCCTC